>Ga0181567_10001853_pt1 | contig 15991 bp, 10 predicted proteins | sample 101ome_14_FD_133761 | JGI IMG/M metagenome (GOLD analysis project Ga0181567, IMG submission 133761) | Coastal salt marsh microbial communities from the Groves Creek Marsh, Skidaway Island, Georgia - 101403AT metaG (megahit assembly) | ecosystem: Environmental > Aquatic > Marine > Intertidal...
GCGTTGACGCCGGGACAAGAGGTGACGCTCAACGTCTTCGAAGCCAAGTATAAAGCGCTCGTCAGGCGGTGTTTGATGACGTCGAGACGATTTTTAATGATCAACGCCGAGGACGCGGCGGATGAGGATGAGTTTGAAGAGCGTCTGCGCGGCGACGGCGAGCGTCTGGACGTGCCGGACGCCATCGAGGAGGGGTGTCGCGCCATGCGCGTGAGTTTGCGAGAGTTTGGACGGTTTTGCGTCGAGTGCACCATCGTGACGTGTCAAGAGCTGGTGGATGGACGGTTTTTAGTGCGCGTGCGAGCGATGCATCATGTGTTCGTGCGATCGGTGGTGAGAGATCCGTCTGGGTATTGCGTGGCGACGTGTTCGCGCGTTCGAGAAGAGACGAGCGACGACGTCGACGGCGCGGCGGGCGGAGACGACGACCGAGACGAGGACGAAGACGAGTCATTCGAACGAGCGCGCGCCGCCGAGTGTAAACTCGCGCTGCGCATCGACCGCGCGTTGGTGCTCTTCGAAGTGTGGGTCGCGATGACGAACGGGTCGCGTTGGTTGTATAATTACGGAGGAAAAATGAGCGCGTTGTTACAAGCCGTCGGCGCGCGACCGGACAAACTCGATCCGAGCGCGCTGTCGTGGTGGCTCGTGCGCGTCATCAATCCGATTCCGAACATCGATGGGACGATCGAGATGCGTTCGATATGTTTAAACGCGTGGAACGTCGACGTGCGTTTTCGAGTCATCGCGCAAATGTTGGCGTACTCGCTCGCGCTCGTGCAGAGACACGGCGTGCGCGCGTGGGTCAAGCGCGAGCACGCGGTGGCGGTGAGCGCGTGCGATGAGCTCTACGGACGATTGCAGGGACAGATTCGAGGTCGGGCGCAGGGCGCGCGCAGGAGAGAGCAGACGTCGCTCGCGCGTTTGCTCGCCTCGAAAAACGTGGGCGGCGCCGTCGCGGACATCCTTCGTTTGCTCGAGAGCTCGGCGTTGGATCAAGACACCGCGGCGAAGATTCGCGCGAAACCGTCCTCGAGACTGTGGACGTACGAAGACTTTGAAACCGTCGTTGAGGGGTTGATTCGCGTCGACGCCGGTGCGTCGGTCGATCGCGAGTGCGAATCGTCGCTCGTCTGGGGAGACGTCGACGAGCGCTCGTTTCGCGACGCGTTGGACCACTTGATCGCCACGCGCGGTCCGGGTGCGTTGGCGCTCGCGGCGTGGCGCGCGCTCTCGTGTTTCGATTGCGGCGATGAGAGACTCGCGATCTGGAACGCGACGATCATGTCACACTGTCCCAATCCGACGGACGCGTCGCTGGACGGTCCCACGGGCGTCACGACGAACGAACTCTTTCAAATCACCGGTTCGTTCGGGGAATTACTTCGAAGGGACATGCGGTGCGGCGTGTATCGATTTTTGTACGCGTACGATGCCGTTCGATTCGTCCTGTATTTCCTCTACAGACTCGTCCTCGTCGTCGTTTTTACGTTGGGTTTTTGTTTTGAAGTCGTATTCGATCGCGAGTATCACGGAGGCGGGCGAACCGCCATGCGGGGATTATTCGTCACCACGTGCGCGCTGGGCGCGTTTTGCGGCACCTTGGCGAGGAACGCGTGGCTGTCGTATTCGCAAACCGCCGCAGCCGCCGCCGCGTCGTGATTCTTTCTTTCCGAGAGGTACCGTAGTGTGTTTGCTCGTGTACTACAAAAAAAGATGCGCGAGAGCGCTCTCCTACTCGCCTACGTCCTTCGTCGCTTGGCGTCGGTGACAATCTTATTCGCCACCACCCGTCCACCGCGTCCGTACCTATACTCCTCGTACGCTCTCCTCGCCTCCCGTCCCGCGTCCCACACTTCGCGCTCCTCTCTCGTCAGAAGACGCTCCAACTTGGCGCTTTCGTCGCTCAGACGTCCCGTCGACTCGCACAACGCCTCCCGCCACCGCTTTTGATACGCCCTATAAATCTTCTCGCGAAGCTCGCGCACGTTTTCCATCGCATCCTCGTCCCCTTGGTTCTGTTTCGTCAGCGCCGCGAGCGCGCACTTGGCGAATCCAAAGTACGACTCGTTGACGCGTCGCAAATCCAAAATTTTCGCCCCGTTCTCAGCCTCGAGCGCGTTAAACACCTCGTCCGAAAACGCCTCGGGCGGCTCCTGAATCAACAAATCGCGGCACAACTCCCCGTCCAACCACCACACCGGCACGCGCGCGATGTGTTCGCGCGGCACGTCGTCCTCGTCGCCCCTCGGCGTCGTCGAGTTTGAAATCTGCGCGCGCGTGCCCATGACTTCGGGACCGAGCGACGACGCCCCGTCCTCGAATTCCACCGTCACCGCGTGTTCCCGCGCGAGAAAATCATTCACGTCGTAATATTCGCTCGCCATGTCGCCCCGGTTCGAGCGCGTCGACGAGTGACGTCGCGCGCCCAATTTCGTTTGGCTCAACTGACACAAATGAGCCGCACACGATGACGCCCGAAGACGCGACCGCGCGCAACGTGGACGACGTCGACGCGTGCGTGTTCGATTGCGATGGCACGTTGATCGATACCATGGGATTATTCTACGCCGCCGACGTCAAGGCGTGCGAGGAGGTGGGCGTGACGATGTCCAAGGAGGTTTTCTACGCCCTCGCCGGTGTGCCCATTCGCGACATTTTCGCTCGATTGTGTCGCGAACAAGGGGTGGAGATGACGGATGAGGCGTTGGACGCCATGGTGGAGTCGTGTGGCAAGCACGCGAGCGCGCTCGGGACGCCTCGTGCGATCGAGTGCGTGGTGGAGATCGCGAGAGAGGCGAAACGGCGCGGGAAAGCCGTCGCCGTGGCGAGCTCGGGCGTCAAGACGACGGTGGAGCGACACCTGCGCGAACACGGATTACTCGCGAACGAAAACGAAAAGAATGAAAACGGAAAGTTTTTATTCGACGTCGTCGTCACGTGCGAAGACGTCGCGCGCGGGAAACCGGCGCCGGATTTGTATCTCTTGGCGGCGGAACGGCTCGGCGTGTCGCCCGCGGCCTGCGTCGCGTACGAAGACGCCGATTTAGGCATGGAGAGCGCGCGCGCGGCGGGGTATAAACGCGTCGTCGACGTTCGTCTGATGTCCGAGTATCACCCGACCGACTATCTCTGTCGAGAGGAGTGAGTCGGCTCGCGTCCCGACGCGCGTCCCGACGCGCCGCCCTCGAACGAGACCCTCGGGACGATCAGGCCGTCACTTTTCCGCATGTCCGCGCTCTCCTCCGCGCGCGTCGTCCGCGCGTCGAGGATGATATCGAGCGCGATGGCGTCGACGTCGCGCTCGACGTCGTCAACGAGCGCGAGGGCGTCGGCGGCGTCGCTCAAGACGTACGTCGACACGCACGCGCACATGGACATGGTTTTGCCAAAGATGGGCGTCGAACGTTTGGATGAGTATTTCGCCGTCGTCGAGCGCGAGCGCGAGGAGGAGAGCGCGCCGCGTTTGGAGGCGTGCATCACCATCGGGTGCAGCGAGCGCTCGTTCGAGAGCACGGCGGCGCTCTCCCGCGCGGACCCGCGCGTGTTTTCAGCCTTCGGCGTGCACCCGCTGTCGGCGGAGCAGTGGACGAACGCCGAGGCGCGCGTGCGCGCGCTCGTGCAAAATGAACCTCGGTGCGTGGCGATCGGTGAGTGTGGATTGGATTATCACCGCGTTCCCGAGGATGTGGACGTCGAGGCGTATAGAGAGAGACAGCGAGACGCGTTCGTGGCGCAGATTAAACTCGCCAACGAACTCGAGAAACCGCTCATCGTGCACACGCGCGAAGCGGAGGAGGACACGTTGGCCATCATGAAGGCGCATTTGCGCGTCGACGCGCCCGTGCACGTGCACTGTTTCACGTCGAGCGCGAATTTAGCACGCGCGCTCCTGGACGCGTTCCCCAACTTGTGTTTGGGATTCACCGGCGTCGTGACGTTCAAAAACGGCGGTGACGTGCGAGACGTCGTCGCCGGCGTCCCTCTCGATCGCATTTTACTCGAGACGGACGCGCCGTATATGGCACCGACGCCGTTTCGCGGACAAACGTGTCATCCGGGCATGGTTCCGCTCATCGCGGCGGCGATAGCGAGCGTCCACGGCGTCTCCGTCGAGAACGTCTTCGACGCGTGTCGCGCCAACACCCGTCGCGTGTACGGCATCTAGCGCTCCAGTAGGCCTGGATTGATTCTTCATTTATCATTACGTTGACGATATTATTTTTTATTCTTCAGCCAGAACGTGCGCCGCCCGTCGCCTTTCCGAAAGGCTCTCTCGACTCGACGAGCTCGACGAGCTCCAAAATGACGAACGTCGACGTCATTCGCGCGCCGTCCCGCGTGACGTCGTCGAATTCGCGCGCCTCGCGCGTCGTCTCGAATCCAATCCATTCGCGTCGTCGTCCGTCCATCGTCATGACGCGCGCGTCGACGTCGGCGTCGGCGGAGAGCGAACGGTTAGCCATCACCATGAACGACCCCACCAACGCCTCCACGCGCGCCGACGCCTTTGAACGCGGCGCGCGCGCGCAGCCAGAGTACGATTCGTCGTCGTGGCTCGAGACGGCGCTCGTTCTCGCCCCGGAGAGACGCGGGATCGTCGCCTTTGCGTGGCCGTGGGCGTGCATCACCCTGGCGGCGGCGACGTGGACGACGGTGTACGAGCTCGCCTTGCCCACGCGTCGCGCGAGCCTAGAATCGTTCGAGATCGTGTATCAATTAGTGTTCACCACCATGGGATTTCTGCTCGTCTTTCGATTGTCGAGAGCGGCGGTGCGGTTTTGGGATTGTCGAACGGCGTTTGGGAATTTCAACGTAGGCGCGAGAAATTTGGTGGATTACTTTTTGGCGCACGCCCCGGACGATTGCGACGCGCACGCGTCGGACGACGTGTGCAGATGGACCTGCGCGTACATGCTCGCGAGCAAACAATTTTTGAGAGGTTTGCGAGACGTGCCGCGCGCGCAAGTCGCGGGCGTGATGCGCGAGGAGGAGGCGCGCGCCGTCGAGAGCGCGCGGCATCCGCCCATGTTTTGTGCGACGATGCTGCGCCGCGCGTTAATTCGAGCGTTCGACGTCGAGGACGCGAGCGTGCAGGAGACGATTCGCAGGGAAACGAGACTCAAGGCGTGTCACGCGCACGTCGACTTTTTAGTCACCAACGAGGGCGCGCTCGAACGGTTGCGAGCGACGAAACTTCCCATGGTGTACGTGATGCATTTGCGGACGTTTTTGTGCGCGTACTGCGCGAGCATGCCCTTCGTGTTCGTCCGACGATGGGGATGGGGCACGATTCCCGCCGTCGCAGCGGTGTCGTTCGCGCTCTTGGGGATCGAGGGCGCGGCGACGGAGTGCGAGATTCCGTTTTCCGAAGGGCGCGCCAACCATTTGAGGATGGATCAATACGTGCAGGCGTGTTTCTTATCCGTCGGTGCGTTGTTGGCGTGGAACGATCGCATCGGAGACGATGGTGCGGCGTCGGGGCTCGCTCGTCGTTACATGAAACAATCGCGATCGAACACGTCGCTCGAGGATTTGGTAATCGACGTCGACAAAAACGTGTGACGGCGGCGTACAGTAGAATAGCATCATCATTATTCAGCCGCCCGGCGCGGCGTATACACTTGCTAGAGACGCGTCGCGCGCGTTGCGTGTAGATTATTCAGTCGTGCGAGAATATCGTTCACTTGGAAAACCCACCGTAAATTTCTCGCACGTTTTCGACGGCGTACATCTCGCCGTGCGCGGGGTGCGCGCCAAACGTCAAATCAAACGCCACCACGCCGCAGTTGACGATCTTCTTCTTCTTTCCCGGACACTCGGAATCGAACGGAAGATACGTCTTAAAAAACTCTCGAAACCAGATGGAGTGTCCTCCGGCGACGACGACGTCGGCGTCTTGATTCATCGCCCACGCCGCGAATTCGCGCATGGAATCGCTCGCCGCGCGTCCAATCGGTTTTTGTCCCGCATTTCTCGACGCGTCGAACAGCGCGCGCGCATCGATCGCCGCGACGCCCAACTCCTTCGCCAACGTTGGCGTCGGCACGAGTTCACCCTTTTTCGACGCCAACGCGTACGTGTCGACGTTTCTCGCCACCTCTTGCAACGCGCTGTGAATCACCACCCTCTCTGACGCGCCGCCGTTCGCCAACCGACACCACAGCGCGTGCACCGTCGTGTGCACCGCGCGTCGAAGATTACTGCTCGCGATCACACACTTCCCTCGCACGCCCAAGACGCAATCCATCGTCGCGTCCGGCTCGCCCTCGCCTCTTCGCCGCCGCTCGGCGTCGCGTTCGAACCGCTCGCGCAACGCCCTCGCCTGCGCCAATCCAACCTCGCTCAACGGCGAATCCAAAAACACCGAATCGCACGTAAACAGACGCATCATTTCTCGCGCCAGACCGCCGAACAACCGTCCCGGGAACGTCACATCGAACCTTCGATTGAATATTTCGTTCCACGCGCTCTCGCCGTGACGAATGAAGACGATCGTCTTCCTCGTCGCCGTCTCGATCTCACGAACGCGCGCCGGATCGACGCCGTCGCGGGATCGACGCGACCGACGACGTTCACCGCTCAGCGCCAGGTGCGCCGTCGCGCGCGCGGCGTCGTGAATCTTACGCGCGCCGAACGCCGCGCGCGCGCTGAACACCGACGCGCAGAGTAACGCGCCGTACGCCGTCACCACGAGACGAAGCGCGCGCGCCGAGGACGCGGACGCGACGAGCAACATCGCGGTGTCGAGGAGCGCGCGCGCGCGGTCGAGCGCGGACGGCGGCGGTGGCGGCGGTGAGGCGAAGATGCCGCGCATGGGCGAATCACCGCGACGAGGCGATGAGTGGCGTCGTCAGTCCTCGTCGACGACGGGACGGGACGGGACGGGACGCGACGACGGACGACACGCACGCGAACGTCGCGATGGTGGTGGACGCCGCGCGCGAGAGCGACGGCGCGCGAGAGGCGCGACGCGAGAGACGAACGATGATTGGCCGTCTGTGCGCCACGGCGAACGAATCGTTCCGACGCCTCATCACGCGCGTGTTGCGCGCGGGAGACGTCCCGAGACACGTTGCCGTCATCATGGATGGGAACAGACGGTTCGCGTGTCACGCGGGGGTGGCGTACGCGCGCGGACACGCGAGAGGGGCGGATGTGTTGACGGCGACGTGCGCGTGGTGTTTCGAGCTCGGGGTGCAGACGCTGAGCGTGTACGCGCTGAGCACGGAGAATTTCAAGCGGTCGAGCGAGGAATTGGAAGCGTTGTTCGATCTGGCGTGTGGGAAATTAGGGGCGCTGGTGGAGGATGAGGGATTGCGAACGCGAGGCGCGCGCGTGCACGTGAGCGGCGATTTGGGCGCGTTGCCCGAGCGCGTGCGAGCGAAGGCTTTAGAGGCGATGGAGCGGACGAAGACGCACAGAGGACCGATGTTAAACGTGTGTTTGGCGTACACGGGACGCGAGGACGCGGTTCGAGCGGTGATGGCGACGAGACGGGAGGTGCGAGACGGGACGCTGGACGCGAGAGACGTCGACGAGACGACGCTGGGGAGACGTCTGCACGGCGCGGAGCGAGAGACGACGTCGGGGGAGGGGATGTCAGAGGTGGATTTACTCGTGCGCACGAGTGGGGAGACACGTCTGAGCGATTTCATGCTCGTCAACGCGAGGTTCGCCAAGCTCGTCTTCGTCGAGGTGTTGTGGCCGGATTTCACCTTTATGGACATGGTGCACGCGATTTGGCAGTATCAGCGCGGCGCGAGCGATCTGAAGCGCGCGCGCGCGGCGTACGAGGCGTCTCTCGCGACGCCGTTGATGGAGAACGACCCGCGGCGTCCAGCGGCGTTCCGCTCGGATGATTTTCTTCCACGTAACGCGCCATCGCGCGACCGATGGGATCTCTCAGCACCACGATCGGACGAGGACGCGGTGGTGGCGGATATTCGATTGGAGACGCAGACGCGCGACGACGAGACGTTGAAGACGACGTCAGCTCGGGACGCGCGCGCGCGGAAACGACGCGCGCGACGTCTCGTCGCCGCGTGACCGCGTTCATTCGAGGTAGACGCATCGCGACGACGACGACGACGACAACGCAGGTAATACCGCTCGCAGTAGGATGTAGTAGTTTTGGGATGATTGTTTGTTTCGCCGAGTCGGTTCGCGTCCTCGAGGTTCGCGACCGCACACCTCGCCTTGCCATGCCCTCGACCGCGCGCGCGTCGACGGCGACGGTCGCGGCGGTGCTCACGCTCGCCACGTGTGTCCTCGTCGCGCGCGCGGAGACCACGCTCTCATCCTTTGGACAAACCGGTCCGTACGCGACGACGCGAACCGCCACCGTGGCGGTCCCGCGCGTCTCCTCCTCGAGAGAGGCGGGTGAACTATTCATCCAGTATCCCGCCGGCGCCGTCATCGAGTGCCCGCTCATCGTCTTCATGTTTCCGATACACGGATTCCCGTTCACTACGTGGCGAGGGTTACTGTCGACCGTGATATCGACGTTGGTGTCCAACGGATTCGCCGTGGCGACACCCGTCGCCGTGGATCCGGACGGCGCGAGACCCATTCGAGGAGGCATGTTCCCGGGTACCGCCGTCACGGCGTCGGGCATCGATTTGCGTGAGATGGTGACGCGATACCTGAACTTTATGACGCACGCGTCGACGTATCTCATCGAACGCGTCGAATCCGATCCCGGGTTCGCGCTTCGGGACGCCGTGTCTGTTCAACGCATGGGATGCGCCGGATTCTCCGTCGGCGGCGCGCTGTCCCAATACCTCGCGCAACGACTCAGCGATCGCGTGGCGATGGAGGTGGCGTTCGCGCCGACGATCGGATCGGAGGAACCGTTCACAGCGACGGATGACATAGGCGCCGAATTGTTTAGGGAATACGCGGCGTCCGCCGTCGTGCCCACAATTTTCGTCGTCGGCGAAGACGACGACATGGGCGGTCTGCGAGATTCCGGTCTCTACTACACGCAATCGCGGGCACCCAAATTGCAAGTGATCGCCGGGAACGGGGCGACGCATTGCCACGCCATCGTGCCGATGTCGCAGTGCGAAAACGGGTCGCGAGGCGCGCAGAGACTCGACGCGGTGATGGCGCACGCGGCGGCGACGCTCTATCTTCGACCGGACACCCCGGAGTGGCGCCTTCGAAAAGAGTTCGCAAGGGACATCATTTGGGGCGACGGTCTGCGCGACATCGAGCGCGAGCGAGGAGACGTTCGAGGACCGCTTGCGCAGGCGACGACGTGGTCCGTCGCCGCCGTCAAACGCGCGCCGGCGGTGACGCTCGAGATGACGCGAAGCGTCATCGTCGCGCCGCTCGCGCCCCGGTCGGTGACGGTGGTGGCGCGCGTTCGATCGACGCACGCGTTGACGAGCGCGTGCGGTGACGTGGAGGTCGTCGTCGCGCGCGCGCCCGCGGAGCTCGACGCGTCGGCGACGCGAATCGACGCCGACGCGTTCGAGGTGACGGTGCGATGGCGCACCGTCCCGTCGAGAGAGAGAGCGCGAGAGCGCGAGGCTCTCGAGAGACGTGCACTCTTTGAACGCGTGTCGCGGTTTTTTCGAGATTTGTTGGCGTCGCGCGGGACATTCGTACCCGCGCCCGCGAGCGCGACGGTGACGTTGCAGGCACGACACGCGTGTCCCGAGGCTGGATACGCGTTCGCGCATCTCGTCGTCGAACAACCGTATGCGTGAACGTGAACGAACGAACGAATGCGTGGGTGTATGAATGAATGAATGAAAATCGCGATGCCAATAAAATAAAATAAAAAATCGATTCAGTTGTCGACGCCCACGCGTCCGTCGAAACCGTCGAGCGCGCCGCCCCACGAATCCACCGGCGGTAACTCGACGCTAAATCTCTCAAACGGCACCCGCCCCTTACCCGAACTTCTCACGCGCCCATCCATGCGTAAACCGACGTACACGCCCGCGTCGTCGCGCACGTTGGCCATCTCCTTTTGCTCTCGCACCCACTCCGCCCACTCTCCGACGCGCAACGCCGTCGCTCTAAATTTTAAATCCTCGGCGCTCGGCGGCGCCACCGTCGTGCCCGACGCGCTCGGCGACACCGGAATGATCAAAACACCTCGCTCGATCAACGCCTCGCGCACGCGTTCGGCGTCCTCGATCGCCGTCTTGACGTACTCGTCGTCCCCCGCGACGACGACGCATCGCGAGAACCCTCTCAAATCCTCCAGCCGCACCCCTCGTCCGTTCGCCAACTCGCACCGCAAACGCCCCAACCGTTCCTCCCGTCCGATTCTCGCCATCTGTTTCTCGCGCGCCTTTTCCTCTCTCGAGTATAAAAACGCGAACAACGCCGCCGCCGCCAAATCGACGCCGACGTTTTCCAACGACGACTCCAACGGCGGCGCGTTCGGCGCCCCCGCCGCCTTGGTCACCGCCTGAATCGTGGCGATGCCCAATCCAATGCTCGCCGACGCCGCGCACGCGCCGTACACGAACTGTCGCGCGACGCGAAACGGCGCCTGCGCCTCGCTTCGAAGTTTCGTCTCGTTCGAGTACGTCACCTTTTTGGGCTCGGGCTCGTCGCGCGACGACGCGCGCGGACGACGCGACGACGACGCGCGCGCGCGAGCGCGTGCGCGAGCGCGACTCGTTCGGAACGATGTCGTCGACGCGCGGACGCGCGACGTCGGCGTCGTCGACATGGTGACGGCGCGCGTACAGTGACGCCCAGTTTTCAGGAAATTCTTTTTGAGCTCAAAGTTTATCCAAAAGGGACTCGTTTTTGGGTCATGACTCGTCAAAACTTTGGATTGGTTAAGGGACAAAAACGGGCCCAGAATCCCGAAATGGGCGCGCCGCATTACGACGCGTTCGCGAATTCGTCGTCGACCGCGCGTCCACCGATCGACGCGACTCGCGTTCGCCGACGAATTCGCGACGCGCGCGACGACGCGCGACCGCGTCCGCGCGCGCGTCGACGCGTGGAATTCATCATTCAATTCAGAAGAGTTTTTGACAGGGATAGAATTCAATGATGGCGTCGACGTCGCGCACGCCGTCGCTCGCGTCGACGCCGCGCGCGTTCAGGCGCGCGGTATCGTCGTCGTCGTCGCGCGCGCGCGCGTCGGTGACGCGGGCGTCGCGCGTGGAGGATGCAGACGACGCGGAATCTCGCGAGAGGTTGGAGGCGTTGCGTCGACGGTCGACGGCGCTCTTGGAGCGGCAGCGTCTGTTGACGGAACGTTTGGAGCGACGACGGCGCGAACGCGAGGGTGAGAACGATGCGAATCGGGAGAGAGAGGAGGCGGCGGCGGTACGGGAGAGAGAGGAGGCGGAGGCGGAGGCGGAGGCGAGACGACGCGCCGACGCAGAGGCGGCGGCGGCGAGCGAGCGGGCGCGCGCGGAACGAGAGGCGGCAGAGGCGGCGGCACAAGCCGAGGCGCGCGCGCGCGCGGACGCCGAGACGCCCAAGTGTCGAGAGCGTCTGAACATCGTCATGGTGGCGAGCGAGTGCGCGCCATTCAGCAAGACGGGCGGTTTGGGCGACGTCATGCAGTCGTTGCCCAAGGCGCTCGCGGCGAGAGGTCATCGCGTCATGGTGGTCGTCCCGAGGTACAAAGAATACGACGATGTGTACGACACGGACGTGCGCGTGACGTTTAACGTTCTCGGGCACCCGACAGAGATTGGATATTTTCACTTGTACAGAGACGGCGTCGATTACGTCTTCATCGATCACGGCGCCTATCACCACGTGCGCGACGGCATCTACGCGGGCGATCGTTCGGACGCCATGTTTCGCAATTCCATGCTCTGTCAAGCCGCGTTGGAGGCGGTGTGGCACGTCCCGTGCGGTGGCGCGCCCTACGGGGATGAAAATTTAATATTCGTCGCCAACGATTGGCACGCGGCGTTGCTCCCCGTCTATCTCCAAGCGTTTTATCGCGACCACGGGAAATTTGAATTCGCGCGGTCGTGTTTCGTCGTGCACAACATGGCGCACCAAGGTCGTGGTCCGTTGGATGAATTCTACTCGTTACAACTCCCCGAACACTACAAGGAGCACTTTGTATTGGACGATCCCGTGGGCGGCGAGTGCATGAACGTCATGCGCGCCGGTTTACGTCTCTCCACCAAGGTGATCGCCGTGAGCGAAGGGTACGCGTGGGAGATCACCACCGACATGGGTGGGTGGGGTCTCGCCCCGACGATTCGTGAGTTTGGTCCCGGAAAATTGAGCGGCATCGTCAACGGCATCGATTTAGACGAGTGGTCGCCCGAGCTCGACTGTCACCTCGACGGCGACGGGTACGCGCGATTTCCGCCGCGCGGCGACGCCTTTTCCGACGGAAAACGACAGTGTAAACGCGCGCTTCAGCGACAACTCGGACTCGCCGAGCGCGATGACGTGCCCGTGCTCGGCTTCATCGGTCGTCTCGATGATCAAAAGGGTGTCGATCTCATCGCCGAAGCCGAGGGATGGTTGTGCTCGCAAGACGCGCAGCTCGTCATGCTCGGAAGCGGTCGCGGCGATTTAGAGGACGCGTTGCGGGGGATGGAGAACCGACACCACGATAAATGTCGCGCGTGGGTGGGATTCTCCGTCGAAATGGCGCACAGAATCACCGCGGGGTGCGATATATTGCTCATGCCCTCGAGATTTGAACCGTGCGGATTGAACCAACTGTACGCCATGCGTTACGGCGCCGTCCCCGTCGTGCACGCCGTCGGCGGTCTACGCGACACCGTGCAACAATACGACCCATTCAACGGCACGGGGAACGGATGGACGTTCGACAGCGCCGAGACGCATAAATTCATCGACGCCATCAATCACGCCATGTGCACGTACAGAGACTTTCCCGAGGCGTTTCGGGAAATCCAAGCGCGCGGATTCGAGCGCGACTTGGGATGGAATCGCGCCGCCGAGCTCTATGAGGATCGTTTCATCGACGCCAAGTATTCGTGGTGAAAAGAAAGTCTCGCGATGAACGTCGTGAGTCTGTGTTTGTTTGTAATTTCCGATCGCGCGCGCCCGTGCCCTCCCCGTCCCCGTCCCCGTCCCGTCCCGTCGCCCTCTCGAGGGTTGAGATTGGAAGATGTGCAACCCATCACTCGTCGTCGCGCTCGCGCGTGGATACGCTCCGTGCGTCGCACACCATGGACGCCGCGCGAGTGGAAGAACTCCGCGCCGCGCTCGCGGGTTCCGTCTCCCCCGACGGTGACCTGCGCGCGCGCGCGGATGCGTATTTGAAATCCGCCGCCAGTCTGCCGGGCGCCGCGCTCGGACTCTTAGCGCTCGCGAGCGACGCGAACGGAGAGATGGGCACGCGACAGAGCGCGAGCATTTATTTCAAACATCTCGTCAAGCGGTCGTGGGCGCGACGAGAGGGATTGGACGTGGATCCAACGCGAGGGAATCACGCGACGCTGGACGAGGGCGAAAAGGCGGCGGTGCGACGCGTCGCGCTCGAGGCGGTGGCGTCGACGCCGAATAAGGTTCGAAGTCAGCTCATGGAGGCGATTCGAGTCATGGTGCATCACGATTTTCCACTGCAGTGGCCCGAGGTGGCGACGCAGGTGTTGAGTAATTTAAACGAGGCGTCGGCGAGCGAGAGCGGGCGGTTGTGCGGGACGGTTTTGGTTTTACACGCCCTGTGTCGAAAGTACGAGTTTAAGGATGCAAACGAGCGCGCGGACGTGGAAGAGATCATCCGAGTGGTGTTTCCGAAATTGTTGGAGATTTTACAGGCGTTGTTGGCGTATCAAGGCCCGCCGAACGCCGAGTTGGAGGAGTTGAAGAAGGCCATCTGTAAGACGTATTGGAGCGCGACGTACTTGGACGTCGGACCGTCGTTGGCCGAGGAAGGGACGTTTCAGGCGTGGATGCTCGCGTTTCACGCCGTCATCACGTCCGCGATACCGACGGAGGGGATGCCGACGGGGGATAAGACGGAGATCAAGCACTGGCCGTGGTGGAAGACGAAGAAATGGGCGCTTCACGTGGTGAATCGCGTCTTTAACCGCTACGGCAATCCCAAGTCGTGTAAACCTGAACACAAAGATTTGGCGGTGACGTACTCGACAAAATACGCCTCCGTCTTCTTGGGCGTGTACATCGAACTCCTCGGATCGATGTCCTCGGGCGAGGTGATGCCCGATCGCATCGTGAACCTCTCCATTCAACACGTGACGACGGCGCTCGGCGTCCCGTCCACGTACAAGGTTTTGCAACCGCACCTCGACGATATTTTTCAACGCGTCGTCTTCCCTGTGTTGTGTTTCAACGCCGAGGACGATGAACTGTGGGTGGACGACCCGCACGAGTACGTGCGCAAGACGCAAGACTTTATCGAGGATATGTACTCGCCGAGAATGGCGGCGACGGGATATCTGCACGAACTGTGCAAGACGGGGAAGCGCATGAAGGAAAATCTTCCGAAAGTTCTCGCCGCCGTCGTGCAGATCTTGAATAAACACGCGGCGAGCGCGCACGGTGCGGCGATGGACGCGCGGGGGAGATATGAGCTCGACGGTGCGTTGCACGTGGTGACGAGTCTCTCCGCCATTTTGACGCACCATCCCGAGTACGCGAATCAGATGGAATCCATGCTCATGGCGCACGTGTTTCCCGTCTTTGGCTGCGCGCACGGTCACGTGCGAGCCAAGGCGGTGGCGTGCGCGGCCAAGTATTCCGGTATCACGTTCACGGAACAGAATAATTTCTTGCAACTCCTCTCAAAGGTGGTGGACGCCATGCGAGACCCCGACCTTCCGGTGCGCGTCGAAGCCGTCGTCGCCCTCGGCGCGTTTATTCACGCCGCCGAGGACGTGAGCGCGCTGAAATCCATCCTCCCGCAGTTACTGGACGATTTCTTCAAGCTCATGAACGAGGTGGAATCAGAAGACGTCGTGTACACGCTGGAAACCATCACCGAGCGTTTCGGCGAAGACATCGCGCCCTTCGCGCTCGGCATGACGCAAAACCTCGCCGCCGCGTTTTGGAAGGTTGTCCAAGAATCCGAATCGAAAGAGGATGACGATTGCGGCATCTTAGCCAGCATCGGGTGCCTGCGCGCCATGTCGACGATTCTCGAATCCGTCTCGAGTTTACCGCACATGTACCCCGAACTCGAGGCTGCCGTGTTTCCAATTTTACAAAAGATGATTGGCGAACAAGGCTTTGACGTCTTTGAAGAGGTTTTGGAAATTTTATCCTACCTCACCTACTTCACCCCGGAGGTGACGCCTCGCATGTGGGAACTCTGGCCGTTGATGATCGCCACCATGGACGAGTGGGCGCTGCAATACTTTGAGAATTTACTCATCCCGCTCGACAATTTCATCAGTCGAGGCACGGAGCGGTTTCTCGCCCCGGGGACGCCGTACGTCGAGGACACGTACAACGTGTGTAAAAAAGTATTGGAGGGTGACTACCCCGAGCCCGATTGCGTGCCGGCGCCGAAACTCATGGAGTGCGTCATGACGAATTGTCGCGGTCGCGTCGACGTCGTCGTCGGTCCGTTCGTCGAGCTCGCCCTCAGACGCATCGGGACGGCGGAGTTGCCGTACTTGAGGGATTTGCTCATGTTGACGTTCGCGCACGCGTTGCACTACGATCCGGCGATCGCGCTCGCGACGACGAACAGATTGGGTGAGACGAATCGTACGCTCACGCTGTGGTCGACGATGTTGGCGACGAAGACCAAGTCGGGCGAGCGCAAGTGTTTCGCGTCGGAGCACGCGAAAAAGGTGTGCGCGCTCGGTCTCATGGGCATCTTGCGCGCGCCGGACGACACGCTCACGCCCGAGATTTGCGGGTCCATGAACGTCATCATGGATTCGCTCGTGTCGTTGCTCGGAGATTTACGCGTGCAAATCGCGCGACGGAAAGAGGACGAGGCGAGCGGGAAGCGACGGTTTCCGTGGGACGTGTCGGATGACGACGACGACGAGTACGACGTCTCCAAGTACGACGACGACGACGAAGGCGACGA
>Ga0181567_10001857_pt1 | contig 15974 bp, 15 predicted proteins | sample 101ome_14_FD_133761 | JGI IMG/M metagenome (GOLD analysis project Ga0181567, IMG submission 133761) | Coastal salt marsh microbial communities from the Groves Creek Marsh, Skidaway Island, Georgia - 101403AT metaG (megahit assembly) | ecosystem: Environmental > Aquatic > Marine > Intertidal...
GAGCATATACATGAAAGTATTTTGAGATGCGTTTAATTTCTGCATCCATTTCTCTTGCTCTGCATCACTCATTTTTTCAGCATTTTGAACTTGAGAAGAATCTGTTTTATCTTCTTTGGCTTGCTCATCATCTTGTTTTTCCAACTCTTCTAGTTCTTTCTTTTTTTGCTCTTTACTTTTTTCTTCATTAGAATCACTTTCTTTTTGATCCTGATTCATTTCTTTTGGATTCTGATTCTTTTCACTCTGCTTGTTATCTTTTTCTGATTTTTCATCTTTAGATTGATTCTCTTTATTTTGATCAGGTTCTTCAGAATTTTCAGAATTTTTAGATTCATCATTTTTTTTGGATTCTTGATCTTCTGTTTTCTGTTCTTTGTTCTTTTCTTGATTCTGTTGAGAATCTTGATTTTTATCTTCTTGTTGATCTTGCTGATCGTCTTTCTTTTCTTGCTCCTCTAAAACTTTTTTGACTGCTTCATAATTCTCGCGTACTTTTTCATCATCATATAAAGTTAAAGACTTCTCATAGACTTCTAGTGACTTTTTCAAATCTTCTAAAGAACCTTGCTTGACATAAGAATTTCCCATATTAGCATATTTGTTTGCATTTGATCTATTATCATCAAAAAAAGCTTTTTCATACTCTTTTATGGCATCCTCATATTTCTCTTGTTTATAAAGGGCATTTGCACTATTAAAATAGCTTTGCGCATTATCATTTTTCTTCGCATAAGAATCAAATATTTGCTGAGAGCGATTATAATCCCCCTTTTCATATGCCTCTTTAGCATTTTTTAAATCTATAAAATCCAAAACTCCAGCTTTGAGATCATTGAAGCTTTGTGAAAAAACTAGAAACAAAAACAAAAAGGATTTCACCATATTTTTTGAGTACATAGAACTAACCGCAAGTAGAAATAAAATAACTGCCATTCCTAGTGGATAATAAAACAAAGGTATAAACTTATCGATTGTTTCACTTTTGAGTTCTTTTTGATCACTCGTAGATATTATTTCTTCAATCATGGCTTCAATATCTCTTTGAGACTTCACAGACTCAATATAAACTCCACCTGTCTTTGTAGCAAGCTGTGAAATGCTGTCATTTAATTTTGAAACAATCACTTCACCGTTGTAACTTATGAAAGTTCCATCTTTCTTTCTAATTGGTGCACCCTTACTGGTTCCAAAACCCAAAACAAATACAACGATATCATTCTCTTTTGCATATGCTATCTCTTCAGAGAAATCACTATCATCTCCACCGTCTGTAAAAAGTAACAAATATTTTTTTGTATTTGTCTTGATTGTTTTATTGACAACTTCAAGCAAAGAAATAAAATTAGTTCCCTTTTCTGTTATGGAACCTGTATGAAGCTTATCTAGCAAAAAAGCAACTGCAGAGTGATCAAAACTCATCGGTGAAACCAAATAAGAATTTTTTGCAAAAGCTATCACTCCAATTCTCTCATCAGGAGTTATTTTTAATAACTCCATTGCTTTTTTCTTGGCAAATTGAAGTCTATTTGGATAGACATCTTCTGCAAGCATAGAATCAGAGATATCTAAAGCGATCATAATATCTGCACTCTTTGATTTTACTTCAATTTTTCCATCTTCTATTACAGGCTCTGCTAAAGCTACAATAATAAAAAAACCTACAAAAAATAATAAAACATTTCTTATCTTAAGACTTACACTAGCACTATTTACCCGAAGTTTTTTAAGTACCTCTTCACTAAAAAAATGTGCTTGAGTCTCTTTTTGTGTCAATAAGAATCCAAAAAGGATAAAAAAAGGGATCAGTAAAAACAGTATCTCAGGTCGAAGAAAAATCATTCATGCCCCCTTTTATTTCTAAGATATGTATAAAATATCAAAGAAAAAAATGCGATAAAAAGTGGATAATGGTAATAATAATTAAGATCTACATAGCTTTGAGCTTTGATTTCAGATGTTTCCAAAGCGTCAATCCTTGCATACACATCTGCTAGTTGAGATGCTGAAGAAGCACCAAAAGCAACCCCTCCACTCTCCTTGGCAATTTTCATCAAAACTTTACGATTATATTCATTTGGCAAACCTATACCAATTGGATACACTTTAATTTTTTCCTTTTTCACCATATCTAAGGTAACATCTAGAGGAATTTTATCGACTCCAGGAGTAGAATGACCATCAGTAAGCAATATAACAACTTTTGATTTTGACTCAGACATTTTAAGAAGATTAACACCCTGTGCTAGTGCTTCATACAGAGCTGTATATTTTCCAGCCATTCCAATCTGAAGTTGAGAAACTATTCTTGTAAGAATTCTCTCATCATATGTTAGTGGTGAAGCTATAAAAGAGTACTGACCAAAAACAACAAGTCCAATATTGTCACCTCTTCTTTGTTTTATAAACTCATTTACAATTGTTTTCACCACATCAAAACGGTTTAAATTTTTATTTGTTTCATGGAAGCCTTGTGCCTGCATAGATTGAGAAGCATCTAAAACAAGTGCAATCTCATACCCATCTTTTGGCTCAAGTTCATATGGTTCATCCTTAACAGGAGAAGATAATGCAAGTAACATCATTACTATTGTGATCCATCGTAAAAAACTCAGTATTTTCGATCGAGCAACACTACTTTGCATAAATTGATATGTATGTGGGAAATATATAGAGGTTAAGCGCATCTTACAAAAGTAAGCACAAAATAAAAATAAAATAAGTAAAGAAAGTATGTAAGGATATTGCAGGTAAAACCCGTTATACATCAAGCATACCTCTATAAAGTTCTATATACCCTTTTGTTTCCTCATCAAAAGCATCAACATTTTTTTTATATTTGTAAGCCATGAGCCGCTCACTAATATTTTTGTACATCTCTAAGTGACGAGGGGAATCATCTTTGAGCGTTAGTCCATACTGACTCAAGGCATAAGCTGTTGCTTTTGTATCTGACAAATCAAGCTCGTGAATCTTTTGTAGATGATACTCTCTGAGGTTAAAACTGTTTCTTTTTTTATACCAAAGATATATAAAATAACTAAGAAGTAAAACCAATAAAATAGATCCAATAAGTAAAGCGATGAAATAATACATAGAGTACTCTTGAACCTCAACAATTGGTTTTATGTCATGTAGTGGAATATCAAATTGTTGTTGCACTTTTTCTTTCACTATCTTCCCTCAAACAAACGTCGCAATTGAACACTAGCTACAGAATCGGTATAGACCTTTGTAAATCTAATCTGATCTTTTCTAAATCTCTCATAAAGTCTCATATCGTGTGCATTAACCCTTGCACTATACTGTTGAATACTTGCTTTATTGAAATCTCCCTCAAGTGTCATTCCAGTTTCTGGATCAATTAATGAAGCAAACCCCATTTGAGGTGGTTTTTCTTCTAGTCTATCGCGGATAATAATAGAAACCACCTCATGCTTTTTAGCTAAAAGTCTTAAATTTGGAATCTCAAAAAAATCTCCCAAAAATATTATCAAAGATTTACGCTTTAGTCTTTTATATAAGCTATCGGCTATAAAATCAAAATCAACTTTTTGATTAATTGCATTAAAATCCAGAATTTCACCTACATTTTTTTGAACTTGAAACAATTTTTTACTTGGCTTAGAGTAAGAAACCATCTCATCAGTATAAATATATGAGCTCAGTAAATCCCCATTTTTAAGCGTTGAAAAACCTAAAAGTGCATGTAATTCTGCTATTGTTTCTTGTTTAAATTTTTTTGATCCAAAGTGCACACTTCCATTAAGTACTGAAACCAAAACAACATTGAGTTCTCTTTCTTCTCGAAAAATCTTTATAAATGGGCGTTGCATCTTTGCCGTGATATTCCAATCAATATGACGGATATCATCGCCTGGCATATATTCACGAAGTTCTATAAAATCATACCCTTCACCTTGAAAAATAGAAGGATTATTTCCAACCATCTCACTGAATACTTGGCGACGAGCACGAACAAGAATTTTTTGAAGTTTACTCATACTTAACCTATGGAATAGCTACAGTCTCTAAAACTTTTTGAATAATCTCATCTGTAGTGACACCTTCTGCCTCAGCTTCATAACTTAGAACAATTCTATGCCTCATAATCTCTTTTGCAATATATGCAACATCAACAGGTGTTACGAACTCTTTTTCTCGCAAATACGCCATCGCTTTTACAGCCTTGAAAATATCTATACTTACACGCGGGGAAGCACCAAACTGTATAAAGTCTTGTATCTCTTCTAAACCATATTGAGAAGGATTTCTTGTAGCATTTACAAGCTCTATCATGTAAGTTTCAACTTCTGGATCTACATGAACTTCTTTAATCGCTTTTTTAAGTGCAAGAAGTTCTTCGAGATTTATTACAGCATTTATATCATCAGACGTAGCATTTGATATTCTTCTGGCAATCTCTAACTCCTCTTCTTTTGTGTTGTAATCAACTACAAGTTTTAGCATAAAACGATCAAGTTGCGCTTCAGGAAGCTGATACACACCCTCTTGTTCAACTGGATTTTGTGTTGCCATTACAAAGAAAGGAGGCTCAAGTTTGAATGTTGTGTCTCCTAAAGTTACTTGCTTCTCTTGCATCACTTCAAGTAAAGCTGATTGAACTTTAGCAGGTGCACGATTGATCTCATCTGCTAAAAGTAGATTTGTAAAGATGGGCCCTTTTTTTATTTTAAAAGTATTCCCTTGTGGATCATAAATTTCTGCACCCAATATATCTGCTGGTAAAAGATCTGGAGTAAACTGAGCTCTTTTAAATGAGAGTCCTAAAGCTTTAGCTAGAGCATTTACAGTAGTTGTTTTTGCAAGACCAGGAACTCCTTCAATCAAGATATGTCCATCACATAAAAGAGCAATCAACAGCCCGTCAATCATTTTTTCTTGTCCAACAACAACTTTTGCAACTTCTTGCTTTATCTCTTGAATCTTATGTATCATACTTCAAAAACCTTCTTCAAATTTTGAAGAATTATAGCAAAGCGGAGTTAATAGTTAAACAAAAACTATAAAAACATAAAAACACTTGAAAGAGCACTTGTACCTAAGTTTGTACCCTCTTCACCTAGATAACGAAGTGACTCTTGAAGTGTGAAAATCATCCCCTCAGAGATCATACGAAAATTCATATTTGATGGTTGCATCATATCTTGTTTTGCATAAGTATTTAAGTCAATTACTTTGTTTGCATTTATGCTATTGAGCAAATCTACTTGCCAAGATCTTTGCCACGTTAAAAAAAGATAATTTCCACTCATATCTTTTTCATGCTCAATTCTATACTGAATAATTTGCATCATCTTATTTGCTTCTTGTAGCTTCTTTGGATCGTATTGCATTGTTGTAACAGTATGCATCCTTTCCATGTCGTAAGCCCAGTAAAACATTTTATAAATACCTGCAATCAGATAATCATTTCTATTTTTAACATATTCCTTACTAAAAGCAATATTCAAATAGTCTTTGTAAGATGCATCTTTCTTAGTATTTAATTTAGGGAGCGTAGCATTATTTACTCTATTTTCAATGTCATACATTATGGGTATGCGCTCTATTTTTGTGCTAAAACTTGGATTACGAACATTGAGTTTTTTGTAATACTTTAGAAGTAGTGATTGTAATACAAAAGTGTGCTCTCGCACTATTGATGCACCATTGGTTTGAAAAACTGCATGCACATCTTTTTTCGCACAACCTTCTAAAAATATTACTAAAAAAAATAAAGCCAAAACTCTTAACACAATTTATAACTCCATCCCTAGTATTAAATCCAAGCCATCTTTTTTAATTTTCTTTTGAAACTTCATAGCTACATTTTCTTTCGCAACTTCAAACCCTTGGGTTGATTGTCCTACTAAATTATGCTTAGTACTTCCAAGAGTTACACCATAATTATCTTTGGTTGTTATAGTAAGAGCAGTTCTAGCTATATGAAAGCCATACGATTTTGCATATGTAGTTCCCGACTCAATAAACAAATGAAACTGATTTTGCTTATCAGCAAAAGATTCAATTTTATAATTTTCTTCACTTAATGCACTTTTTATAACTGCTACAAAACTCTTAGCATCTTTATTACTATCCACACTAAATGAAACTAGACCAAGAAGTTCATCATATCTACTCTCTATGCTACTAATTTTAGTATGATACTTTTGAGTATCAAATTTTGGCTGCAGTGAACCTAAAGCTACAAGAGAGTTTTTCATATCTTCAACAATATTTTTTGCTTCATTTGCGACTATGATTCTTTTTAAAATATTAGAATTAGTAGCAGCTTCATATTTTCTTTGAATATCCAAAAGATTTTGATCAATATCTTTTAATAACGAATCAAACAGCTTCTTTTTATCAGTTTTTACAAGGACTAATACTCTTTGAAATGCAAACTCATCTACATGTATGAGTTGATAGTCACTAATTCTAAGCTTATGTACTTGCGCATTTGTTGAACTCACAGTATCAGTCTGCATACTTGTAATAGTACCATCACGAACAAAACTTTTGCTTTGAAAATCAGATGATATTGAGATACTCAAACTTCCAGCCATATTACTTAATGCATTTGCAATTGCATGCTCTTTACTTTCACCTTCTCCTACTCCATAGAGATACTTTTCATTACTTATTGGAGGTGATAAATACCAAGCTGGCAACTCTTTTTTTTCAACTACAACTCTCTTCTTAGAGCTACATCCACCAAAAAAAAACACTACAACAAATGTAAGAAATATAAGCCTTATCATGTACTTACCTCTGAAGTTGCTTCATAGTAAGATCATATTCAGATATAGCAGCATTCATTCTATTTATAGCAATGCTAATCGCTTCAACAGGCTCTACCACTAGTCTATCTGCTTGCTCATAATATTTTTTAGCCTTGCCATAATGGCCCAAAGCTTCTTCAACTACACCAAGATTGTAAAGAGCAACATAACTTTGTTGGTTTGTTGAATCAATAAGCTCCATCAAAAGCTGTATTGCTTTATCATAACGATTCTGCTCTATATACTTGAGAGAAAATTCTAAAAGATCCTCTTGCTTGTCAGTATAATCCAAATCTGGATCATCTAATAACACCACTTTAAAGTATCTGTAGTGAGGAGTTAATTTATATGTAAAACTTTTCGCAATTGATGAAGCTAGCATTTCACCAACTGACTCTTTTGTTGGAAGTGCTCTATTATCATCTCTACATTTTTTGTATACAGCATCTTCTGCTATATTGTCAGAGTAGATTATATCTCCTAAAGCAACATCTACCATTTTTATATTTGCCGATAAACTAATGTGACGCTTTGTACAACCAACTTTATAATAATAATACTCTTTACATTTTTTATCTTTACATTTCATCCTTTGCTCATAAAACCTAGTATCGTTTGATGCAAGTCTAGAAACATCTCCAGAAATGAGAGCTTGAGCTCCTAAAAGCTTACCAACATCAACAATGTCTTTGGTGTTAACAAGACCACTACTATGAAATTTTTGTTCTCGTATCACTTGATCAATATTGCTTCTATTTACAACTGTAAAAAAAGGTTGATTCTCAATCCTGAAACTTCCTAAATTTGTTTCAATCTTCGATGCCAAACCAACTCTATCATGATTAAAAGCCACAACTGCAATATTTTTTGTTGTTGTAGCTCTGTCAATCTCTGCTGGTTTTAATGCTTTGATTTGAACATGATTTGAACAAGCGCTCAACAGCAGTGTAATCAAAATAATGCCACTTGTTACAATATTTTTTTTCATTTTTTCTCCATAGAAATATATATAGCTTCTTTTTTTGCTTGTTTTAACGAAATATTTCTAGATTCTATTTTAGCAAGTATAGTATGATATTTTTGTTGATTTTCTAATATAAGCAACATACTGAGTAGATCAAATGACTCAGCATTTTCAATTTTATCTCTTAGCTTTTTTTCTTGTGAATCGATATTTTTTCTAAAAGGTATACCAATTTTAGCAACAAAGTACCCTAATATAAAACTCAGAAAATAGTACATATAAACAAGCTCAAAATCCAACTCAAGACTCTCTTCCTCATCCAAAAGTTCTGTTTTATCATAACTCTTTTGAATTGTAATTTTTTGAGATTCAATGACTAGTTTTCTAACTTTATGAAGTTCTGGATCAAAATACTCTATACTTTTTTGAGGAATTACAAAATCCTCTCCTGAAACAAAGGCAAATTTTTGGTTCCATCTCCCTTTGTATCCGTTAGCTGTAAGTTCTACCTCTTTAAAGGCTTTTTGAGAAAAAACTTTCACACCCTCAATCTCATACGTGAGATCAGAAATATCTTTGAAGTCACCAATACCAGAAACTGTAACATCAAGGTGGTATGGCTGATAAGCTTTTAGTATTGATTCTGATTTTTTTACACTGAGTTTGAAATCTCCAAAAACAGTAGTAGGCATTGAACTCACATTGACATGAACACTATCAAGTTTTACAAGTGTTTTGACAGATTCTTCATAATTAATATTATCTCGACCTAAGACAGTATTTTCTATTGATGCTCTTGTAGTTTTTTTCATCAATGCTTCAAAAGAAAACTCTATATCCATCTCTTTTTTTACAAATGCGACAAACTCATATGAACTAATTTTTTTTCCATCAATTATTCTTATACTCTCACTTAGTAGCTCTATTGAGTAATCATCGTACTCTCCAACTGGTGAAAACTCTATGGTATATAATTCCGCTTTATCCGAAAACTCACAAATATACTTGAGATAAATTGCTTCATTCACATAGGCTTTTTCTTTTGAAGCATCCACACTCCAAGTGTAATCAGATCCAAACAGTTGCAACTGTATCAATACAATAAATAATACGCTTAATATATTTTTCATCGTATCTCTTTTGTAACTAATTTTTTAGCATTAGATAATGATCCAAAACTTTTTGACTCTATTTGCTTAATCAAATGAGCAAACTTTTTCTCATCTTCTAAAATTAGAATCATTGCTAACTCTTCGATTGATTTTGACTCCTTGACTTTGAAAATCAACTTTTCTACTCTAGGACTTAAGACTTTTGATGCAAACCTTATTTTTCCAAGTATAAATCCAAAAACAAAAAACAAAACAAAAGGTGCATAAGTAAAAATACTTTCACTCAAATGCTTCAAGTCATCTAACTCATCCTCATCTAAAAGTTCCTCTTTTGTAAATTTTGTAGAAACTTTCACATCTATTGGTTCAAATCTTAGTGTTTGTTTTTTATGAAGTTGAAGATCAAAATAATCAAGAGTTTTTGAAGGGATTCTAAAGTCTCTTTCAGAAACAAAAGCAAATTTTTGACTCCATCTTCCCTTTTGTCCATTTTTAGTAAGTTGAAGTTCTAAAAGAGGTTCTTCTTGAAATACTTTTACCCCATCTATATCAAAATGAAATGCTTCTATTTGATTGAAGTTCCCTTCACCTTCTATAACTATTTTGAGATGAAAAGGATCATACGCTTTGAGTTCAAGATTTGAAAAAACAGTTTTAAGCTCAAACTTACCTACAATATTTTGGGATCTCTCTTGAACATTGAATTTTATAGTGTTAAGTGCAACAACATCACGAGAATGGATACTATCAAATTTTGTATCGTCATAATGGTTTGTTGTGTTTTCGACAATACTATCAAGTGAAGTTTTTTTCATTGTAGCTTTAAGGTCAAGTGTCAAATCTCCAGCCACTTTTGGTAAAAAAACGAACTCATATGTGTTTATTCTTTTTCCGTTTTGTAGCACTTCAGATTCTTTCAGTAAATCTAATCTATATTTTTCATTGCTTTTTGGTTTAAAATCAATAATAAAAAGCTCTCCATTATCATTAAACTCACAAGTGTATTTCACGTATGTACTTTCACCCATATGAAGATCTTTTTTTTCTACAAACTCAGTCCATTTATATGTTGAAGCTTTAACAGTTAAAGATAAAATAAAAAAAACAAATAAAAAACTACCAAGGCTTTTTTTCATTTACTTCCCTTGTATTGATCAGTTCATACTGTTTAGAACTCAATTTTGCTTTTCCTTTGTTTAAGTTCAAAACAGGATCATTTTTAACTTTTTGACCAGAATCATCTTCGCCACTTGAAGCAGGTGCACTTACTTTCATGTTCGAACTACCCGCACTCGTTTTCTTTTGCTGAGTATTTTCTTTTTGTTTCGCAAGAGAAGACTTCTTATCTGTTTTTTGCTGACCTGTATTCATATGCATCTGTTCTTCAGCATTCTCTATGAACAACATATTTTCATACGCTTCTTGCGAATACTCCAATGTGAGTGACTTTACAAATGCTTCTCTTGCTTTTTTAAACTCTTTAAGACGTATCAATGAATTCCCAATGTTATAAAAAACCACTGACTTTAAAGCTGCATTAGAAGATTTCACTTTTTGAAAACTCTCAAGTGCGGCTTCATACTCCCCTTGTTTATAATAACTTTCACCCTTGCTAAAAAACTCTGTAGCATTGCTTGCCTGTAGTGAAACTCCTATAAAAAGCAAGAAAGAAACTATATATCTTTTAAGTGTAGTAATTGTGAAAAGAAACGTTATGATTGCCAAAATAACAAATACAAAGTAGAGTTCAAAATTTTGAATCACGGTTGTTTTTGTTTTATGATCTTTATTTTTTTGATCTCTTAGCACTTGAAGTAACTCCTCATAATCACTTACAACTGCTCCACCACTAGCTTTAGCAATAAGATTTAGCTCATCATTAGCTCGACTTACAACAATATCCCCAATCTCATCTTTTAGAAGTTCACCATTTGCACTTTTTAGCGTTCCTCCAAGTTGCGTTGCTAAAATAAAAGTGTTTACAACTAGTCCTTTCTCTTTTGCAAAAAGAGCCTCAGCCTCATATGACAATTCATCAGCACCATCGCTTAAAATAACTACAGATGGATTTTTAGAATGCGACATTTTACCTGCAAGTTTAAGTGCAGGCATTATTGAACTTCCTTTTGTCATTACCATGTTTAAATCAAGTGCATCGTAAAGATGTAAAAGTAGCTCACTATCCTGAGTTAATGGTGAAAGTACTATTGCATTTGTAGTAAAACCTATCACACCGTACCGAGTATGCACATCACTTTTGACAAGTTTTTTGAGAATCTCTTGTGCCTTTTCTAAACGTGAAGGTTTTATATCTTTTGCACTCATTGAGTAAGATAGATCTATTGCAATAATCACATCACTTAGTATCTGATCTTGCTTGATCGGCTCTTGCTCAACAACAGGACGAGCTAAAGCAACAACCATAAATACAAATGTAAGCATATACCCAAACACAATGACACTCAATTCTCTAAAGTTTTTATATGAAAAAACTGCCACTACCAGAAGTAAAAGCCAAAAATATTCAGGGTATACAAAATTCATCTTCTTAACTCACGAACTAGCAAAAAAATCAAAAGAAACATAGCCACCAATAGTGCAATAAAAAAGTACAAATCTTTTACCAAGTACTCCTGACTTTTAATCTTTGAAGATTCTAAACTATCTATAGTTTCATATACCTCTTGCAACTCCTTTGCTGAGCTTGCATAAAAAAAGTCTCCTCCACTTTGCTCAGCAATAGTCTCAAGTAAAGATTGATCAGCTTCACCTTCTTTGCCAATCGCTATAGTATAAATTTTAACACCATTTTCACTTGCTAACTTCGTAGCCTCTTTTGGTGAAATTGATCCACTGTTGTGTTCTCCATCTGTAAGTAAAATTACAATTTTAGTCTTTGACTTAGAATGTTTAAAAGCTCGGACACTCATTAAAAGTGCTTCACCTATAGCTGTGTTTTGCCCTGCCATCCCTTGGTTGAGGTAAGAAAGCATCTCTGCAACCATCTCTTTTTCATATGTGATTGGTGATGCTATAAAAGCAAAATCTCCATAGAGAACTACTCCCACGTTGTCACTAGATCTTTTATAAATAAACTCTGTGGCAATCATTTTAGTGAGCTCAAATCTGCTTAAACGCTTAGTCTCACTAAAATCATTTTCTTCATCATATCCAGATGCATTCATAGATCCGCTTGCATCTATAGCTAAAACAATATCTTTTCCATGTCGGTTGTATGGACTTGATCTATCAAACGTAATTGGTGAAGTAAGAGCCACAACAAGTAAAACAAGAATGAGAACCTTAATAATCCATTCTAGTTTCATATAGCTTTTTCTCGGACTCCACAAATGTAAATGGACAAAATATTTTGGTAAAAGATGTTCTTTACATTTGTAAAGACAATAAAGGATAGGCAATAAAATAAATATAGCTAATGGATACTCAAAAGTAAAATAATTCATTAGTTTTATGGTAGCAAAAAAGTACTTTATTGTGCATTATTATAGTTGAAAGAAATAAGTTTTATAATTACTGCTATTTCTCTTGACAAGAAAAAATGATTTGTCTATAATTTCGCTCACAAACTTAGAGTTTGAAAATGTCTTGTTAGCTCAGCTGGTAGAGCACGTCACTTTTAATGATGTGGCCGAAGGTTCGAATCCTTCACAGGACACCATTTATACTACAAAATGTGGCCCCATCGTCTAGCGGTTAGGATCCATGGTTTTCATCCATGTTACAGGAGTTCGAGTCTCCTTGGGGTCACCACTACTTAAAACATCAACCAACGACCTAATTACTATACTTTCAAATATTTATCATATTAGAATGTTACTTAATTTGTTACACAACGTTAGCAATTTCTTAACGACTATCAAAGTTCCACTGCCCTCTTCTCTTATACTCTGAAAAATGATTAAAATTTAGTGACTAAGGAGTTTGTATTTCTTAGGGAGAAGCCCATATCTAGTGATATTACATATTTTGTTACACATTTACTCTGTGTAACAGCTCAAAAAACTAGTGTAAATTTATATTTTTAGAGTATCATTGGATATCTCAAAATTGGAATTTAAAATGAAAAAACTTTTTCTTACAGCTATTTTATTTGTAAGTTTAGTAATACCTAATACTTTAAGTGCAGAACAGGCAAAAGGATTAAATGTTTTAGTCAACTCAGCAAATCCACAAACACAAGCAATGGCAATGGTTTTATCTCTTATGAGTATGACAAAACACAATAAAAAAGTAAACATAGTTTTATGTGGTGCTGCTGGAGATTTAGCCGATAAAAATATCAATGGCACACCAATCAAACGTCCAAATGGTAAAGCACCATCAGCAAAACAACATTTGAAAATGCTCATTAAAAAAGGAGCTACAGTTGAAGTTTGTCCACTGTACTTACCAAATACAGGGAAAGATAAATCGGTACTTTTAGAAGGGATAAATGTTGCAAAGCCACCTATGGTTGCAGGTAGACTTTTAGATAAAGATTTTCAAAACATCACTTTTTAACATAATTAGAATTACCGTGTTTAATGAGTTCCATATGACTAAGAGAGAATATCTTCTCTCTTAGGGTATGCAAAATCAAGCAATTTACAGCTATTTTCAAAAATATAACTTGAATCAGTTTGCAGTACGACATAACCGCTAGTAGGGATGTTCTCAATGCAACTATCACAGATATAATTATACAAATCTGTAAGTCCTGGATTATGTCCAACAAGAGCCACAGAGTCATAATGACTGAGCTTTTTATTTATAAAACCAAGTAATTCATTCTCTGATTGCATATAAAGAGTTTTGTAAATTTTTAAAGATACATTGAGTTGATTAGCGAACTCTTGAGCTGTTTTTTTAGCCCTTTTAGCTCCACTAGAATATATCTTATCAATTGCAATATTCTGACCTTTTAAATGCTTTGCCATAACTGGGAGGTTACACTTACCTCTTATGTTAAGGGGTCTATCATAATCATCAAGGCTCATATCTTTCCAGCTTGATTTAGCATGTCTAATTAAAACTATAGTTTTCATAATTTTGTTACTTGTAAATGAATTGGCATTACCTTAATCCTAATAGTAGATCTATGAGCTTCTTGCTCATATTCATCTGATAATTGACTTTTTTTTAATCACTCAAACTATACCTGAGATCACTAAAAAATGTAAAATAATAGTGCGTGTTCATTCCCCCTGTTTTTTTGGATACGATAAACAATGCTAGATTCTTTTAAAGTTTCTAGCATTGCTATTATTCAAAAAAGCTTTTAGAGCTTAAGCTCGTTAAGAGTTTCAGATTCCTGATAACTTCTTTCAATTCTCTCAATTTTTAATCTTAAGGCTTCAACTTCTTTAGAAGCTTGTTGACTTTGAAGATTTGACTTTAAAGTTCCTAATTCAAGCTGAAGGGATTCAACTTCTATTACCAATGATTCAAGTTGCTTTGATGTATCTAAGTTCTTTAATTTTGAATCCATCTTATGTATCTTTTCTTCAAACAGCTTCACTGCATTCGCATTTTTTTCAATTAAAGTCATTCGATTTGTGTCAAAGTGCTTTACCTCAACTTTTTCTACTATTTTTTTACTAGTATCTTGTGAATAGAATGTAGTGTACCCTTTAAAAGCTAAACCAAGAACTTGCAAGATTACAGCACTAATCAACACATACAACCACAACCTTCTAGTGCTCGGTAAAATCTCGTTTTTACTCATAGCAACTATCACTGCTAAAAAAGCTCCATAAAAAACGAGATCCAAAATAAAATATATCATTGGAATATCCATAAACTTTTACATCCTAATAAAAAATCTTACCAATTATACTTACTTCGAACTAGAAAATACTTGATAAGTATAACTCTATTTCAAAACAAGCTGAGTTTTGATAGAATTTATACAAAAAATTTACAAAGGAACATAAAGGGATCATATGAGTATATTTGCACTTCAATCTCCAGCAGGTGGTTTTTTAGATGAAGACTTAGTACACTTCAATAAAAAATTTGATGACTGGTGTGTTCAGTTTGATAGCTTTGAAGATGCCCAGATCATTACCTCAACTTTACCTGAGAAAACTACAGTTGAAATTGTTGAAATCACACCTTTAAGCTATCCCCCGTATTTTTTTCCAACTCTTCAGGGAAATGTCCATACTACCAGACAAATCGGTAACAAAATCATCTGCATAGTTGAACCATATATGGGATCAAGTTTTAGAATTGCAAGCTGTGATCTTGAAACAAAAACTGTAAAAATCTCTAAGACAAAATACAAAAGTGTTCTCAGTGTTGAGGCAGCTTTTGCAAATTTTGAAGACTCATAAACTTAAACATTTTATAACTCTAGTAATCTTTTACGACTTGTTTCAAAAATAATCTTTGCTTTTTCACTTGTGAGATCTTTATTCTCAACTTTTTTACATAAACCTATAAAAATTGCATGGAGTTCTTGAAGCTTTAAGTTATTTGATTTGGCATATTTATCCCATATTTTTTGTTCAGATTCACTGTAGCAATAACTTGTGTCATACTCCATTTTAGATTCATTAGAGACGTTAATATTATATATCTGATTAATATCTTTAAAAGTGTTTATTCTTCTAGCCTTGGAGGTGTTATACGATAAATCACTCTCAATTACAATAGAAAGTAATTCTGTTTGTTCATTAAAAACTCCTGCTCCATAAGCTTCATTTTTTGCAGAAATATTTAGAACAATATCTCGAGGTTTTATTTGTGATACTATCCCTTTTAAAAGTAAGTTTTCATAACTTAAAAGGTGAAACTCCTGACCTAGTTGCACATCTTTTGCCAGCTTTGCAAAAGGTATCTTGCTCGCATTTATTAGTACATAAGCCAAATCATCATCTAGAGAAACATTTCCAATTTTTGCTGGGTAAATCTTTCCTTTAAAATCAACTGCTTCTATTCGCTTAAATCCTTTGATGTTGTGATATGTTGTAATTAAAGTTCCATTTGGAGTTAATGCTACAGCGGTCGAAAATTTTGTAGAATTATTCTCATAATAAACTTTAATTTTGTACGTCACTACTTGAGCTTTTTGAAGATCAAATCCTATCACTCTATTTTTTATGGTGTTGA
>Ga0181567_10001860_pt1 | contig 15948 bp, 5 predicted proteins | sample 101ome_14_FD_133761 | JGI IMG/M metagenome (GOLD analysis project Ga0181567, IMG submission 133761) | Coastal salt marsh microbial communities from the Groves Creek Marsh, Skidaway Island, Georgia - 101403AT metaG (megahit assembly) | ecosystem: Environmental > Aquatic > Marine > Intertidal zone...
GAATCAGGGGGTCTATCGGGACCCCGGAGCAAGGGTCGTGGACACCGAAGACAAGGAAGTTGCTATTCAAGTTAAAGGAAAGGTCGATTCCAATAAGGCAGGATATTATTTCCTGACTTACACAGCAACCGACAGTGACGGCAACAGGGCTAAACCGGTGACCCGTGTTGTTTTGATCGAAGAAGGAAGCGGCGGCATGCCTCTGTCCTCGCAGGGCAATTCGCTGAACATCTCGGCAACGCCAGAAGAAAACGAGCCAGGTCTAAAGATTTCGCGATTACCCGACGGACAGATCATATTGACTTGGTTAGGGGCTGCAACCCTCTTGCGGGGCACGAAGCCCGACCAAGTCACCGAGGTCATGACGGGAGCAACCAGCCCTTATGTTGTGCCCCTCGATAGAGCTGGGCATTTTTATCGCATCCTCCAGCGCTCCACCGATAGTGAATAGAAAGTGACCAGGTTTGAAACCTAGTCATGAAAAGTAGGATTTTCGGTGAGATCCTTCTGAGATGGCATCTTCTTTCAGCAAATATCTGCAAGCAATGGAGCCTTCGCCAGTTTCCCAAGATGGCGAAATAAGTGTTTAAAACATGGCAAGCTGGCCGGACCTTGAACAAACCCCAGCGCTTGACTGCAAGACTCACTAAAAGGCGTTCAAGCCTTGATGGTCGAAGTGTTTTAGATTTACGGATAGTCAAAGACGCCATGAATCCTTTTATAGATACCCCCCCAAGCTCGGGACCATGTTCCCTGATGAGCCCTGATAGTGGGCCTCCCCATCTGGTCGTTGCTCTTAACCGTTTAGGAAAAGTCGTATGGAGCCACACTTAACGGATGATCCCCTTTTCCGAAAGCAGGGTCATCCTGTCGGGCGACTCACCCGGATAGAAAAGGCATGACATCTGGCGGTGCAACACATGGCGTGTCACCGCCCAAGCCATCACGGCATCAATCGATAAAAGCCCGAATTCTCCATAGGAATGAGGTGAGGGCTGGTAACCTCAGGAACAACCTTGAAGGGCTGATTGATTGCATCAGCCTGGAAGAGACGGTAGTTCCCTTCCCACGAGAGTTCAATCTTGTCACCATCAATGATTTGAATGCTTAGGCTCATGCGGGGCATTAATCGGTAGAAGCCCTGATCGCTCATGGTCACGACATGAGGACTGGTGGCACCGAGAACCTCTCTAAATTCTTGCCCAATGGCAGCAGCCCGAGTCAAGGCGTATGATCCTTCCCATGAGAGTTCAATTGTGTCGCCATCAATCTGCTTGAGCGTCAAGGTTGGCTCGGGTGAATTTCCTCCAAAATCAATCACAAAGTCCTGAGAGGCTGCCAGACCATCACGATCTACCACCACTAGTTTGAAGGAGCCCCTGCCTCGGGCCTTACCGGTCGGATTGATGATCAGCTGTCGATCAGCTCCCTGCCCGACAATCTGAATATCGCCTTGTTGAAGGTAGCGGGTTTCTGCGGTTTGAAGGTAGATCAAGAGCGTGGAAGGGTCGTCATCTCGATCGTCTATGCTAAAGGGAATGATGATGGATCGATTCTCAGCAAGCACCTCTGAAGGAATCGTGGTGAGCGTCGGAGCATCATTGGCCTCGATCACGTTGATCTTAAAGGTCGTCTTATTGGATAACTGGCCATCACTGACCGTCAGCGTCATCACGGCAACACCTGATTTTTGAGAGGCGGGCAGGATGCGGAGCAAAAAGGTTCCGGTCTCCGAGCCGAGAGTGATCATGGCATTAGCCTCAGGAACAAGATGAGGATTATCCGATGAGATGCTCAAGCTGAGGGAATCAACGGCAGTAAAATCATCACTCACCTCGAAGCTGATGGTTTCAGGGATCTCATCTTCTCTCACAACCAAGTCCTCTATCTGCGAAATCTGCGGCGCCTGATTGGTTTCTTTACTGAGCAAAATGATCTGCATTTGACGCTTATCCCCCAAGGTAGCTCCCGTTGTCGTTCCATTAGCCAGCGATAATACGAGGTTCAATGTTTCGTTTCCTTCGAGGAGTTGGTCCTCATAAACCTTCAGCCGAGCCAGCCCCCTGGTCACACCATCTCCAAGAACTACCTGCGGAGTCATCAAATCGTAATCTTCACCTGCGATCGCATTGCCTGAGGAATCCACACTCAGATTGAGAATCACCTCACCCTTGGTACCTGCCTGTCGGATGATGGGAATGGACACCTCACCCTGACCTTCCTGAATCTGGAGAACGGATTGGGTAAACTGAAAAACACCAGTCGAGTCATTGTCCAGAATGTTAACAGTGACTTGAGAGATTGCTCCCAGCTTGACCGAAGATGGTATCCCTTTTGGAAGGCTAATTGAGAGCGTGAGATCTTCGGAAGGCTCCATCAATGAGTCATCCAGAATGATCTTACCCATATCCAGGGTTTGACTAATCTCCTGGTCGGCAAAGTCCACGGAAAAGACTTTCCCCGCATAATCAGCTCCTTCAGTAGCACTCCCGGCAGTGAGAAGAATATCAAGACTAACAGGCCCGAGATTACCATTGGTGCGAACAATTTTCAACGGTCGTGGCCCCTGACCTGATTCATCAAATCTGTAATCACTTCCTGAAAACTCAAAACTACCTGCACGGGTGTCGACTCCATTTAGCGGGCCGACCACCGTCTCGCTGATCAACTGATCCATGCTTGCTGGATCATATTTGGCATCGAGCTGGAAGGATGCCATCGATCCAGTGCCCACGGAGGCCAGATCCTGAGCAACAACCGACTGGGAGACTGCCTGCACTTTGACCATCGACACCACAGCTTCAGTGATATTGCTGGCGCCAGCCCCAAGGGCCGATTTGATTTGGTTGCCCGTAGCAATGATGGAAGCTGCCGTTTGTCGAACCTCAGACGTGACACTCTTCTGCGCACTCTCAGCGGCATCGTCCAGAAGGCTGCCAACGACCTCAACATCGTCCAAGTCCAGAGATTCCCCCTGCTTGATGCGATTGGCTATAGCCTTGGCAACCAGATCCCCATCGGTTCCAAGCAAATTAGAAACCTGCACAACGGTGTCTTGAATCAGGGCCGCCGCATTGATGACATCGACAGCCGCCGCATTGCCATCACTGGCCTCCCGGAACATGTCAAACCGAAGCAATTCCACTCCTCCCGGTATTCCCATGGCCTCACTGACTTTTGCCGTCGCCTCGGTTTCACCAAGGCTATCCTCAGCTTCAATCAACGCACTGACCAAGGTGGTCAGAGGATTGATGACAGTGGCACCAGGCGGAGCAAGCAATGGCGTCTGAAGCGGCAGGCCCGTTGCTGTATCCACCCCACCCATAGCAACCATCTGGCCATCCCTGATATCAATGATGCCATCCCCGTTTTGATCATAAGAGCGTATCGGGAGATTAAGCTGATAGCTACCTGCCTTATCGGTGAAGCTGCTGAGCTCCCCTTTATCCAGCAAACGATTGCCATTGATGTCAAAAAATACGGTGGCACCCGAGACCAATCCATCGGAAACAATCCCGGCATGAGAGACCTCATTGTCTTTGAGATGGATGTCAATGGTTCCAAGTGTTCGATAAATGGACTTGAGCGCCACGGTAATGACCTGGTCCCCGTTGGCAAAGGGATCATCAATGGCCGAAAGGGCAAAGGTCACTTCGCGGGATCCAGCAGGTATAGAGAGGATGCTATTGGAGAGTTTCACACGATTGGCAAAGGTGGTCTCCAGATACAGGAAGACGCGTTCGACAGCAGGCTGCTTCAGGTAAACCTTGATTTGGCTATGGCCTCCCTTCTCGTTGATGGCAGGGTGGGATGCCATGATGCTGAGTAATTCGAGACCGTCTCCCACCTTCACGACCCTGGTCACCTCATTCACATTGCCCGATGAATCCATGGCTGTGTAGGTCAGAGGGTAATCGCCCAAAACATTGACATTCACATCGCCAGAGACACTCACAGCCACTTCCCCATCCACCTTGTCTGTCGCCACGGCGCCTGGATCGACAAAGGGTTTGGAGACTACCTGAAGGAAATTGGCTTCCCCTTCCAAGATCAGACTCGGAGGTGTCTTGTCGACGACCATCACGAGACGCTCAATCATATCGGCCTGGTTCCCTGCTTCATCAGCAGCCGAATACCTCAACACATAGTTCCCGACCTTGGTCACATCAACCTCGCCCTGGACCTTCACCTGCACATCAGTATCCGTTTCATCTAGGGCCAAGGCTCCGGCATCGGTATAAGCATCGAATGCTTCAAGGGTCACAACGGGATCACCAAGCAGAGTTAAAACCGGAGCAATGACATCGGGGCGAATGACCTTTAGGCCACCAAAAAGTACCCCAAACCCTTGAGCATGGGCATCCACATGGACAAACGCCTTGGAAGCCGCATCGCCCAGCAACCCATTCGCTGGCAGGGACGGGGCATTCCCGGCAAAAACAATGCTCTCCAATGCGGGGCAGTCAGCAAAAGCCTCCTGCCCAAGATTGGCGAGGGAGGCTGGCATCTGAAGCTCCCGAATGCGGGAACATCCGGCAAAGGCCCTGGCTCCAATGGTCTCTATGGTCTCAGGAAGTAGAATACGCTCCAACTCAAGACAGCCATCGAAGGCTCCCTCTCCAATGGCGATCACAGGTAGGCCGTCCCATTGGGCGGGAATGGAAACACCCCCCGTGGCACTGGGCATACAGCGGACCAAGGTCATTCCAGTGCCTTGAGCATTGGCGGCAAAGGCCAACAGCCCTAGGTTATCAGCGAAGGACTTGACCTGAACCTGACGGGTAATGGCCTGCGAAGTATTGCCTGCAGCATCGACTGCCGTGAATGAAAGAGTATAAATACCAGTCATGGTCACATTGACCGTGCCGCTGAGAGTGACTGCAACCACCCCATCCACTTTATCCGAGGCCGACGCTCCAGCATCGATATATACCTCACCCAACGGATGGATCAGATTACTGGATCCAGTCAGGGTCACCACCGGAGGAGTCGTATCAACCACAATGACAGTGCGAGAGACCTCGATAGCGCGATTACCGCTTGAGTCCACAGCCTGATAAGTAAGGGTGTAAACACCCGGCTGGTTGGTGTTGACCTCACCATTGAGCGAGACGCCAACATTGCCATCAACGGCATCAGTCGCGGTGGCTCCGGCATCAGTGTAGGTATCTCCTGCCTCAATGCTAAGCACACTGCTACCTTGAAGTGTGATGACAGGTGGCGTGATGTCTGCGGGGTCCTTAACCACGACGGTACGAACCACGCTCAGGGCCTGATTGCCCGAACTATCCGTCGCACCATAGCTCAAGGTATAGCTACCGACAGCCTGAGTGTTGACGACTCCCGATACGACTGCCTGCAGCCCGGCTTCAGCATCAACAATGGTCCAGCCTGGTTCGATAAAGGGCTGCCCCTGCACCACGGTCACGGTCAGGCCGCCAGTTAACTGAATCACCGGAGCGGTGGTGTCGACGACACTCACGACACGGTTGATCGGCAGAGCCTGATTACCTGAGCCATCTCGGGCCGTGTAAGTGATGACGTAAATACCCGGTTGGCTATCATCCACAAAACCCGTCACTGATACCGATAAATTGCCCTCGATTTCATCGAAAGCTATTGCCCCGGCATCCAGGTAGGGCTCTCCTGCCTCGTGGGTCACGTTGGCCAACCCTTCCAAAGTGAGGACAGGGATGCCCTTGTCCACAACAAAGACGGTCCTGGCGACAGGAATGGCCTGATTGCCCGCTGCATCCGAAGCGGTGTAAGTCAGCGTATAAACACCCAATTGGTCGGCTTTGACTTGTCCGGCAATACTGACAGTCACTGTCGGATCGGTATTATCCGAGGCTGTCGCACCGAGCTCGATGTATGGATCCCCGAGGGTGAGCTCTATCGAGGCATTACCGTTGAGTGTGATCACAGGCGGGGTGGCATCGGAGCCTTTAACCACGACAGTGCGTGTCAGGGGAATGGCTTGATTACCTGCGGTATCAGAGGCCGTGTAGGTCAGAATGTAGGTTCCGGGGACACTTGTTTGGACCGTTCCCGTCACGGAGATGGAGACGTTGATATCCACATTGTCCGTTGCCGTGACACCGGCATCCACGTAGACGGATCCCAGGGGATGCTCAACTCGTTGATCACCATTGAGAACCAATAATGGGGCAGTCAAGTCCGTGACATTTATCGTGCGGGTGACTGGATCTGCCTGATTACCAGCCACGTCCTTGGCCGTATAGGTCAGCGTGTAGATACCTATGTCATCCACATCGAGTTCCTCCAACCCAAGAAGCGTGAGCTCAACCACCCCATCCGCTCCATCCACAGCATTGGCACCGGCGTCCTGGTAGTCTTCACCTATTGGGTGGTCCACGTTGGCATCACCTATCAGGGTAATGACGGGTGGATCAACATCCGTGGAGACCACATTCACAAGCCGGGTAAGAGGTGTTGCCTCATTACCCGCCTCATCACGAGCGGTGTAGGTGAGTGTGTAAGTTCCCAGAGCGTTGCTGTTGACCGTCCCAGAAACAATCACCTGAACGGACTGATCCAGGTTATCAGTAACCGTATAACCTGGTTCGGTGTAGGTTTCTCCTAAATCGACAGTCACTGACAGAGGGGCATTGAGAACGATGACGGGCGCCTGGTCATCGACCACTTCAACGATGACTGTTCGCACCACCGGATCGGCCTCGTTGCCCTGTCCATCAACGGCCAGGTAGGTCAGGGTGTAAATGCCAGTCTCACTGGTATTCAGGTCATTCAACCCAAGTGTGGTTACCTCAACGGCACCATCCTGAGCATCAAAAGCCAATACGCCAGGGTCCTGAAAAACGCTGCCAGCCGGGATCGTGATCACCGGGCTACCGGTCAGAGTAATGATAGGTGGCGCTGCATCCACCACAGTGACCGTACGGGTTACAGTCTCGGCAGCATTTCCGGAGGAGTCCACCGCAGAAAAGGTTAGCACATAGGTTCCCAGTTGAGTCACCGTGACCTTCCCCTCCACGATGGCCTGGAGACTGCTATCTATATTGTCGGTCACTACCGATCCAGCATCATCGTAATCCGCACCGAGCTGATGCGTCAGGACGGAGGCACCATTAAGCGTGATAACTGGAGCTACATAATCAGCGACCTCAATGGATCGGGTCACGGGAGTGGCCTGGTTCTTGGAACTATCTTCAGCCACATAGGTAAGGGTGTAGAGCCCGGCTGTGTTGACGTTCACGGTACCCGAAGCGACCAACGAGACATCCGGATCGTAGTTGTCTACCAAAAGCGCTCCCTTGTCAGTGTAGGCACTACCAAGCTGGTGCGAAATCAAGGAATCTCCATTAAGAATGATCTCCGGAGCCTGTGTGTCAGCGACTCGGATGGTTCGAGTCGCGATTGCCCGATTCCCATGGCTATCAGAAGCCCGAAAGGTTAAAGTGTAGGTGCCAAGGAGGCTGCTATTGACTGCTCCACTCGTGATGATCGCCACACTACCTTCAACGGCATCAACCGCCGCCACTCCCTGGTCTGTGTAGATGGTATTCACCTCATGCACGATGGTCGCATTGCCAACTAAGGTCATCACCGGCGCCAAGGTATCTTTCACGGAAACCGTTCGAGTGACAATCGCCTGATTACCCGAGCTATCACTTGCCTGGTAGGTAATGGTGTAAACACCCTCCTGGCTACTTTTGACATCTCCCGAGACCTCTATCTCCAGTGAGTTGTCATAGTTGTCGCTTACCGTGTAACCAGGGTCAACAAAAGCGACACCCAGTTCATGATTGATGGCCGATGCCCCGCTGAGAGTGATGACGGGCTCCTCTTCATCCACTACCCTAATCGTACGCGTTTTGGGAATGGCTTGGTTACCCGAGCTGTCAGTCGCAGTGTAAGTTAGCGTATAGGCACCTATCAGATCTACATTCAGATTACTCAGCCCGGCCCGCTGAACCGTTACCGATGCGTCGTGGTTATCGGTGGCCGGCGGCAACAGATCAGCATAAACCTCGCCCACCGGGTGAGTCAGGGAAGCAGTGTCAGATCCCAGCTCAATTACCGGAGCCTGGGTATCGACTACGGTCACCGTTCGAACCACAGGAATCGCCAGATTACCCTCACTGTCCTCGGCCGTGTAAATGATGGTGTAGGTACCAAGAGTGCTCACATCCAAATCCGAAAGCCCTATGGGCGTCACAATCACAAAGGCATCAGGGTTGGGTTCGGTATCTTGAGCGCTGGCACCCTGGTCTTCGTAATCCGTTCCTACTTCATGCGTGATGCTACCCTCTCCCAGTAAGGTGAGCTCTGGAGACCCATTGCCTCCAGTGGCTTGTCTCGGCAAAAAGGCCTGAGGCTTGGGAGAGACAAGCGGCTTCACGTGAATGATGCGCACCACGGGCTTGGCAGCATTGCCCGCAGCATCGCTCACTGTATAGGTCAGAGGATAGAGACCCGGATGATGGATATCTAGGGTGTCCAAGCCACTGACTTGAATCTTTGAAGACAAATCCCGACCAGCAGCATCCGCAGCACTGGCTCCTGCATCAAGGTAAGTTTCTCCTTGTGCGAGGGATATGATCAAGGAGCCTCGAAGGTGAATGATTGGCTGGCTTAATCCCAAGGCGGATTCTTTCTTGGAAGACATAGAAACCCGCTGCAAGGCATCCCATTCATGAGCCTCGGATGATGATGTTTCTGAGAAGATCTGTCCGAAAAAATCGTTCTTATCGGATGGGATACTCCTTCTTACGGTGGATATTTCCACTCGGCGTGTGCGCCAAGACAAGTCGTGCTCGTTTTTGAACATGCTGCGGCCCATGGGCAACATATCAGTGGGTGGATGTTTAGCGAGACCATACGACTCAAGACTGCAAGAATCAGGAGGTGAACCAAGAGACAAGGTAGCGGAAAAAGCAGGAGTTGCCACAGCTCCGGTAAAGCAAGTCAGAAGTGCCAACAATAAAAACAGGTTGTACAAATAATCTTTGAAGAGAGGCATCATGCTCAATTTCAGGACAAGACGATAAATTAGTTCTTTTGATTATGAGATGATGATCTAGCCCTAAATCGTAGGGATTATCAAGGAAGTTATAAGTAACTTTAAGGCAATTTTGTTAACAAGATTCAGCAATCAAAACCACTGGCTACCTCTGAAATCAGGTCCAGGTGGTTTACCATGAATACGGAGACAGAAAGCCTGAGAGGCATGAGCCCGATTTAAAATGAACTAAAACGCAACCTGCCGAGCACCCCCTTTGCGCATGAAGAGTTGAAGCAACATGGGGAGCTCAAGAAACGTAGACCTGCCCTCTCGATAAAAAAAACCATGACAATTCCTGTTCTCGAAGAAAGATTTGCTTTTCAGCTAAATGATTATGATGGGCAAACTAAAATCCCTTCTTTTGATGATTATCAAAGGCAAAAAGGATACAATCTTCCCCATGCGTTTTAATCATTCGGCTCTTTGATTAAATACCTTGGGCTTGAACCCATGTGAAATTCTGAAAGAATTAATGTTTTTGAATCCTTATTTGGCTCTTTTGTGTCTTCCTTGGATCATCAAGGGTGCCGCAGCCGCGACTTTTCAACCCCGAATTGTCGGAGGTCAGAAGGCGGCTGAAGGCGAATTCCCTTGGATGGCCCATCTCAATGGGCGTTTGGATTGTGGAGCCACCCTCATAGGTGATGAATGGATCCTTACAGCAGCCCATTGTGTCGTCGACGAAGATGGCAAGTCCATCCCTGTCGAGAATTTGGAACTGGCTGTCGGGGCGTTCCGACTTGATCAGAGCTCGATCTTTCAACAGGTGGAACAAGTGATCATCCATCCCGGTTTTGACAATCATACCATGGAAAATGACATAGCACTGCTGCGGCTGGAAACACCACTCGGTGAAAATGTCCAACCCATTCAATGGAACAGTGATCCAAGAATTCCAGCTCCTTATGCTGAGGCAGTTGTCATCGGGTGGGGAAGTCTGCTTCCCGGAGGCGACAATACTGACATTCTGCATAAAGTCACGCTGCCTGTCGTCAGTCAGGAAAGGGCGAACGATCCCAAAGCCTATGATGGTTCAATCCTCCCATCCATGTTGGCTGCTGGACTTGTACAAGGCGGAAAAGACTCATGCCAAGGAGACAGTGGAGGCCCGTTGATCCTTGATGTGAATGGAAAGTGGCTACAGGTAGGGATCGTTAGCTGGGGAAAAGGTTGCGGTGAGCCATACGCTTATGGGATCCACACTCGCCTTTCGAGCTTTGCGAACTGGATTGAGGGAATCACGGGGCTGGTTGGAGAGATACCTATTCCTGAACCAAAACCACTTCAAATCCTGTCACAGCCCAAACCTGTAACGTTATCGTTGAACGATTATGCTGAATTCAGGGTTGAGGCGATAGGAGAAGAACCCATCACCTACCAATGGTTCCTGAATGGCGTGCCATTGCCAGGCGCACAAAACGCTATTTACGCCATAGAGCAAGTTGGTTTGGAAGATGCCGGAGACTACAGTGTTACCATTGCTAATGAGGAAACCACTCTTCTGAGTCACCTAGCCACTTTGGTCTTATTGGAGAAAATTGATTTGGCAGAGGCAGTCGATCAGCCGACTTGGGCTTTCGGCGATGCGGAAGCACCCTTTTCTTGGATAGGGCAACGTGAGATCTCTCTCGACCGCGCAGATGCCGCTCAATCCCAAAGGATCGAGGATGGACAAAAAGCCATCTTTTCAACCGAAGTCGTAGGCCCCGGTTCTTTGTATTTTTTTTGGAAAGTTTCCTCCGAGCCTCATTGGGATCGATTGGAATTCTGGGTGGATGATAAAATAATGGGTGCCATCTCCGGTGAACAAGCTTGGGAGATGTTCCACTTATTGCTACCAGAAGGAACTCATCTTTTGCGCTGGATCTATCAAAAAGATGATTGGCTGAGTAAGGGAGAGGATAGTGCCTGGGTTGATAGAATAAGTTTCAGTTTAAAACCGGAACTGCAGATCATCCTCCAGCCCATCAGCATGACAGCCTCAACGGGAGACTCGGTCACTTTTGAAGCGTGGGCAGTCGGCAAGCCTCCCCTGACCTACCAGTGGTATTACAACCAGAGGCCTATTTCAGAAGCCTCATCCAGGGAGCTGAATATCAGTTCGGTTGGGCCGGAACACATTGGCAACTATCACGTTCAAATTAGTAGTATCGAAGGTAGCGTGATGAGCCAGAACGCCATCTTGGATCTACTAAACCCCGATTCAGCCAATCAACCCCCAGGAAGTGATCCATCCCACCGGGAAACGCTGAAAGTTAGCGGCCTTGTCTCGTTCCAAGGAAACAAAGGGCCGGTATCTCTGAGTGGCGTTATCGTTAGTCTCCTTCAAGACGGGCAGCGGTACAACACAATCAGTGATGCCCAAGGAGCGTTTTCTTTCAATGCCATGACCGTTGCTCCTGCTGCGCTTTACCCTTCCCTGGCATATGAAGGCGAGGAAGCCAAAATGGGCGTTGATATCAGTGATCTGATACGAATACGTAACCATATCGACCAGCGAGAACTTTTTGATCAGGATATCCAAAGGCTTGCAGCGGATGTGAATCGTGATGGAGCTATTGACTCGGAAGATCTCCTGAGTGTCAGAGGCGTCATCCTTGGGAAAACCAAAGGATTCTCCTTGAACAGCAGCGGAGAAACAGATTCTTTCTGGCGATTTGTTTCGAAGGAATTAACCCAAGACGCCCTCAGCCTGATTGAAAGTCAGGGTATTGAGGTTGATGTGGGTCAAACTCATCTTCCAGACATGGTTTTAACAGCCATACGATTGGGAGATGTGACCGGTGACTGGGCAACTTGGAGCCATGTGTCGTCCGAGTATCCCGAAATCGATGACACGACTACTGAGATTGTCCAACTGGAAAGATCCGTTCATCCACAGACTGGCTGGTTGGAAATCGATCTATGGGCAAAAGGGAGGGAAAGTCTTCTTGGTATTCAAGCCTCCGTCCACTGGGATCCTGGAATCCTCACTTTGGTGGAAGTCAACGGCAGTCACCTCAACGGATTCACTCATCAAATCCACTTGCACCAGCAAAGGCACAACTTGTCGATTGCGTGGGATGCCCCATATCGGCAAGGCGTGTCCTTGGGCGAAAAGACGACGCTTTTGAACCTTAAATTCGCCCCCTTGGAAGGGGCACCCCATGGAACGGCCATCCACCTTAGCCAGCCTTTGTTGATATGGAGCAATAGAAGGAGCCTGCTACCCGAGAGCGTGATCTACTACCATCCAAATGGGCTCCCCGTCATTTCGCACGAAGGGCCAATCCGGTATCTGATCGCAGATGCAGATCAGATCACCTTGGAGTACGAGACGGAAGCGGCCCAACCATACCAATTGGAATGGACACACAAGCTGCTTGAGCCTGATTGGAGAGTCATTAGCGAGATTCAAGGCAATGGACTCATCCAGCGATCCAGTCATCTGATCTTATCGGGAGGAGATGCCTTCTATCGCCTGAGGCCAGTGGATCCTGCCCTCCCTTGAGACTCCCTGCAGTCACCGAGCATTATTGGAGGCAAAAGAGGTGAAGGAGGGACCAGCCTTCCCGTAGCAGTCAGGTCGGGCATGTTTCCGGCTCGAGGGCAATCGGTAAAATGCCTGACTACCGTGGCCTTGCCATACCAATTTCATGGCGGCCATTGGCTGCTGGGTGCGGCCGCAAGTTATCGAGCTGAAAGGTCAAGGCTAAGCACCATTGCGACGATCAAATCCCAAATCCCTAATGCTGATCAAGGTTGTCCCTGACCCATTGCTTGACCACTTGCCGGTCTCCAAAAAAATTCAATTCACGCCTCAGACTGTAGACGAACATGTTTTCGGTCAGACAGGTTGCAAGCAAGTCGACCCGATCAATCAAATAAGCCTTCAAGTCACTCACATCATGGAGGCGGCCCCCGTCAGCCAAGGTCACGGAAACATCAATGTCCGAGCTGACCGCCACTTGAAAGCGGTCTTTGGCGAGTCAGAAATTTGGTATGCACAGAGTGATGGCCTGGTGCTTGAGAGCCGAATCCTCAAATACTGATAAAAATTTCGCGTCAAAAAGCCCTGGTCACGCCGTGATGGCGGCACGCTCGTTGCCGATGAAATCGGTCTTCTCCAGGAAATAGTCATAGTCCCCTGCATAAGCCTTGAGTTGACCGTTGTTGACATGAAGGATCTTGGTTGCCAATCGACGGATGAAGTAGACATCGTGGGAAATAAACAGCAACGAGCCTTCGTAACGTTCTAATGCGATGATAAGGGACTCAATGGTCAGCAGGTCCAAATGCGTTGTGGGCTCATCCATCAGGAGCAAATTAGGGGGATTGACCAAGAACTTGACCAAATTGAGTCGACTCTTCTCGCCTCCACTCAAAACGGTGGTTTTCTTGTAGATTTCTTCCCCACGGAACATGAAGGATCCCAAAAGCCCGCGAGCCTCGTCCTCTCGCATCTCGGTAGCGGCGGCCAGCACCTCATCCAAGACGGTGTTGTCAGGATCCAAACTGCTGGATCGATGTTGGCTGAAATAGCCAAGTCGGCAATTATGGCCCTCTGTGCGAGTGCCTTGCTGGAATTTGACTTCTCCGGCAAGAATCTTCAGCAAGGTGGATTTCCCTGCACCATTGGGTCCGATCAGAGCGGTGCGATCTCCGCGTTGAACTTCAAAATCAATGCCTTGGTAAATCTTATTTTCACCATAGGCCATGTGAATGTTCTCAAGAGATATCGAACGCTGACCTCCCCTAACCGGTTCAGGAAATCTGAATGGGTAGGGCTTTCGAGGAGGAATGGGTTTTGGGAGTAACTCCATTTTCTCCAGCATTTTCAGCCTGCTCTGGGCCTGGGCCGCCTTGGAGGAAACATTGCGAAATCGACTGACGAAGTCCTTGATTTCCGATATTTCTTTTTGCTGATTTTTGTAGGCGGCCGACTCGCGGATAAAAGCCTCCTTCTTCTGGACCTCGTATTGAGAATAATTCCCCTTCCATGAGAGCAGCTGCTTGTTCGAGAATTCAAAGACCTTGTCGGTGATCTCATCCATGAACTGCCTGTCATGAGATATCAACAGCACCGCACAGGATTGAGCTTTTAAGTGCTCTTGGAACCAAAGCAAAGCACTGAGATCAAGATGATTGGTCGGCTCATCAAGCATGAGGAGGTCAGGCTGCATGGCCAACAATCGTGCAAGGTGGGCTCGCATCACCCAGCCTCCACTGAGATCTGAGGCCGGTCGGTCAAACTGATCATCAGAAAAGCCCAAGCCATGGAGCATTTTCTTGGCTTTTGCTTCAAACTGAGGATCGTTCAGCGCATCAAACTTGGCTTGAGCCTCATAGTATTCCAGGCACTCGCACGTGCCAGCTGCTTCCAGCTGGCGAAGGGTCTTCTCTAATGAAGGAATGGTCCCAGCCCGGCCAGTGGCGACTTCCATGACTGTCTCATCTCCCAGGGCTTCCCCTTCCTGAGGCAAATAACCTACCGTGGTCCACTCATCTCGGATGATTTCCCCAGCATCAGCTTTCAGGGCGCCAAGAATGAGCGAGAAGAGGGTGGTTTTCCCGGAGCCGTTGGGACCCACCAGCGCCACGTGTTCCCCGTAATTAAGCGTCAAGGATACGTCCTCAAACAAAGGGGTACCTGCAAATGATTTACCTAAGTTTCGAATGGTCAACATAACTGAGAATACTTACGAACAGAACCATGAAGCCCCGTGGTTCAGGGAGAAAACAGCCTCATCGCAGAAGGGCAGATCGGATCACAACCCAATAAAGGGGTCGCCTGCAAGGGTTCGACTTACGTGTGAATAGTCAAAACCGTTCCGTTTCCAGAGGGAACCTAGCACAACCCTCATCAAGGGCTCAACCCATGAACTTGGGCAAATGCCCAAAACATCTCTGAAAAAACTGATCATGACGAAGCTTACCGATAGGAACATGGTAATCATAGAACCCCTCAGACTTGATCAAAAACGCAACAAGCCTTCTAACCCTTAAGGTAGGCAGAAGGATCCTGCTGATAGAAAAGCTGGAGCTGATCATAGAGAGCTGGTCGAGCTCGTTTGAGCTGTTCTGGCTTTTCAAAGAAACACTCTGAGGCCACCGCAAAGAATTCGGCTGGATGAGTCGCACCGTAGGCATCCATGACCGTACGACGCCCTGCCTCGACCCGATCTTGAAGACGCTCATATTCCTCACTCATCACCCTTTTCCAGGCAGCATACCTGGAGGCAGATCTTAGCTTAGGCAACCCATTGGCCTGCCCTGTGGCCTGATCTAATTGGTGAGCAAATTCATGCAGCACCACATTGCGCCCATCATGCATGTTGGCAGCGCCACGCTGGGTGGATTTCCAGGACAGGGCCACGGTGCCACGTTCCCATGACTGCCCCAAAACAGATTGCTGGGTTTCGGTCACTACCCCACCGGGAGCCATCTCAGTGCGCCTGGCTTGGTAGGTATCCGGATAAACAAGGATTGATTTAAGGGTTGTATACTCGGTGTTTTCCTTGCCGAGCAAAAGCAGGCAGGCTTGCGCGGCAATCAAAAGCTTCACTTCCTGTGTCAATTCAAACCCCATGCAACCCTCGAAGTGCTTTTCATCAAGAAAGACCTTGATGTGGTTCTGAAGTTTTTCCCTCAAAGATTTTGGTAGGCAGCGGTAAAGCGGGAAACCCTCAAGCAAGATAGACTCATCACTAGCTGGGAATTCGGCAGCCTGCAAGCGAGCCCTTCTTCGGTGTCTGAACCATTTGAAAATCATCTTATCCCTTGCAATGCTAGCTGAGTGTTTCGAAGAGCCAAAGTAGCCCTATCAGGATTTTTACCTCAACCCATGCAATGAGGCCATACCGAATGGTAAGGGACGCTGGCGATTCGCGGATCGTTAGCCTGTGGCATCCTATTAACCAAAA
>Ga0181567_10001884_pt1 | contig 15809 bp, 16 predicted proteins | sample 101ome_14_FD_133761 | JGI IMG/M metagenome (GOLD analysis project Ga0181567, IMG submission 133761) | Coastal salt marsh microbial communities from the Groves Creek Marsh, Skidaway Island, Georgia - 101403AT metaG (megahit assembly) | ecosystem: Environmental > Aquatic > Marine > Intertidal...
ACTACTTCTTGCTCTTGTTCACTCTGAAGAGCAGTTACACTTGCCCATCCATAATTGATCGCCTGCAGATTGTTAAGAATTCTACTAAAACTTGGTATCAGTCGAAACCCTGCAGTCGCCATTAAACCGAGCATATGAGCAACTTGTGAATGTTCTACACCCTGCCTGATCATGAAAACGCACATGGCAACCAGACTGCAGACTGCAATTACCTCTACGCCCAATTTCGGTACATACTGAAAGATGTATTCCTTCTTGTTCATTAGACCTGATAGTTTGTTATGTTCCTGAAAACGGCTAAGGAAAAAATCTCTTTTATGAGATAGAAGAATTTCTTTAATTCCTTTAAAACCTTCCTGAAGGTGCTTCATTTTACCTTCTTCTGCAGCAAGCCTACTTGATCCCCATGAGGCTACCGTCCGCTTTGTTACTCTAACGAATAGATAGACCAGTAACACTAGCATCATTACAAGCAAGATTGTTCCTCTCGGTTCAATCATTAGAACGAGGAGAAGAATTGCCATAACCACTAATATTTCAGTAGCTAAATTGATCACAGGCATAAGGAAGAAATTACAGTATGACATGACCTCAGTAGTCAAATTCCGCAATAGCTTTGCACTGCTAGTGTTTAAGTGAAAAAGGTAAGGACTGCTTAAATATTTTCGAAATAGATTCAGTGTAATCTCTCGCTGTGCCCCATAGACAAAAGTGCCTTGGCATTGTATCTGGAAAAAAAGGTAGAGATTTTTCAAAGCAAAGGAACCTGCCAACGCGAACAAACCAAGAAGAATGAGTTGTTGATGGTTTGGATTTCCGAAATTGTCTAAGATTTGAACGACCTGAGGAATTTCGTACAGGTAGTCTTCACTCATTAAGACACCAAGTGCGGGAATAACCATGCCTATACTTAAGGTCTCCAAGCCCACTCCCATAAGTACGACTGGTATGAGGATGAACAGCCTAAGTTTTGCTTTTGAGCTCAGGATTTTGAATCCAGAGAAAAAAGACTCACTTGAGAATGTCATGATTTTCCAGAGAGAGATTCAACCATCACAATTTTAAAGGATTTCATTCTAATGAAATACGCTAACCTCTTTATAGAGGTTCGAAGTACGAAATATAGAGAGGTCTGCTTAAAAACTTGAAGTCCAGAAGCATGTATTTCCCTCATTGCCTCACATAAATCAAGATAGTAGGGACAATAGATGTTATCATGTACACAAACGGGTAACTCATAAACGCCTAGGTGAATCTTCTTATCACTAAGGAGCCTGACGCTATGAAAATGGTAAAATACTGCTTTTCTATAATCGAAAACGGAAGCATTCCAAGGTGCTAAAGCGGATTCCTTAGTTTGTAAGACATGAACATTGCCATCAAACAAATCCTCAAAGCGATCAAGATACATTTGATCACCAAACTTACCATCTTCCAAGCGGTTATAACACCATTCAAGACATCTTGACTCCCACCAGGCTCTCACCTCCTCAGATCCATATCTTTCGAAGATCATGAATTGAACACAATATTTGCCAAATTTCCCAGACATCTCGTATTCGGGTGCATAAGCATGCTCAGTGATTAAAACACTTTTGCCTGATTCCGCAAACTCCTCAAAAATGAGGCTTGGGTCCTGAAGAAACCAAAGATCCGAGTCCAAGTAAGTAACCCGGTTTACGGAATCGTCCTGATCGAAAATAAACCTTGGCACAAATGGCGTAACCGTCCAACAGTACTCACCTTTCGAGCGAGTCTCTTTGACAGATTTAAGTGCCAATGTTTCTAATTCAGAAATCCTTAAACAAGTGATGAAAGGGAAAGCTTTTTTTGAAAGGAACGAAAAGCTATCTTCATCCATACAAATGATCCACAATTTACAATGCTTAACCTGTCTTTGTAGCGAGTAGATAAGGGCAAGTCCCTGAGGGAGAAAGGTACGATCAAATAGGGTAGCAAAATGCTCCATTTTATTGGTTTATAAGGTTTTCGGAGGGGTAGCGAAGGATGAGGCCTTGCCAATTAGCTTCCGGAGTAAGATCGTCCAATGAGTCAAATTCCTCGACAATATGATAGCCTTTGGCAAGCATTGGATTGATTAGTTCGCTCTTAGAAAATAACCAACAAGGATAGCTTGCTGGGTAAAGCCTCTTGGGAACTTTCTGAATTTTCGCATAGGACTTTACCGGATTCACAAGAAATGGGGTTCGATCTATTACAATAAATGACACTCGGTACTCGGAGATCATTGAAAGTAGATCGAAGGGATTTTCCAAGTACTGGAGGACGCCGGAGAGTAAAACGATATCAGGCACATCTTCATCTAGACACTCTTTTATTTCTCTATGAAAAGAGATCTCTTCATTTGCGATGAACTTGGTGCCTAATTCGACTACTTTCGCTTGTTCAACTATGCGCCAATGAATGTTTCTTAAATTGGCCAAAAATTTTTTGTTTTGAAAGTAAGAACTCCCAAATGATCCACCAAAATCTAAAATATTCAAGTTGCCATTGTGTTGGGCAGCAACCCACATCAATGCTGAGGTTACAGGCCAAGAATAAACAATTTGATCAAACAATTCCCCATCTCGTGAATAGACTGCCTGTCCCGAAACAACCTTTTGAGTAGCGTCCAAGGTGGCTTCAATTATTTCATCAGTCTTGTAACCATCACACTGACGTAAAGCATCACTCCAGTTCGAATAGTTACCAAATAGCTTAATGCTATTGGGAGAAATTTTCCTCAAATGCGATACCACAGGTGCGGGTATCCATTTTTTAATTTCTGAGAAATTTACTGCCATTTGTGAAGTAGAAAAGAAATTCTTCGGAGGATTTTCTTAAAAAATGTTTCTTTAGATTTTCGGTAAAATTCCTCAAATGCAAGAGCACCTAGCTGAGATTCCGCTACATCAATCCTATCAACAGAAATAGGTCGATCACTTAATTCGACCCAATGTGAATCGTAATTACCGCAGTGCCTACCTGAACCATCATTACCAATATTTTGCACTAAACTCCGCCCGGGGTATAGGGTTAGTTTATTTGCGAGAAAAGCGGATGCGTGCCAACGAATAGCCCAAGAATCTTGTTTACCACTTACTTGTTCCCGAAGAATTTTACTGTGATTAGAAGTCCCATTATGATCGAACTGATGTACCTGCCTATTTTCGATAAGCTTTTTTAGAAGGCTTAAACCATCTGGATTAAATAGAGACCAATCGTTCTTCCAGGTTGCCCATCCCCAACAATCTGCACCTCGCATGAAAAATGTCTCAGGAAGATTATGGTTTGTTGGAAAGGTGTATCCGTGGATAGAGATCACATCCTCATTATTCTCGTATAAAGACAAACCTGAGCTGATAAAGTTTAAAAAATAAGGAGAGACCAAAATATCATCTTCAATGATAATTACAGAATCATAGCTCTCAAAAGCACATTGAATACCACCTAATATAGACTTTGATAGGCCCAGATTTTGTTCACTTTCAAAAATACGAATCGTTTTAAAGCCAGTAATGGTTGAGATGTAATCTCTTACCTTAAAAACATGGTTGTTTTGGGAACCATCCTTTGCCCCGTCTGAGAAAATTAATAAGTCGTAATCCCCTGAACTTGAATTACTAAGGAGAGAATCGACGACCTTTTCTGTATGGATTGGCCTGTTATAAACAAAAAGTAATATCGCGGTGTTCAAAAAAGATGCTGCTTGTTTAGCTAGCTAGAGTTTTTGCCTCAGCGAAGGCTTTCAAAATAGTACTTCCATGCTCAACAGATGGCTCTAGCACATTCCCTTCAGCCCACTCGTTCCATGCCTTGATCATAAAAAATTCTTTCGATCGATTGTAACTTTCAACTAGGCAATCTTTAGCGAATGACTTAAATGAACGGCTATTGAAACCCTCAAACAAAAAGCCACGATCTCCATATCTTGGCGTATTGTCCCAACCTGAAAGGATCGTGGGTATGTAACTTGGGTCATTCGATGCCTTTTTCACAAAGCTTGTGTACTTTTTGCTGTATTGATCGAATGAAAAACAGGAAAATCTACGAAAACTATTTCTCAATAAAATGTTTTTCTTGAAGGACCCTTCAAGAAGAAATCGATAAATAAGCTGGGCTTTCATTGCCACGGATGGCATGTCACCAGGGGGAAAACCCAATAGGTAATCTAGCTCATGTACCTGACTAGGCTTTACATGAATTTGCGGAGAGCAAAAGCGTACATCATCAAATCCGTAGGATTGCGTAACTGACAAGAACGTATCCTTGAAGAATGCAAGATCAAGTGATGAAGGATCGTGGATATAAAACAAGGGCTTATCATTAATCTTATAGTACCTTTGATCGGAAAAAAAATTACAACAGTCTTCGGCCAGGGACTTAATCGACTTTTGATCATAAAATTGTTTGTAAATTGTAGTCTGATCATCTCCGACCCAACTTTTAGTCCAATTTGCATTTACCCAACAAATAAAATACTCAATTTCTATATCAGGGTCTCTGCGTAAATTATGGATGGGGTTCCAAAGGGCACGCACACCTTCCTTAAAATGGTAATGATACACTCCAAAGCCATCAATACCATGATTTTTCGCCATGACACTTTGCTTTTTTAGAACAGATAAATCGCTCAAGTCGTAATAGTTAGAGTCTAATGGTAAAAAAGGTTGCTTGTGTCCATCAAACAATGGCTTTGCTTGTCTCGTAGTTACCCAATCAGTAAAGTTTAAACCCCAGAATTTATCATTCATCGGATCTGGATGGAACTGGGGTAAATAAAATGAAAATATTTTCAAATTTTATAAGATGAAAAGAGCATTATCGCTTGATAACGATACCTTGGCCCGATGGAACAGTTAATATTTTTTGGCCAACATTTTCAAAGAATTTTGTCATTTCGTAGTAGGTTGCTTCTTCTCCATAATTCGCATAATCATCCAACAAAATGATACCTCCAACGGAAACTTTCGAATAGAGTAATTTGAGTAAAATTACTTCTGTTTTGGCATCATTCAAATCAACATGAAGAAAGGCTATTACCGGCGGAGTATCCGCTAGAATTGTTTCTCGAACATCTCCTTGGATCAGAAAAATATTTTGCCAATGATTGAAGCATTTTGAAACAGATTCTATATTTTCAGCATAGTACTTGTTATGTACTGCTTTCCCTAAACCGCTAGCATTGTATTTAGCAAATGCATCGTACAGAAGCAGTCTCTTACCAGTTAAATTCCAATTCGGAATAGAGCCAAGCACACTTAACATAACAAACCCTTGACCAGTGCCTAATTCGATGAAATCTCCGTCAACATTCAAGCATGAATGTGCAGCCCACTGCGCTTGATGAATGCGCCAGGGTATGTTGTAATCCAAACCTACTAGATTAACAGCTGTTTGATATCCTTCGATAAAGCTTTCTTCTGACATGAAGCTCGTATTATGAGGCGTTCGAATCCAATCGGGGGGAACTCCATTGATAAAATTGTAAATTCTACTCAATATTTTCTGAAAAATATTTGGTGGTGGATAAAAGTAATTTTTATTAATTTTTATATTATCCTTCATTCCTTAAATATTTCCTCACAATATGAATAACTTTGAGTGGAGTATAGGCACGAATAAGTGTTATTAAAATATTCAATAATACGGCAGGGAAGTGCCTGCAGTATTCCACTGCGAGTCGCTTCTTCAACCTAAGACCTGCCTGCTCATTATCAATATTCAGCCCTAAAGTATTTACTAAGAATTGAGCCTTCTCAGCCGAACTCTCGGGTGGAAATTGAGTAAATAAATCTCTCTTTGTTTCTTCTAAAAATTTGGCATGATCATCTCGAGGAACCATTAAGCCTTTCGGTAACTGATCGTGCTCAAGGTTATATTTCTCTGGTGGATCACCCATTAGGAAATAAGGAACACCTACCTCTTCACAGTAAAAAAGTTCACTACCTCCGTAATTAGAGGTAGCAAACCTAAAACTGGTCGCGATATCATAAAACCTCTCCACAAAGTAGGGACTTGTGCTTTCTCCAGCCGAAACTATGGGTAATCCAAATTTTCTAATCCTTTGGTGATAGCCCTTTTTTATGTCGTGCCGGTGCATACACAAAACTAATGGATGGTACTCCTTGGGTAACTTTCCAAGTTCATCAAAGTACTTCTCCCAATCATAATTTTTAATTTCTATGCCATCATTTGAATGAGCATAAAAAACCAAAGTTCCTTTAGCGTTTGGCTTTCTGGTCAGCTTCTTTTCTTTCCTAAAAGTTACCCAAGGGTGCTGAATATGTAATACCTTTTTTGTAGTGCTTGCTTGGAGTAAATCGGCTCTCTTTTTATCCCAAGTTAGAAATACTTTTGGCTTCGCTTCGGCTTCATGCTTGGCAAGACATCCACTTATCGAAATACCATGGTCGCCGTAGATGGGTAAAGGTGCCCAAAAGGGTAAGTTAAGCCATTCGCGGTAACATCGGCCAAAACTGTATAACTCTGCTGGCCAATACATAATTTGGGCTGATTTGTAAGGGAGTTTCCTATCATACCTTTTGAGATCCCAATTGCATAAGAGTTCGAGGTCTGCATCAGAAAAACCTGCATGAAGCTCATTTACATCAGTAAAAGGCCAAAGGTTACAGCAAGGACTTGATTTCTGGTTCTTTATCTCAGTGATGGATTGAGTACCTTCTCTGCATTTGTAACCAGGGTTTTATCCTGACCTCTAGGCGTTCATTCACTAAAATAACATCCTCAGAGCAAAAAAGCTTTCCGCAGCATGCAAACCAACTGAATAACCTCTGTGCTTTGCCAGTGTTTCAATGTGCTCAAGGCTTCTCGTATGTGGAGGATGGTGCATTTCAAATTCATATTGCTCTAAGGCTTTAAGCTTTACCTGTAAGAAATCCGAAATATCCACAAAAATATTCGGGGTAATTGAAGAACGATTATCAACCGCCCATTCCGAACTAGACATGACTTCGAAAGCGAAAATTTCCCTAACAGAATTATCTAAAATTGGACGACAAGCAGTCATAACTGCCTGATAAGTAATACGGTGGTCAATATTGAGGTCTCCGCTATGATGAGTGTATATCCTGTAAGGTTGTACTTTACAGATTAAATTCTCCAAGCTCTGAACAATATCGAGCAGCGGAACGCTATCCATACGGTTATCTGGGAAGTCGAGGCTATAAGATTGGGAGACTCCAAGGATTGAGAGTGCCCGATCCCTTGCACCTGCACGAAGTGTAATTTCGTCTGCACATCTTTCTTTGCGAGCACTAACACCGTCAGTCATAAAGATCACATGCACATCATCACCTTCATGAGCGTGCCGTGCAATAGTCCCTCCGCAACCAAGCGCTTCATCGTCGGGATGAGCAGCTACGACTAAAATGGTTTTACTCATCAAATACTTCCCAACTTGTAGCCATGCCTCTTTGTACATCAACCTTTAATTTTTTACCAACAAGTTGATTATAGAATTTGGGATGAAGACCTAGACCTGGCCGAATGCGTCGAATATCACTTGATTTCACAATGCTGCCCGCGGGTAAGTCTGAAACAAAATAAATGGATCGCCTGAAAACCCTGCTTTTTTCCTCTACAGGTTGAGGAGTAAAACTGCCCTGCCCAAGAGATTGCCAAGCTTCATTACACCCTTTACATAACTGCTTTAACTCGTCGGGTTCAATAGAGAACTCACTGTCCGGTCCCTTGTCTGAACGACTTAAGGTAAAATGTTTTTCGATCACACAGGCACCGAGGGCTACCGCAGCTATGGATGCCGTAGTACCCAAAGTATGGTCAGATAAACCGGTTAACACATCGAACTTGGTATTGAGCTCAACAATTTTTCGAAGGTTCGCCTCTTCGTTCGGCGTAGGATAGCAACTTACACAATGCAGGAGCACTAGATCTTTGCATCCTCCGCCTCTTGCAGCATTCACTGCTTCCTCAATTTCTTGCTCTGATGCCATACCCGTAGAAATAAGCATTGGCTTTCCTTTTTTCGCCACATACTCAATTAAAGGCAGGTCAATGTTTTCACATGAAGCAATCTTGTACAGGGGGGTATTTAATTCCTCTAAAAGATCAACTGCAGTTTCGTCAAAAGGGGTAGAAAATATATTAATCCCTACATTTCGAGCATGATCAAAGAGTGTTTTATGCCACTCAAAGGGAGTCTCTGCCCATTTATATAAGTCGTAGAGTTTATAACCATTCCAAAGCCCACCCTTAATCATAAACTCAGGACGGTCACAGTCTATCGTTATGGTATCCGCAGAGTATGTTTGAAGCTTTACAGCACATGCACCTGCTTTGTGAGCAGCTTCAATAGTTTCCAATGCACGCTCCAATGAGCCATTGTGATTGGCAGATAACTCCGCCACGATAAGAGGACTATTATTTCCTCCTAGTAATCTGTTGCCTATTGAGATTTTTGACATTCAGAAAAAGCAATTCATGCATCGGTTCGGGAAGCTTACTATCTTAATTAGCTAAGATTGATACACTTGCAGAACCATGATTGAATAATAAATCAAGCACGCTCATGTTGGGTTCAAATTGATCATATAATTGTTGATAATGAGGGTGGATATAATCATGAAAAATGACATTTATTCCATTGGATTCGAATTGATCAACATCTAGATAATCTCTTCCAAAAGGTCCAGAAAGGTAGGTACTTGCACCCACTTTAGAACATAGCTCAAAAATAAGGTCGGATTTCTTGGAGCATGGAGAAAGTTTACTGCTGAATACAAGATCGGTGCTCACACCAAGTGCACCCATAATGTAGTCTGTCAACTCCTTGTTTAAATCATTCAGATAACGCCAATCACGGTCTAAAATTTCATTAAAACACTCAATGTAATGGCTGAAAAAAGGAGAACGGGAATAATTCATTCGCAGTGTTCGTAAATGTTTTTGGGTCCATGAGGAATGATTACTGATTTCTATTTCATTGATGGGTAGATTACCAAACCTTCCCTTGGTCAAGACAGGTACAGAAATCCAAGACCAGCCGCTGGCTGTTTTAATCTTATTTCGGTTAACGACACTATTTTTTTCAAATTGAACATGATCAAGAACGATGTGTAAGTCGGACTTTAGAATTCGATCAAAATATCCAAGCCATGGCATATACGCAGGCTGGTTGATGGAGACAATCACGGAAAATCTGGTGATTTTTTATATAAATAAATTGTAAAATCAGAAGGGTGATAGTCATGACGCATAACCACCCAAGGCGAAAGGCTTTTGCAATACTCCACTACCCTAGTCGGATCAGCACGAAATTCGCCGATATCTTTATTGGGTAACCATGAGCTAAGGCAGTTGAAAGCTATCCCCTTCTTACAAATTTCAAACATTTTCTCTATAGTAGAAAATAAATATTTTTCTGGATCAACTTCTCTAAAAACGAAAATGCCACTAGCAAAAATATAATCATACGAGCAGCAAGATGTATCAAGAGTGAAAATTGTGTTGGTGCTTATTGCAACATCCGGAAAACGCTCCGAAGCTTTTGCAGTCATGGCTGCTGTTATATCAATTCCTGAATAGATGACACCTGGTCTATTATTTTGTAACCAATCGTGAAGGTCACCAAGACCGCACCCTACGTCTAATAAATGGTCCCCATCACCCAAACCAATATCTGCTAAAATTTTAAAGCGCTCGATTTGGGATTCACGACTTCCCCAGTCAAGTGAACGATAATTTATACCATATTTCGTGACCAAAGACTCATATAATTTGATATTTTTTTCGTCGTCTGCGTTCATCTTTAACTATGTGAGAATATCACCAACAATCAGATTTGATTCTTCATCAGAGCCCGCTGACCACTCAAGGACATTCAGCACTCCATCCCCACATTGGACATCGAAACCATTCAATTTATTTAATTTCAAGACCGTGCCAGCACGCTGTTTCTTACTACTTAGGTCCTCGGAGAAAGAAGATTTCCATAGATATAGCTTGCGACCATTTACATAGGTGAATGCACCAGGATAAGGATGAGAAACTGCACGGATAAGATTGTAAATATCCAGAGCAGAGTTTTTCCAGTGAATTAGACCATCCTCAGGTTTTCTAGATGGGAAAACAGGATGGCTGGATATATCCTGTTTGCGGCGTGGAACATTACCCTCAATAAAACAATGTATTACATCTTCGGTGATGGCTCGATAGATGGGGATGAGTAAGTTTATTGCATCTCCAATGTCTTGATGAATGGAGAGCGAGATAGGGAGTTGCTTGATAATATCTCCTGAGTCCACACCCTCATCAATAAAATGGGCAGTAAGACCGACTTTATCTTCTCCGTTGATTATTGCCCAGTTGAGTGGAGCACGGCCACGATACTTTGGGAGCAAGCTTGGGTGCAAATTTACAGTGCCAATTTTTGCTAGCGAAGTTATCTGCAGGGGAAGAAGATATCTGTAATCAGTTACCCATATTAAATCCGGACTAGCTTCTTTAACGAAATCATAAATACTTTTCTCAGTTGCCTTCCCCCGGATGACTGGAATTTTACTGTCAAAAGCGAAATCATGAAGCGAGGAAAAACAAACCCCTTCTTCTGGGTCGGGTGGATGTGCTATTACGGCGACGACATTTGTTTTAGGCAGTAAGGATCCGAGTGCTGCAATACCGACATCATGATTGCCAAAGAAGACAACTCTTATCTCTTTTCTGCGACGACCAGCCATTCAGAATGAAGTCCCCCACCAGCATTGAGAGCGTCAAAATATTCACGACGCTCTACCTTAGATAAAAGCCATCCATCCTTAAATCTTTCATTGATTTCGTTACGAGAAGTAAAAAAAAGTGGCCCATTATCTTGTAATGCTCCACCCTCTATATTCATTGTGATTCTGTCAGGTCCTTGTTCGCCAGTCTGCATACTTGAGTGACAATCAGTGTAGGCATTATGAAAAAACAAACCACCAACACGTAGACAACGCTGCACCTCTGATACGGCTTTTTTTTGTGCATTTGCCCCAACACACACAAGTGAACACCGGTCGATCGCTAAATCAAAAGTTTCATCTTCAAACGGCAAATTCGTAAAGTCTCCTAGTAGAAGATCACCCTCCAGTTTATCCTGCCTAAACCGTTTTCTGGCAATTTCCACGGCGGTTATACTGCTTTCTACACCAGCAGTTCTAAAACCTTCTCTAGCGGCAAACCAGAGGTTTGGGCCAGTACCAAAACCGACCTCTAACACTTTAATTTCGGACCTTGGTCGGTCTTTGGGAGCGTTCCTAAAGATAAACGATACAACAGAATCCCAAGGATAACTTTGAGCGTAGCCCGAAAGGTATCGTTTGTCCCAGAAGGAACTAAACTCTAGCCCCTTCTCAATCATTCTGAGAATTGAAATGTTTCATATTGAACTGCTGGCCTTTCTTAAGCGAGGATTTTAGGTCTAATCCGACGATTAACTCTTCAAACATTGGCTCAATTCCATCTCCCGGACGCTGAAAATTTATGTCGCTTGATTGGATCTGCACACCGGAAGGTAAATCTCTTGCAGCTACGCATGATAGCCTGAAATACTTTTTGCCGTAAGATTCACATGGTGCTGGTGAGATAACTTTCTTGCCAATCATTTTCTCTGCATCTCTAACCGAATGAACTAAATTTTTCATCTCTTGGGGATCGAGAGAAAACCAATGATCCGGACCAACCAGATTTTTATCTAAAGTGAAGTGTTTTTCGATCCAACGCGCACCCTTAAGCCTTGCCCCAACTGCCGCAACAATCCCATCAGTATGGTCACTGAACCCAACTTCAACATCAAATGCATCTCGCAAAGTTTGTATACGCGCAAGATTAACATGCTCAGGAGGTGTTGGATAAGAAGAAGTGCAGTGCAATAGAATTAAATTTTCATTTCCCGTTTGCCTAAATACTTTTACCGCAGAATCGATTTCTGAAATGGTAGCCATTCCGGTAGATATTATGGTGGTTAAACCTGATTCTCCCATGAACTTGATTAAACGGTGATTGCATAAATAGTCTGAGCCATTTTTGAGAAACTCACATCCAAGTAATTGCAATTCTTGAATACCTTTTAAACTAGTAGGAGTACTATGAAACAAAATACCTAATGAATCACACAATTCTTTAAGTTCTGCCAACTCCTCGAAAGTTAATTCACACCGCTTAAAAAGATCATACTGAGATTCAACTATATCCTCATCACGGACTTTATATTTAAGAGTCAAATTTCTATCCGTAATAAAATCCTCTGTGTGATAGTTTTGAAACTTAACAGATTGAACGCCTGCCTCTGATGCAGCAATTATCGACTCTTTTGCGATAGAGATATCTCCATTATGATTTATGCCAATCTCGGCGACAATGCAGGAAGAAAGGTTTTTGCTTTGGAAAAAGTTTTCTAAGCTGAACATTTTAATTTTTTCTTGTTAGCCATAAAAAGCACTTTTGTTACAGATTTTTTTCACGAATTTGGTTTAATACAGAATTAATTTTCTCGTCTCTTCCATACAATAAATGATCTGGCATTAGTAAGTTACTAATTTCGTTAGACTTCAAGAATGTCTTCAGTAATGAATGGTCTTTGGTTGTGTAAGCGTAATAACGGGTATGTTTTTTTCTTTTTAGAATTTGCTTCATCTTGAGCGACTTAAATTGTTCTAAAACGAATTGTGAAAATTCAAAAACTTGATTTGCTTTCTCATCTCCGCGGGCTTTTTCAATAGTATAACAACCTTTTCCGGAAATATTATAAACGAATATTCTCAATATCTTTGAGTAAGTTGAGTAGACTTGTATGTAGAAAGGAGATGTTACTTTACTATCTAAAAAACCATTGAGGTGCTCGACTTCAAATTTCTGCGAATCAAGTTTTTGACCACTCACCGAATAAATCAATGGAGATGGATCTGCTGTCCATAAAACATAGTCACAATCGATTTGTCTACCTTTGCTAATTAGCGATATTTCATTACCGAGTATCTCTGCTTTTACACTTGCCGAAAGCTGAATATCGGTGGATTGAGATTCTGAATTGTAAAAGCTTTTGAACACTTTGTTAAATCCTTCATAGGGAAGAGACGCTAAATTATTAGACAGCCCAATTTTTTCTCGAGGCAAACCATAAAGGGAATCAATTGTCTCATTATTCCTTTTAAGGACCTCCAAATCCTGTGAGGTATTTTCCAAGTATACACGACCCGCTTGAAATCCTACTATTGAAGAAGAATGAGTTGAACTGGGATTTATATTTATATTCCTAAACCAGTTTTCAAGACCTTTGGAAACGGCAGAGGGATATAAATTTAAACGATCTAACAATGATTGAGCTAGATTCCGTTGTTCAGGATTTACAACAATATCGCTATGCGAACAAACTGGACCGGCAAAATTGGTTGAAATCGTGACTTCTCCAAAAATATCCGTGTAGGATCCATACAAGTGTTCAAATGTATAAAAATCTTTCTTCTTGGCTAATTTATCAAACCAAACGGCATTTGGATCAAAATATTGGCATCCCGAAAAGAAATTGAAATCACAGCTTTCAGTATCTTTAAGAATTCCACCTAACTGACTACTTGCCTCAAAAATTACCGTATCAGAATCTTTGAAGAAAGCCGAAGCAGCAATACCAGTAACACCTCCTCCAATAATAGCTACTTTGGTATGACTCACTGGGTCAATCTTGGACTTAGTTCCCCCATGATACGACTTACCCCTAGACCATCGACCAATTCTAAACAGTGAGAACTCATGTTTTGAAGACTCTGTGGCGACTTCAATAATGTTTTCAAAAAGTCTCTAATAATATGAGATTTAACTTCTGTTTGGAGACCGAGGAAGAATATGTAACCATCTCTAGCCAATGCAAGGCATGAAGGAAGTTGGTTTGACGCCATCGAAATAACCAAGGATGGCAACCCCAAACAACAGCGCTCCCAAGTCGTTGAACCTCCGGCACCAATTGATAAGTCAGCTTGACTTATTAACTCTACTAAGTCTGGTAGCTCTGAGAAAATCTTAGCATTACCTCTTTTCAGTAGAGCAGCTTTTAGAGAAGAATGATTTTCAAAAGATTTAGGTATTACTATATCGAGATGAATATCTTTTAGATCTAGAGAATTAAAAACTTCTAGCGTTAAAATAATCATTTCTAAGGCATCGTCACCGCCTCCAAAGTATACTAAAACTCGATTAATTCTCCCATCCCTAGCAGAAATAGATTTGCGCAACCGGGAAAATGAAGGGCTTAACAAGGCATAGGATGGCCCATGAAATTGGATGCACTGTGATGGCACCAAGTCTTCGTACCTTTTCTTCGAACTGCCAAAGTTTTGATCAAGCAAAAGGTCGCAATCATGCTGCCGATCCGCAATGTCATCGATCACCATGATTTTATTAACATGGGGTCTGAGCCTTTGCTCCCATTCAAAATCAATCCCATAGTGGTCAACGATTAGCCAATCAGGGCTATCCGAATTACTAATCATCTGGATTGTTTCCTCAGCGTCTACTTTTTGCTCCACACCTAACCATTCAGCATGCTCTAAGCGCGTTTGGGAAAAATCGAGAATGGTTTTGTTATGAGCTTTTTGTAGCTTTAAAACCTTAAAACCTTCGTCTTCTATCCTCTTACATAAATCGCCTGAGTTTTCTCTGCATATGAATACGCAAGTTGTATTCTTTTCTTTGAGAGCTTTCGCTAATGTTAAACAACGGATTATGTGTCCGGTGCCTATTTGGTAAGATGCATCAACCCTAAATACAACCTTCTTCACCTAACTAGTTTTGATCGCTTTAAATAGAAGAACTGCCCGATCCCAATCTTCTTGAGTATCAATATCTTGTACTCGGTATCGAGGGATTGGTATAGGAATTGAGAATTCACTGAAAAATTTTTTCTCGAATAGCCATGATTCGGATCTCCCCCAGTAAAATTGCCCCGCATCATGCCAAGCTTGTTCCAAATCTTGAGAACGACTATTAAAATATTCAGGCTGAAACATCTCCACTCGATTATCTTTAGTAATTCGAACAGCTCGCTGTATAGGAAATGAATAACTAGTAACAGAAAAAGCGTAGTCAGATTTTGTTTCCACCAATAAAGCCAACCCTTTTTGTAAATCACCAACATGCACAAAAGGAGCCGTAGCGTATAAACAACATGCTTCTGATGTTTCTTCTCCGTGCTCGTTTTGCCATTTGATCGCGTGAGCGATCACGGGAGTCGTCCCAGCATAATCATCGGCTAAGCACTTAGGTCTAAGGAAAGGGACATCTGCTCCATATTTTTGACTGACCGTTGCAATCTCCTCATCATCTGTACTTACTATAATACGATCAAAGCATTCACTTTTTTTTGCAGCTTCGATCGACCAGGCAATCATAGGCTTACCAAAAAATTCCTTTATATTTTTGCGTGGGATGCGCTTACTGCCCCCACGTGCTGGAATTACGCAAAGCCTCATCCTTTTATAATTTTTAGCAAGGTGGAGATAACTTGATCCTGGCCTGAATTATTTAAGGCAGAAAACATAGGAAGTGAAATGACCTCTTGGTGAAACTTTTCAGACTCAGGAAAGTCACCCACTTTAAAACCCATGCTTTCAAAATAAGGCTGCCGGTGGACTGGGATATAATGCACATTCACCAAAATGTCATGAGCCCTGAGTTTTTCGTACACATCTTTCTGGGTAATGGACTTATTTTCTCGATTAATACGAATAGGATACAAATGATAACTTGAATAAGATTGAGGAAGTTGCCATGGAGTTAGGATTGGCAACGATTGAAGTTCT
>Ga0181567_10001886_pt1 | contig 15804 bp, 14 predicted proteins | sample 101ome_14_FD_133761 | JGI IMG/M metagenome (GOLD analysis project Ga0181567, IMG submission 133761) | Coastal salt marsh microbial communities from the Groves Creek Marsh, Skidaway Island, Georgia - 101403AT metaG (megahit assembly) | ecosystem: Environmental > Aquatic > Marine > Intertidal...
AGAACGTCGCGAGGGTCGTTCATTGCCCGCTTTCGTCCGTCCAGGCGGTCACACATTGATGCTCTGATTTCGTTCCACTCCAATCCTCCCCGTTCCGCGTCCCAACAGCCTTGCTTCGCCAACACCTTCACCCCGTGCGAGATCGATCGGAAACAACAGTTACCGTCTTCGATCACGTCGCGCACGCGGAGACCTAAGGCAAGGGTTTGTTCGCTCCAGTGTTTCATGGAAAACGTCCGCGCGCTCTTCACGCGCGGCGACATCTCCGGCGCTATTCGCTCGCCGACGATGATGATATCGCTATCGCTATCGCTAAGTCCTTCACCAATCCCGCGCGACATTCTTTCGTCGTCGCTCTCGTCGTCGCTCTCGGACGTTTTGACGAGCGACACGGGCGTCCTCGGCAGCGCCGATTTGGAAAAGCGCGCATCCGCCGCCGGAGACGCCGGAGACGCGTCCGCGTCCTCCACCCGCACGCGCGTCCCTCTGGACACCATCACCGCCGGTATCGACCCACCCGTCATGACTTGATGAAAAATCGCCCCCACGAGCGTCGTCGCCGACGACGACGCGTTCCCCGACAATAATTTCGTCACGCTCGAAGGATTTCTCACGTAATCGTCCGCCGTCGCGTCTCCCCCGTACCGCTCCGCGTACGACCGCAACAACACCAACACCACCGACGCCAGCGTGTAGTCACCACACACCGCCTCACACACCGCCAACGCCCCTCTCCCGTCCCCCGTCGTCGCCATCAACGTCGTCGCGTCTCGCAACCCGACGACTATTCGAAACGTCGTCGTCAACGTCTTGGACGTTTCGAGAAACGCGCGCGGCGACGCCCCGCCTCGCAGCGCGTCGGCGACGAATTCACCGCGAAGAAACATCGACCGCTCGACGTCGAGTCCCAGGGCGACGAACAGCGCGGTCGTCGCGCGCTTGACGACGCGCAGCGGGCACGGCGCGTCGACATCGTCGGCACCGTCGGCGGTGAACACGTCGAGCGCGCGCGCGTTCGCGAGGCGCGCGGCGCGCGCGATGCGACGGTCGGGCGTCCTCGCGCGGCCGGCGCGCGGTGACGGGAGCGTGCGCATGGACGCGGGACGGCGTGCGAGGGGCTGACGTCACGAATTCATCATCGGGGAAAAAGTTAGTTGAGCGTTTTCGCGAGCGAAGAGAATAAATCGTTCATTTCAAGGTTTTTCTGCGGGTTTGCGGGCGGTGATGGCGGCGTAGACGTCGTGCGAACGGGCGTCGACGTCGCACTGCATGTCGGTGGCGAGGAGGAGTCGAAGGGTGACGGTGTTCTTGCCGGCGATTTGGGCGGCGCGCGCGACGTCGGGCGCGAGGGCGGCGCGCGCGGGCTCGGCGGATTCGACGGCGCACGGCTGGCCGATGAAGGCGGCGATCTTTCGCACCTCGTCGTAAAACTTGGTGGCGATCTCGGCGTAGACGTCGGCCGCGCGTGCGGGCTCGGAGACGTCTTTTGAGCCGCCGAAGTGCTCGAGGTTGGCGTCTATGGACGCCTTGTAGTCTTCGTACACTAAATACGGCGGAAGTTCAACGCTCTGGAAGGCGTTGAATCGCTGCCAGAAGCGTAAATCTTCGCTACTGAAGGCTGTGACGCATCGTCGAAGCTTTTCGCGTTCGATGAGCGCGGCGTACGTGAAACGTAACGCCGAATACATGGAGAGTTTGACCTGTTGCGCGGCGTAGACGTATTGCGTTGTCGCAGTCCTCTTGTTGGGATCGATCACTTTTCGCTTCGTCACCGCCATCAAGAGTTGATGCAAGTATTGCATGTAATAGTACACCATGGGTAGCTCGTGCGGCAGGTATAGATCGAGGGAGAACCCGAGCTCGAGATGTCTGAGCTGCACGTACGCCGTGAGGTGTTCCGCCCACGCCATGCACGGCGTTTGCAACAACCCCAACGACGCCAAGTTCTTCTCGTCAGACGGCTTAGCGAGAGATGCGTCTTGTGCCACATCGAAGACGTCGCACGCGAGTTGTAAATGGCTGAGCTCGCCCAACGCGCGTTTGAGCACGCGTCTGAGCCGCGCTCGATTGACGCAAAACGTCCTAACGACTATCGTGAGCGGCTGGATGCACTCGTGTAAAAACGCATCCACCGCCTCTTGCGGGTGCACGAAAGACTCCTCCAGGGTGTCGACGTCGACGTCGGCGAACTTCCACACCGACTGCAGGCCGACGTGGCCGAAGTGCGAGCCGCACAACTTTTTGTCGTGAAGCAACTCGGCGGCGGCGACGGCCAACGCGACGGCGCCCGGTCGAGCCGCTTGAAGACGCTCCAAAGAGTCGAGGACCTCTTGAATCACGGGAACCGTTCCACGCGCGCGATACTGAAACACCTCTGCGGCGATGAGCACGTCATCGATTTCCTTTTCAAAGTATTCAAACGCCCCGCGTATGCTCAAAAAGTGCACCTCTTTCTTCGGCGCGCCTCCGAGCATGTCAAGACTCATCTCTTTACAGAAACTCCCGGCGTCCGGATCCCACCCCAACGCACTCTCGTCCGTCGTCTCTTCGCCGTCGTAATAGCTCTTCATCTCCACCAATCGCGCCTTGGCCTCGGCCCCGAGCGTCTCGGCTCGCCGCGCGACGTCGCCGTTCGCCTTCCCGACGGCGCGCGCCAAAACCTTCATCATCTCGTGATGCGATCTCCTAAACTCTAATCTCGCCCTAACGGCGTCCCTCTCTCGCGTATCCATCCCCTCGTCTTCTCGCAACGCCTCCAACGCGCGCGCGACCTCGAGAAAAACCTCATCCTCCGCGTCGTCGACGTCGAACGCCTTCTCCGCCGACTCCTCCGCCTCGCCGCTCTGCGTCGAAAAATCCTCCTCTTCGTACACGTCTCCCATCACCACCACACGTCGCGCCGTCGCCGCGCTCACCACCGTCGCTATCGTGAACGCCCGCAGCGCGGGATGACACGTCTCACCGTCCAAATGTCCTCTCGCCCGTCCCGCGCAGTACGCGTTGGTCCACGTCGTCGTCGCCGCCGCGTGTCCGTTTCGATACGTCCCCTCGCACGCCAACATCGCGTCGAGCTCTCGCACGAGCGGTGCACCGGTGATATCGACCGGCGCGCGTCCGTCGGCGAGGACGTCGTCGAGCGTGACCCGCGTGGTTCGCGCGCCGGCATCCATCTTTGCGTCACCAATCTCGAGCGCGCTCATGGCGTCGAAAAGGGAAAAGTTTTCATCGTGCACGAGCTCGCCCGAGGCGAGATGAGCGACGATGTCGTCGAGGATGGGTTCGAAGGGGACCCATCCCGAGGACATGGCGCGCGAGCACCGCGCGAGTACCGCGCGCGCGACGGTGTGCGGCGGGGATGATGATGACGATGTCTGGAGGCGGGCTCGAGCGCGCGGGGCGGCGGCTCGAGCTCAAACTCAAATTCGAGGACGCGTCGAGTACGCGAGGACGATGATGATTATTGTATCGAAGAATTGCGTTTGTCGATTACACCACAATCCGCTCTCTTACTCACTAATCGAACGTGTCGACGGATGATCCGATTCACCGTCGACGCGTTCGCGTCTCTCGCCACAACAACCTAGTACGACGCGCCGCGCGCCTCATTCCAATCCTCGCGCTCACTTACTTGAGCGGGATGAACTTGGAACCAGCGGCGAGACCGGCGCGACCGTGGGAAATCGGTCTGTACGTGATCGCGTACTCACCCAAGTACGACCCAATCATCTCCGGCCTGATTTCAACCGTGTTGAACACCTTGCCGTTGTAGACGCCGACGACGGAACCAACCATTTCCGGAAGAATCGGCATGTTACGCAAGTGCGTGCGCACGGTTTCCGGCTTCTCCATACCCGTCACCGCAGCCTTCGCCTTACGAAGCTTCTTCACCAAGTTCTTGTGCTTGATGCCCAAGCCATCGCGCTTGAAACGACGACGAATGCGCGCGTTGAAGAGTTGCACGAGCTTGTCGTTGGACAACTCCAACAACCCTTCGAGATCGGTACCACGGTACGAGAACTTCTTGTACGGGTTCTTCTTACGCGGGACGCCCACGAGGGCTTCTTCTTCGGCGGACTGCGCGAGAAAACACACGAGTAATACGTCAGTCTTTCCGTTCGAGAGCGTTCCCGTCGCCGCCGCGACCCTAGGGCTTTGGGCACGGTCACCCGCCCGTCATCGTTCGAGTCGTCCTCGACGCGGTCGAACGACGACGCCCCTCGGCGACACCGCGCATCGACATATCGACGTCAAAGATATCCATCCACCACGCGCGCGCATCGCGCCTCCCGTCCTCGCCTCGCGCGCGCGCGGTCGGCCGTCGCCTCGCGCGCGCGCGCGATCGCGAAAACCCCAAGGCGACCCGCGGGGTCGTCCTCGCTCGTCCGGCGTCGCGCGACGCCGACGACGCCGACGACCACGCGCGCGCGAGGACGAGCGAGGACGAGTCGATTCGAGTCGTTCGCGCGTGCGCGTCCACGGTCGAGCGCGCGCACCATGTCGCTGTCGGCTGCGTCGAATAGAGGCGGGTCCGATCGAACGCGCGCGCGACGAGGCTCGAGCGCGTTCGTGTCCACACATATTCGGACAAACGGTTCGACCTGATCGTATTGTAATACGTTTTGGCTCATGTAAGAACATACCCGTGTCGTGTAGTTTCACACTGGCGCATCGGTACGCCTTGTGCGGTGCGTGAAGCCTATCCGCGCGATCGCGTGGGTTTTATGGTCCGTGTTTGATATCGCCCCCGCGCGCGCGCCCGACGCGACGCCCGCGCGTCGTCGACGTCACTCGGATTACGCGCGCGCGGACGACGATGGCGCTCTCTCGCGCGCCGACGCGTCGCGCGACCGCGTCGATTCCGCGCTCGCGCGACGCGTCGTCGCGTCTCGGCGCGAGACGCGCGCGCGCGCCGACGCCTCGCGCGACGGACTCGACGCCGACGACGGAAACGTCGAGCGCGGACGACGACACCGCGCGCTCGAGCGGCGGCCGAGACGCGTCGTCGTCCTCGTCGACGTCGTCGAGTGATCGATCGGATGCGTTTTCATCCTTTGAGCGCGCGCTCGCGGACGCGGCGAGGTTCGGGAACGCGTCGTCGGACGCGAGAGGGTGGGAACGCGTGGACGACGCGTACGTGCTCCGACCGCGCGACGGACGCGCGCCGACGTCGATCGTGCACTTTTGTGGAGGGGCGTTCGTCGGTGCGTCGCCGCAGGTGACGTATGGGGAGTTTTGTGAGACGTTGGTGGCGCGAGCGGACGCGCTGGTGATCGCGACGCCGGTGCAGTTGGGGTTGGACCATTTGCGGTTGGCGGATGAGGCGTGGCAAAAATACGAGCGGTGCGCGAGAGCGCTGCGAAAGACGGTGGATGGGTACGACGCGTTGCCCGTGTACGGGATCGGACACTCGTTGGGGGCGTTGGTGACCGTGCTCATCGGGTCGAGGTACGAGACGAAGCGCGATGGGAACGTGTTGATGTCGTTTAATAACCGACCGGCGACGGACGCCATTCCGTTGTTCGCCGAGCTCTTCGCGCCGGGGTTGCGAGGACTGTCCCCCATCCTCGACGCGGCGAGTAAATCGCCTCTGCGTTCGTTACAGCGCAACGCCGACGCGCAGTTGAGAGAGTTCGCGCCACCTTTGATTAAAGAATTGTTGCCGATTTTGGACAACTTAGAGCCCGTCATCTTGGAAGTCGCCGATGGGCGCGCGGAATTCACGCCGACGCCGGAAGAGTCGAGCAAGCTGGTGAAAAAGTACTACGCCGTGCGTAAAAACTTACTGATCAAGTTTACGGACGATAGCATCGACGAGACGAGCGCGCTCGCCGCTACGCTCGCCGACGCAAAGGCGGCGGAGGACATTGACCTCACCGTGCGCGCCAAACCCGGCGACCACGTCTTCCCGCTCTGGCGCGACACCGGCATCGACGTCCCGGACGAGGTTTACGAAGTCGCCGAACAAGGTGGCGATATTCTCGCCGCTTTCAGCGACGCCTTCGGCCTCAAAGCCGACAACTCTCCCCTCGGTTTATTACGCGAAGGCTTCGACAACGCGCGTCAACAGGCACGCGAGGCGAGAACGTCTCGCGACTCATCCGGAGATCGCGAGCGCATGAACTCTCTTGTCGACGAAATTGTCGCGTGGATGTGACCGCGTTCTCGCGCTCGCGTCCTCGCGCCCGCTCGCCCGCTCGCGTTTCTTTCGTTGTAAAAAGACGTCCCGCCGTCTTTTCGCCTCACGTCGCGCCTCTCGAGCCATGACGTCCGTCGCCTCCTCGCCCGCGCCGCCGCGCCCTGTACCCCGCACGAGGCACGCGCGCGATAGACGCGACGTCACCACGTCGTCCTCTACGATCGACGCGGCGTCGTACGCGCTCAGCGGTGGCATCGCGGCGTGCGCGTCCCACTCGCTGAGCGTCCCGCTGGATGTCATCAAGACGCGTTTACAGGTGGAAAAGTTTGAAGACGAGCGCGTGTTGAGCGTGGCGCGGGAGATAGCGAGGCGAGATGGCGTCGCGGCGCTCGCCGCGGGGTGGGAGCAGACGTTCGTGGGGTACGGCGTGCAGGGAGCGCTCAAATACGGTGGGTTCGAGGCGCTCAAGAGTGCGGCGGGCGCGCCGGGGACGTCTTTGGGATTAGTGTCGCTCATGGCGTGCGCGGCGAGCGCGGAAATCGCCGGGAGCGCGTTTTTGACGCCTCTCGAGCAAATCAGAATCAAGACGGTGTCGGACGCCGCGTACGCGAACGATGGTTTTGTCGAGGCGGCGGCTCGTTTCGCGAACGAGCCGGGAGGAGGCGCCGCGTCGGTGTTGGAGAGTCTTCCCGTGATATATAGTAAGATGTTGCCGTACACAGTGGTACAGTTGGTGTCGTACGACGTCCTGACGCGCGCGTTCGCCGGCGCGGGCGGCGACGTCGCTCTGACGCGACCGATTTCCGCCTTCGTCGCCGGCGTCTTGGCGTCGCTCGCGTCTCAACCCGGAGACACCCTCCTCAGCGTCGTCAACAAGGGCCGCACGCGAGAGATCGTCGAGGGTGGCGACGCCACCGTCGCCGTCAAGGCATCACCGCTCGCGATCGCGGCCGAGCTCGGCCCCGCGGGATTGATGATGGGTTGGCGCGCGCGTTTGGCGCACATCACGTCCATCGTCTTCGTGCAATTACTCGTGTACGACGCCGTCAAGGGCGCCCTCGTCCGCTCGTGACGCGCACTTTGCGTACGAGTATTCAATCTCGCTCGACGTCTCGTCTCAGACTACTTGTCGTGAAATCCAATCGCTCGCGTCGTCACACCGCGACTCTCGGCGCGTCTTCGATGTCGGCGCGGTGGTCTCTCCTTCTCCTCCTCTCGGCGCTCTCGGCGTCGCGCGTCGGCGCCGTCGAGCTCGTGCAGCGCAACGATCGCGAGCCCAGGGCGCAGGTGTTCGCGAACGGACTCGACGCCTTCGGGCGCGACGCGTCGTGTCGCGCGTGTCACGCGCTTTTGAACGCGCTCAACGAGAATCTCATCCCATCGATCGCGGCCGAGCGCGCGAAACCTGCGTCGAAATCGACGTACGGCGCGTACGATGACATGATTGAGACGGCGTTGGCGCCCGCGTGTCGACTCTCGGCGACTTGGCACGACGCGACGACGCGTAAGGCGTGTGAGAAGTTGATGGAGTCGCACGACGGCGACGTCGCCGAGGCGTATCATCGATGGATCAAACGGGGCGGTGGAATCGAGCGAGAGCCGACGCGCGGGCGAGACGCGAACACGGCGAGTTGGAAGAGCGGTCGGTACGATCCGGTGGGATGGAATTGGAATTACGAAATTTGCAGTCGCGCGACACGAGGCGCGTGTCGAGAGTCGCTCGCGATGCACGAAATCTCAGAATTCGACGACGAGCCGCAGGGAGACGGAGAGACGCGCAAGTATAGATCTGAACAGAAGCCGAACGACGGTGAGACGGTGGACGGCATGCTCAAGGTGACGGCGGGGACGTTTCACGAGCAGGTGGTGCGACGCGCTTCGGACGTCGTCGCGTACGTGGGCTTTCCGAAAATGAACAAGTGGGGACACTTTTACACGGCGTCGGCGTTGGGGCGCGTGCGCGACTTGTTTCAGACGAATGACACGGCGAAAGGGGCGTTCGACGTCGCGTTCGTGGACGGGACGCACAACGACGTGCCGCCTCCGTACGGGAGCGATTCCGAGGCGCCGACGATTGCGATGTTTGCGGCGAACAATAAAAACTGGCCGCGGTACATGTCGGATTTGAACGACGGAAAATTAACCGTGTATGAACTCTTGCAGTTCATCATGCGAACGGCAGCGTCGCGCGAGACGGTCCAACACGCCGTGTGGTTATCGCAGACGCTCCCGCGCTCGACGCTCTACGCCACGCCGTGGGAAGACGACGAGCTCTAGACTCACAGCAGCCTTCGATAGATTGAGGCACCGATTAGCGGGCATTTATTATAAAAGTAAACTGAACGACTTATGACTTTTTACACGACTACTTGCAACCCGGATTTTTTATCGGTTCTCAACGCGACGGCGCTCTCGCTATCGATGGAACGACGCTCCCAGCTCTCGTGAACTTCCTCAAAGTATTGCAGCCACTCCTTACCCGTGAGAACTTGTTCGGGATGCGGTTCATTTCTACCCATCAATGCGTGCGTCACCGGTCGCGACTTCAAGTTACCCGTGTGCACCAAATCCGTCATGAGTCCGAGTTGAATCATCGCGCTCATCGCGTCCGTGTTCACCCAAGACTTGATTATATAATCATCTTCAAACTCCATGACGCACGTGCCCGTCCACTTGGCCTCTCGCCCGTTCAAACTCGCTCTAAAACTCAACTGCGCGACAACCTTATCACGCTCTTCGATCATGTAATCGATGGTGATGACGTAATCCGGCAGCGCCTCGCGATTCCCTCGCACGTGTTGCATGTACGCCTCCGTTCCCGGTTCCGGGTTCGGGTTCGACGGATCGATCAGCACGTGTTCGTCGCTCACGTATCTTTTCACCGCTTCGTTCGCGGCGGCCAGGTCGGTGTTGTTCCACACCTCGCGGTACAGTCGACGGACGATCTGTTTATGGGACGTCTTGGCGCTCGAGCTCGAGCTCGACGACGGACGCGCGCGCGCGTCGTCACCGCGACCCTGCGACGCGCGCATGAAGACGGCGGTGATGCCGCTCGCGACGGCGGCGACGACGACGCGACCGAGCCCGGGCATGGCGCGCGGACGACGATATGTGAGGGACGAGGGATGGGGCGGGCTCAACCTCTGGCATCGGGACGAGACGAGACCCGCGGGCGTCGCGCGGAAGGGATGAGACGGTGGTTGATAAATACACAAACACAAGGTTGCAAAGGAATGGTAAACTACGAACTGGGTATGATGTAATAAACAGAGAAACGGCGACGCTAGCCCACGGTTTGAAGCGAGGGCACGTACTTCGGGTTGCCGACGTTGGCGAGGTGGCGGAAGTGCGCGCGAAGAGCCGACCAAAAGGTTGGGTAAATTTGGTAGTGTAAACCGTGCTTGTCTGCGGCCTCCTTGATGATGGGGGCGAGGGCGGGGTAGTGCACGTGGCAGACGCCCGGGAAGAGGTGGTGGACGACTTGGTAGTTTAAGCCGCCGGAGAAGTGGGTCCAAAACTTGGACCCGTGCGCAAAGTCAGCGCTCGTCATGAGCTGCGCCTCGCCCCAGCCTCTCTTGAGTTGGTTTTTCGCGTTCAATCTGAAAAAGTGCACCTCGCCGACGACGTGGGCGACTTGGAACATGAAGGCGAGCAACCATCCGGTGACGAACTCGGTGACGCCCCAAAGCGTCAAGAGTTCACCGACGGATCGGTGCGAGTACTTGGCTGGTAAATAGAGGTAATAAAACGCCCACGTGAGCTTGGAACCCCAAAACGCGACGGCTTCGCCGCGCGTGAATTTCATCACCTTGACCCAACCGATGCGACCGGAGAAGAAGGCGTTGAAGTCGTCCACGAAGCACGACTTGAGCGACAACAAGCCATACATCAATCCCAAGTACATGTGTTGAAAGACGTGATACGACTCGTGCGGCTGGTGCTCGTTCACGCGACGGACATCCTTCTCCGAGCATCGAATGTCGGGATCGATGCCCTCGACGTTGGTGTACGCGTGATGTCCGGCGACGTGCTGCTGCTTCCACATGAAGCTCGACGCGCCGACGATGTCTAAAGTCAACTGCATCGCGTGCAACCACGTGCGGTTGTTCCCGTACGCGCCGTGATTCGCGTCGTGCTGAATCGACACGCCGACCTCCGCCTTACACGTGCCGTGCAAAATGGCGAACGCCACCGCCGCGCCGAAGGACGCCGTCGGCGAGAAAAACGACCCCCAGTGACCGACGACGATGCCTGCCAAAATCACAAATGTCTTGGCGTACATCTCCCAGTGTACGCGCGGATCGAGCTTATTTTCTCTAAAATACTTGGCCGCTCCTCGCTTGCAATCCGCGAAGAACGCGCCCTCCTTCAAATCGTCCACCGTGTACTCGACGATTTCGTCGTCCATCTTGCTCCCCGGCGTCCTTCGCAAATCACCGATTCTATACTTCTCCAGCACCGCCCGCGCGCGCTCCGGGTGATACGAATCGAACAACGCCGTGCACTCGCCGCCCGCTTTGACGTAAATCATGTTCCCGCCCGGATGTTTCGGCACGAAGCGCGTCACGTCGTACACCCCGCCGCGCACGATCACCCAACAGTCGCTCGCGCTCGAGTGTTTCGCCACCTCATCCGCCGTGAACGTGCGCGCCGCATCAATGTCGACGTTGTCGCTCACCTCGCGCGCCTCGCGCGACGATTTCCCCGCGCTTCGCGCCGCCGAACGCGCCGCGCGAGGCGTCAACGTCACCCGCGCTTCGCTCGTCATCGTGACGGGCGCGCGCCGTCTCGACCGTCGCGCGCGCCACGAAACGCTCGAGCGTTCGAACGTAGTCACGCGTGTCGTCCGGTGGGACGCGCGTCGACCGACGACGACGACGCTCGCGCTCGCGCTCGCGTCTGCCGTCGCCGGGGGCGCCGCCCTGATCCCGTTTTGGCTGGCGGCATCTATATACGTTGTTCGGACTAATGACTCATACTCACTTACTTCCTAAATCTGTAATTCTGCTATTCATAAAACCCAACATAAATTACCGTAGTATACATACAAGAACCCCCATCATAAAACCATATGCGGCATCCCGCACGCGACACGCACTCCCTCGCCGTCGCGGGCGTCGTCGCGACACGCCGACGCTCGCTCACGCGCGCGCCATGTCCACCGCGCGCGCGCTCGACCGATGCGCGTCGCGACGCGCGTTCGACCTCTCTCGCGCGCTCGTCGACGCCGTCTCTCTCGCGCGCGCGTCGACGCCGCTCATCGCCGCGCCGTCGGGACGCGCGCTCTCGTTCGCGCGCGCGTACGGCACCGCCGGCGCCGACGGCGACGTCGAGTCCGCCAACGCGCCGGACGCGCCGCGTCGCGTGACGACGTCGCCGCAGCCGATCGTCTCGGTGCGAGACGCCGTGCGTTGGGTGCGGGCGAACGCGCCGTCGAAGAGGTTCGCCGAGAGCGTCGAGCTCGCCGTGCACCTGGGCGTCGATCCGAAACGAAGCGATATGATTGTCCGTGGATCGGCGCGTCTGCCGCACGGCACGGGGAAGAATGTGCGAGTGTGTGTGTTTGCGGAGGGGGAGGCGGCGGAGACGGCGCGCGCGGCGGGGGCGCAGACGGTGGGCGGGGACGCGCTCGTCGAGCGCATCAAGAGCGGCGGGTCGGGGGCGATCGATTTCGATAAAGCGATCGCGGTGCCGGAGATGATGACCAAGCTGCGAGAGATTGCGAGAATATTAGGACCGAGAGGGTTGATGCCGAATCCTAAACTCGGAACAGTGACGACGGAGGTGGCGGAGGCGGTGCGGGAACACTTGGGCGGACGCGTCGAGTTTAGGGCGGAGAAGAACGCCATCGTGCACGCCGCGGTGGGTAAAGTTAATTTCAGCGAGGAACAGATCGAGGAGAACATCGCGGCGGTGTACAGAGAGCTGTGGGATCTTCGTCCAAAGGGGAAAGGGGCGCCGAACGCGAGCAAGTACGTGAAAAAAGCATACCTCGCGAGCACCATGGGCCGGGGGTCGGCGCGCATCGAAGTGGCCGATCTCAACGACGCCATCGCGAATAAATCGAAGAATTAGACGAACGAACGAACGCGCCGCGAAGAAGAGTGCGCGCGTGATGATGCCACGATATGCGGTGTACCATGTAGATAGAAGATTTTATGCGTTTTTGCTCGTATTCACATGCGCGTTGCTCCGCGTTTGTCTCGCTCGAGCAAAATCTTCGCCTACGTTTCGTCGGCACGCACGCGCGCCCGCCACTCTATTGTTTAACCCATACTCGCCGCTCCGCACACTCGCCTATGCGCTCATCTATGAACGCTGCGAAATGTTCGAAGACAGCCAATCGAGGCCTTCGTAGAGACCCTCGCCGGAGGTGGCGCACGTGGACTGAATGAACCAGTGTCGCTGGCGCAACGAGTGCAAACCGAGCTTATCCGTGATCTCCGCCGCGCTCATCGCGTTCGGCAAATCCTGCTTGTTGGCGAACACCAACAACACCGCATCCCGAAGCTCATCTTCGTTCAACATGCGGTGCAACTCGTCGCGAGCCTCGGAGACGCGATCGCGATCGTTGCTATCCACGACAAAAATCAACCCTTGGGTGTTTTGAAAGTAGTGTCTCCAGAGCGGGCGAATCTTATCTTGTCCACCGACGTCCCACACCGTGAAAGAAATGTTCTTGTACTCGACGGTCTCGACGTTGAACCCGATCGTCGGAATCGTCGTCACAATCTCACCGAGCTTGAGCTTGTACAAGATGGTCGTCTTACCGGCGGCGTCGAGACCCACCTGCGCGCGTTCGTCGCGACGCCGCGTCGCGTTCGTCAGTCACACACGCGCCCATCGCTCATCGGTCTTATCACACGTCGACGTCGATCTCTTTCCCACGTCCACGCCTTGTCTCTCCACTTACGAATCCTCCGCCGTCTACTCTCTCTCGCGCGCGCGCCTCGCGCCCGCCTCGCGCCCGACGCCCTCCTGGGTTGGCACTCGTCGCGCGCGCGATCCAAATCTCATCCCTCGCGCGCGCCGTCACCGTCGTCCTCACGCGCGCCGTCACCGTCGACGCCTCCGTCTCACACCGAGGAGACATTTTACCCTAAATAGTCTCTCGCCCTCGCGCGCGCCTCGATCGTCGCGCGCGTCGCGTCGCGTCTTTCGTCGCGAGATCTCCCATCGTCGATCGCCGATCCCATCGTCTACGCGAATGCGTGCGATCGACGCGGTGGCGAGATGCGGTGGCGAGATGCGAGCGACGCACCATGAGAATGCGCATCTCCTTCTTGGAGAAGAGGCGCTGGAAAAGCTTGGCGAACGTGATGCCCATGGTGAGCGCGAACGAGGCTCGCGCGCGCGCGTGTGCGGCGATGACGGAGACGACGGATGAACGAATGGAACGACTCGCGCGCGCGTCCTCGGTCGATGGCCTGGCCGGTCACCGGGGTGCGATTGATGGGGGTACGGGGAACACACTATGAGAAGGGAAGTGGAGAGGCGGACGCGAGACGTACCGAGGGACGGAGGTGACGCGCGATGGGTGCGTTGGACGCGGAGACGAGAGATGGATGCGTGAAACTACTAGGCTACATCACCGCTCGGAGGGACGTCGTCTGGGTCCGCGCCGCCCTTGGCGAGGATGGTGGCGAGATACCTCCCGTGCTCCTCGATGGCGGATTGGAGACGACGCTGCGCCAAGAGTTGGTCGTGGAGTTGCTTTTGCATCTCCAGTTGTTTGAGCAACGCGTGGCCGACGTGCGGCATTTCTTCTATTATTTGATCGCTCACCATGTTGGCCGTGGCGGCGGCGGCGGCGGCGGCGGCGGCGGCGGCGGGCGCGGACGCCGTCGCGGACGTCGCGACGCCGTCCTGGGACATGACGGGTTTGAGCGCCTGAGCTAAGATGGCGTCCATGTTGTGTAATTTACCCTGAGACGTCGAGGGCTTCAAACCTTGCCCGGATGACGTCTTGTCCAAGAGTTCGGACAAGCGTTCCTTGGTCACCGGTTCGTCCGACGTCGTCGCCGCCTCCTCCGCGAGCGTCAGATCCGCCTCACTCGCCCGTCGCTTCATATCCCGCGCTTGTTGCGCGCGCGCTATTTTAATCAACGCCCGTCTCTCTCGCGCGGCTTCGGTGCCCGCCTCGGCGAGCTTACCGCCCGCCACCTCCTGGAGACGATACTTTTGTAAGTGCGACTTGATGTGCTGAATCGTCATGCCCGCCGTCGACATGAGCTGCATGATTCCCTTTGGCGTCGCGATTTCCAACCCCCCGAGCTGATCGACCGCCTGAATGAACTCGCGATGAAGTTCCGGCGTCCACCGTAATCTGGCGTTTCCTCGGCTCCGCGGCGTGTTCGCCGCTGAAACCGAACCTCCGCTCGCCGTCGCCGTCTTCGCGCGCTTCGCGCCACCACCACCCGCCGTCGCCGTCGCCGTCGACGCCCCCGCCCCAGTCGCGCTTCGCCGATTCCCTCCTCGCTTCGTCCCACTCGTCCCGGCCGACTCGCGCGTCGCGCCTCGACTTCTTTTCCCTCCCGTCCCCGAGGATTCCACCGCCGTCGCCGCGAAGTCCGCGCGTTCGTCCGCGATCGCGTTCGCGTTCACCATATCGTTCAACCAATCATCCTACGCATCACGCGACGCATCGCACCGTCAGTCGTCCACATCCCTCCCTCGTTCGCGCGCGCACACGCTCTCCCTCTCGCGCTCGCGCTCGCGCTCGCCCGTCCCGTCCCGCCCCGCGCGCGCTCGCTCGCTCGCTCGCTCTCTCGCCCCCCTCGCGCGTCCTCGCCCCCGCCGTCCCGTAGACGACCACCCTCCGCGCGCACCGCATCGAATCACGCACGAATCCAAGATCCTCATCCACCCCCAACTCCCCGAACGCCTCCTCGCACGCGCCGTCGAACAGAGGCCTCGACCAAAACACCGCCGGGTCCTCCTCTGCGCTCGGATAGCTCGCCATCAGCGAACGCGTCGTCGCTCACGGAACGGACGACGTCACTCACGGACGAACGCGTCGCGTCGTCGTCGCGTCGCTCTCACGCGTCGCGTCGCGCGTCCGTCTCTCGCGAGTCGTCGTCGTCGTCGTCGTCGTCGTCGTCGTCGTCGTCCCACGAGGACGACACCACGACGAAACACGAAAAGCGCGCGTCGTCGTCGCCCCGCTCGCGACTCCTCGGTCGGTGTGTGTTGTGTTTTCACCGATCACGACCCATGGACGACCCCCTTTCGCGTGGTCCCACGAGGCTCGACGACGGGGACCGATGGGAACGATGGGAACGATTGATTGAATTGAATCGACCGATGATTCATTCACGAATGACACGCGCGCGACGGACGACACCGAGCAGGATCACACGCCGAGACGGACGACCGCACGACGCGACACCGCCTCGAATCGAATCGACGCCTCCCGACGACGATGGATGCACCCGACGCGCGCCCGACACGCCCAATGTCTGGATTGGATGTCGTGGACCTCCCCTCACCCGCGACGAGTCGTGACCCGTCCCGTACCCCCCCCCGACGCGTGGAATATTCTATTCCGTGGTGCGTCGAATCGAGTCGAATCGAATCGAGGATGACGCGCGATGGGGGTGGTGACGCGTCCGTCGTCTTCCGGTCGTCGTCGAGGCGATGGACGACGCGTGGGCGGTTCGGATGGGTTC
>Ga0181567_10001916_pt1 | contig 15661 bp, 14 predicted proteins | sample 101ome_14_FD_133761 | JGI IMG/M metagenome (GOLD analysis project Ga0181567, IMG submission 133761) | Coastal salt marsh microbial communities from the Groves Creek Marsh, Skidaway Island, Georgia - 101403AT metaG (megahit assembly) | ecosystem: Environmental > Aquatic > Marine > Intertidal...
CAGCGTGGCCTCCATGGCGCCCACACCGCGCGCGCAAGCCAGCGCCACGCCCAGGTCTTGCGCCATGGCCAAGGCCTGGGTGGCGTCGGCGCACACCAGCGTGGCGGGCGTGGCCTCAAAGTGCACATCGCCCGCGGCGCTGCCGTCTTGCAGCGCGTAGTGCCCCACACGCATGCCGCTGGCCCCTGCCGTTACCGCAAACAACGCCGGTGTGCCCTGGTACAGCGCGCTCACCAACAGCAGTTGCGCTTGGGCTGCGGCGCGCACCACGTGCTTGCCACCGGTTAGCGTGATTTGATTGCCGCTGCCTTGGGCTTGGGTTTGCGCCGGCACGGTGGCGTAGCGCTGACCACGCTCATGCAAAGCCAGCGCCGGTATCACCTCACCACGCGCGATGGGGCCTTGCCAGTGGGCTTGTGCTTCTGCCAGCCCGTGGCTGCGTAACAGCGCGCTGGCCAACAGCGTTTGATCCAGCGGCTCAAGCAACATCACCGCGCCCAGGGCTTCCATGGCCAGCATCGCTTCCACCGGCCCCATGTCCATGCCGTCGTGCTCGGCGTCGGCCAGCAGGCCACACAGCCCAAGTTCGGCCAGTTCCCGGTATACCCCGGCATCCAGCCCGCCGGCGGCCACGCGCGCGCGGCGCGCATCAAACGGATAGGCCTTGTCAGCCCAGCGTTGCACCGCTTCACGCAGCGCCAATTGGTCGTCTGAAAAATCAAAATCCATGATGTGCTCCCGCTTCAGCCCAACAAGGTCTGCGCCACAATGTTGCGCTGTACCTCGTTGCTGCCGCCGTAAATACTGACCTTGCGCATGTTGAAATAACTTGCCGCCAGCGGCGCACAATGCGGCGCGTTGCCAGCAAAGCCCTCAAGCCCTGCCGTGGCGTCGCCTTGCCAGCCGGCATCCATGGCCTCAAACACAAACGGCAGCGCGCTTGGGCCAGCGGCCAGCATCATCAACTCGGTGAGCCGTTGCTGAATTTCGCTGCCGCGAATCTTAAGTAAACCCGCAATATCCAACGACTGCTTGCCCGATCGCTCGGCCGAGAGCACGCGCAACACCAGCATCTCAAGCGCCACAATTTCTACCTCAAGCTCGGCCACTTGGTCGCGAAAGCGCCAATCGTGCGCCAAGCCTTCCAGTTCGGCGATCCGCTTCAGGCGTTCCAGTTCGCGCTTGCTGCGGTTCACATCGGCAATATTGGTGCGCTCGTGTGCCAACAAAAACTTGGCGTAGCTCCAACCTTTGTTTTCTTCGCCAATCAGTTGGTCGGCCGGCACTCGGACGTTGTCAAACCATACCTCGTTGACTTCGCATTCACCGTCAATCAAGCGAATCGGGCGCACCGTAACGCCGGGCGACTTCATGTCGATCAGAAAAAACGAAATCCCCGTTTGTGGCTTACCCTCGGTGCTGGTGCGTACCAAACAAAAAATCCAATCGCCGTACTGGCCCAGCGTGGTCCAGGTTTTTTGGCCATTCACCACGTAGTGGTCGCCGTCGCGCTCGGCGCGGGTTTTAAGCGATGCCAGATCTGAGCCCGAACCCGGCTCGCTGTAACCCTGGCTCCACCACACCTCGCCGCTGGCAATACCCGGCAAAAACCTTTTGTGTTGTGCCTCGTTACCAAACGCCATGATCACCGGGGCCACCATTACCGGCCCAAACGGCACAATACGCGGCGCCCCGGCCAAGGCACACTCTTCTTCAAACAAATGCTTTTGAATGGCGTTCCAGCCTGGGCCACCAAAGGCCTTGGGCCAGCCGTAGCCCAACCACCCTTTGCTGCCCAAAATCTTGGCCCAGCGTTGCATGTCATCGCGGGTTAGGCGTTGCGCGTTGTGCACCTTGCTGGCGATTTCGGGTGGCAAGTTGCTGCCCACCCAATCCCGCACCTCGGCGCGAAACGCTTCTTCTTCGGTTGTAAATGCCAAATCCATTGCGCCCTCCGCGGCGGCTACTCAAACGATGCTTCATTATCCATAGCGTCCCGCCGCTACACTGACACCCATGGCACAGCCTCAGCGTTTGGTCGTTCTTATCAGTGGGCGCGGCTCAAATATGGAGGCGTTGCTGCAGGCCGCGCAGCGGTGCCGGTGGGCCGCACGTTGGAGCGCGCAGGTGGTGGCGGTGTTAAGCAATCGGCCACAGGCGCAGGGCCTGCAAGTGGCGGCACAACACGGCGTGGCCACCGAGGTGGTGGACCACCAAGCCTACCCGTCGCGCGAGGCCTTTGATGTAGCTCTGGCGCAGGCAATCGACGCGCATCAACCTACCTTGGTGCTGCTCGCTGGCTTTATGCGCGTGCTCGGCGCGGGGTTTGTGGCGCGTTACCAGGGGCGGCTGCTCAACATTCACCCCAGTTTGTTGCCGGCGTTTGCTGGGCTCAACACCCACGCACGCGCCCTGCAAGCGGGCTGCGAAGTGGCCGGGGCCACCGTGCATTGGGTAGATGAAGGGCTGGACAGCGGCGCCATTGTGGCCCAAGCCGTGGTGCCGGTGCTGCCGGCGGACACCCCCGAAACCCTTGGCCAGCGGGTACTGGCCGCTGAGCACCGCTTGTACCCGCGCGCGGTGGAGCGGGTGCTAGCGGCTGGCCTGTAGGCTCAGCCCGGCGTGCTCGCGCATGGTGTGAAACCGAATTTTCGGCCAGTTGCCTTCAATCGCGCGCAGCGTGGCGGCGTGATCCACCAGTAGGGTAGGGGCGTCCACCGCGTCCAGCGCCATGCGATGCTGATTGGCCTGAATAAAGCGTTGCAGCTCGGTGTCGCCGCCGTCTTGCTCGGCGCAGGTGACCCACCGCGCCAGCGTGTAAGGGCAGCCCGAGATCCGCGCCTTGACCCCGTATTCGGTTTGCAACCGGTGCGCCACCACCTCAAACTGCAGTGCCCCCACCGCACCCAGCATTAATACGCTGCCGGCGATGGGGCGAAACACCTGAATCGCGCCTTCTTCGCCCAGTTGCGTAAGCCCAGCGCGCAGTTGCTTGACGCGCAGCGGATCGGCCACCTCCACGGTGCGCAGCATTTCGGGTGCAAAAAACGGCAGCCCGGTGTATTGCAGCGCCTCGCCCTCGGTGAGCGTGTCGCCCAACTGCAGCAGGCCGTGGTTGGGAATGCCAATGATGTCGCCGGCAAAAGCCTCGTCCAGCAGTTCGCGCCGCTGACTTAAAAAATTCACCACGGTGTTGGGCTTGATGTCTTTGCCGGTGCGCACCACACGCAGTTTCATGCCGCGCTCAAAGCGCCCACTGGCCACCCGCACAAAGGCAATGCGGTCGCGATGCGCCGGGTCCATGTTGGCCTGAATCTTAAACACCACCCCCGAAAACTTGCCTTCATCGGGGCGCACCTCGCGCTGCAACGCCTGGCGTACGTTGGGCGGCGGGGCCAATTCCACCAGCGCGTCCAGCGCCTCTTGCACGCCAAAGTTGTTCACCGCCGAGCCAAAAAACATGGGCGTTTGCTGCCCGCCCAAAAACGCTTGCACGTCAAACGTGGGCGTGGCCTCGTCGATCAGCGCCAGCTCACCCAAGGCCTCGGCGTAGGCCGCGCCAAAACGTTCGTGGCATGCGGGGTTGTCGCCGCCGCTTAACACCTCTTCGGCACCGCCGCGGCGGTCTTCACCGGCTTCAAACACCCGCATCGTTTGGCTGCGCCGGTTGTACACCCCGCCAAAGCGCTTGCCCATGCCCACCGGCCACGTAAAAGGCACCACCGCCATGCCCAACTCGCGCTCGATTTCGTCCAGCAAGTCCAGTGGCGCCTGCACTTCGCGGTCCATTTTGTTCACAAACGTCAAGATTGGGGTGTTACGTGCCCGGCACACCTGCAACAAACGCCGCGTTTGTGGCTCCACGCCATTGCCGGCGTCGATCACCATCAGCGCCGCGTCCACCGCGGTCAGCACCCGATAGGTGTCTTCCGAAAAATCTTGGTGCCCTGGTGTGTCCAGCAAATTCACCACGCAATCGCGGTACTCCATTTGCATCACCGACGACGCCACCGAAATTCCGCGCTGCTTTTCAATCTCCATCCAGTCACTCGTGGCGTGGCGCGAGGCTTTGCGCGCCTTCACGCTGCCGGCGATTTGAATCGCCCCCGAAAACAGCAACAGCTTTTCGGTAAGCGTGGTCTTGCCCGCGTCTGGGTGCGAAATAATGGCAAAGGTGCGCCGCCGCTGCACCTGCTGGGTTAATTCAGACATAACCCAGCATTATCGTTGGGCCAGCCGGCTGCGAGACAATGCCAACATCATGTTAAGCACCGACCCGCGCCCGCAGGCGCTTGCGTCCCCCTTGGTTGCGCATCTTGTTCATCTACTTGGCGCGCTGCGTCAGCTTAAGCAGCCGGCCGAGGCGGCCTTGGCCGCTTACTTCGCCCAGCACCCGCAGCTGGGCGCGCGCGACCGCGGCCAATTGGCCGACGCCGTTTATCAGGTGCTGCGCTTACGCCCTGGCTACGACGCCTTGGCTTCTGGCGCGCCCGACTGGGCCACCCAAGTGGCCGATTTGGTGCAGCGCGGGGCCGACGCCCGCGTCGCGCATCCGCACCACCTACCCGATTGGCTGGCGCAGGCCCTGCAAGCCGCGCACCCGCAATTCAGCGCGCTGGCGCAGGCCTTGGTTGAACCCGCACCGCTAGACCTGCGCGTCAACCTGCAACGCGCCAAGCCCGCCGCTGTGCTGGCTGAGCTGGCCCAAGCCGGCATACAGGCCCAGCCCACCGCGCTGGCGCCGGCCGGGTTGCGGGTGGTGGGCCGCGTCAACGTGCAGCGTCTGCCCAGCTTTGCCCAAGGTTGGTTTGAGGTGCAAGACGAAGGCTCGCAGCTGCTGGCCTTGCTGCTGGGTGCGCGGCGTGGCGAACAGGTGGTGGATTTTTGTGCCGGCGCGGGTGGCAAAACCCTGGCCTTGGCCGACGCCATGCGGGGCCAAGGCCAAGTGCTGGCGCTTGACACCTCGGCCCACCGATTGGCAGCCATGCGTCCGCGCTTGGCCCGATTGGGGCTGCAACACATGGTGCAAACCATGGCCTTGGAGGGGTTGGCCGACGCCCGCTTGCAGCGCTGGCAGCGCAAAGCCCACCGGGTGCTGGTCGATGCCCCGTGCAGCGGCCTGGGCACCCTGCGCCGCCACCCCGGCATCAAGTGGCGTGTGCAGCCCAGCGACATCGTGCAGCACGCCCAAACCCAGCAGCAGGTGTTGCAAGCCGCTGCGCAACTGGTGGCCCCTGGCGGACGCTTGGTGTACGCCACCTGCAGCCTGTTGCCCGATGAAAACCAAGCCGTGGCCCAAGCCTTTGCCTCTCACAACCCCAACTGGCAGCTGGTGCCGGCCGCGCAAGCCCTGCCCAAAAGCGTCGCGCAGCGCCTGGGTGGCGGCGCCGAGCCCTATCTCAGCCTTCGGCCCGACCAACACGGCTGCGATGGCTTTTTTGCCGCAGTCTGGAAGGCTCCCGCCTAGCGCGGGCATAGGCTAGGCTAAACAGCCCCTTGCACGTAGAATTGGGGTTTGTTTGCGATTGGTTGGAGTTCTGCATGACGGATGCCTTGGTGACATGGCTAAGTGAGGGTTTACTTAACGCTTCGGGCTGGGAGATGCTGGCGTACACGCTGCTCAGCACACACCTCACCATTGCCAGCGTAACCATTTACCTGCACCGCAACCAAGCGCACCGCGCGCTCGATTTACACCCTGGGGTGGCGCATGTGTTTCGGTTTTGGCTGTGGCTGGGCACCGGCATGGTCACCCGCGAATGGGTCAGCATCCACCGCAAGCATCACGCCAAATGCGAAACCGCCGACGACCCCCACAGCCCGCAAACGCGCGGCATAAGTACCGTTATGTGGGCTGGGGCCGAGCTTTATCGCCAAGAGGCCAAAAACACCGAAACCGTGCAGCGTTACAGCCACGGCACCCCCAACGACTGGGTCGAGCGCAACATCTACAGCCGTTTCCAATGGCAAGGCGTGGGCTTGCTGCTGGTGGTGAATGTGCTGGCTTTTGGGGCCTTGGGAGCCACCATCTGGGCGGTGCAAATGGCGTGGATTCCGTTTTTTGCGGCGGGCGTCATCAACGGCATCGGGCACTACTGGGGCTACCGCAACTTTGAAGCCTCAGACGCCAGTACCAACGTTTCTCCTTGGGGCATCCTGATCGGCGGCGAAGAACTGCACAACAACCACCACACCTACCCCACGTCGGCCAAGTTCTCGGTTAAGCCCTACGAGTTCGACATAGGCTGGGTATACATTCGCTTGCTCGCTGCCGTGGGTTTGGCCAAGGTGCGCAAAACCCCGCCGCAGTTGGTAAAGCAAAAAGGCATTACACCGCCTGCCGACGAAAACACCCTTGACGCCCTCATTACCCACCGCTACGCCGTGATGGCGCAGTTTTCTAAGGCCTTGCGCCGAGCGGTGCGCGAGCAGCTGCGCCAAGCCCAAGCCGGCGGCGCCGACGTGGCCGCGCTGCAAGCCGTTAAGCGCTGGCTGCACCGCGACGAGCAGCACGTGCCCGAAGCCATTCGCCCGGCCATTAGCCAAGTGCTGCACGACAACGCGGTGCTGCAAACCATGGCCCAGATGCGCGAAGAGTTGCGCGAGTTTTGGAGCAACACCAAGCACACCCCGGCCCAGTTGGCCGCCGCGCTGCAGCAGTGGTGTGCCAAAGCCGAAGCCAGTGGCATTGCCCCCTTACGCGAGTTCTCGCTTACCTTGCGCGCGGTCCGCACCTAGCGGGTGCATCAACGGCATAAAAAAGGCTCCCAACCGGGAGCCTTTTTTTGTGGGTGGTGTGGGCCGCGTGACCGCCGCCACCCAGACAAGGTTTATTTCAACTTGGTTTCTTTGTAGGCCACGTGCTTGCGTGCCTTGGGGTCGAACTTAATGATCTCCAGCTTTTCGGGCATCGTCTTTTTGTTTTTTGACGTGGTGTAGAAATGCCCCGTGCCAGCGGTGGATTCGAGTTTGATTTTCTCGCGCGTGCCTTTGGTTGCCATGGCGAAATGCTCCTAGTGGGTTAACCGCGAGCGCGGATATCGGCCAGCACCGCGTCGATGCCGTTTTTGTCAATCAGGCGCAAGCCGGCGTTGGAGACGCGCAAGCGCACCCAGCGGCTTTCGCTTTCCACCCAAAACCGGCGGTGGTGCAGGTTGGGCAGAAAACGACGCTTGGTTTTGTTGTTGGCGTGGGATACGTGGTTGCCCACTGCCGGCTTTTTGCCGGTCACTTCACAAACGCGTGCCATGGGGACACTCCAAAAATTCGTCGGTTCACACAAAAGGGCAGGTCGTGCGCCCAGCGCTCGAAAGGCCCAAAACCCAGCATTATATGCCGACATCGCAACCATCGCCCAGCCCCGGCGGGTAAGCCAAGGCTCCGGGCGTGGTGCCTAGCTGGCTTGCTGCTCCAAAAAGCGCTGCGCATCCAGCGCCGCCATGCAACCCGTGCCAGCGCTGGTAATAGCTTGGCGGTACACGTGGTCTTGCACGTCACCGGCGGCAAACACCCCGGGCACACTGGTTTGCGTGGCCATGCCTTGCAAGCCACTGCGCGTGACCAAGTAGCCGTCTTTCATGTCCAACTGGCCGGCAAACAACTCGGTGTTGGGCTGGTGACCAATGGCAATAAAACACCCTTTGAGCGTCAGTTCTTCGGTTTGGTCGTTGTGGCCGCGCAGGCGCACACCGGTTACGCCGCTGCTGTCGCCCAGCACCTCGTCCAGCGTGGCGTTGAGCTTAAGCTCAATGCGCCCCGCCGCCACTTTTTCCATAAGTTTGTCCACCATGATCGGCTCGGCGCGAAAACTGTCGCGCCGATGCACCAGATACACCTTGCTGGCAATGTTGGACAAATACAAGGCTTCTTCAACCGCCGTGTTGCCCCCGCCCACCACGGCACACACCTCGTCGCGGTAAAAAAACCCGTCGCAGGTGGCGCAGCCACTGACCCCGCGCCCCATAAATGCCGACTCCGACGGCAGCCCCAAATACTTGGCCGAGGCTCCGGTGGCCACAATCAGCGCGTCGCAGGTGTAGGTGTCGCTGTCGCCTTTGAGGGTAAAGGGCCGCTTGCTTAGCTCAACCTCGTGAATGTGGTCGAACACAATTTGTGTATCAAAGCGCTCGGCGTGCGCTTGAAAGCGCGCCATCAAGTCGGGGCCAAGCACGCCTTGGGCGTCGGCGGGCCAGTTGTCCACGTCGGTGGTGGTCATGAGCTGCCCACCTTGCGCCATGCCGGTGATCAGCATCGGCTTAAGGTTGGCGCGGGCGGCGTAAACGGCGGCGGTGTATCCGGCGGGGCCGGATCCCAAAATCAGTACGTTGGCGTGTGGCATGAGCTTAATTGTAGCCAGCGCCCTTGCATAATAGACCCGGTATGGCTTTTTCACTCGACGTTCTAACTGGCGCCCCCGAGCGCGCGCGCGGTGCGTTTCGTTTTGCACGCGAACTCGGCTTGCTGGCCGGCGCACTGTGGTTGGTGCTGTGGTGGGTGGCGCTGCTTAGTTACTCGGTGCTCGACCCGGCGTGGTCCACCTCGGGGCAAGTACCCGCTGCGGGCAACTGGTTTGGCGCGGTGGGCGCGTGGGTGGCCGACCTCAGTTATTTTGCGCTGGGCTTTTCGGTTTGGTGGTTGGTGCTGGCCGCCAGTTGGCGGTGGTTGCGTTTGTTGCGGCGCTGGGCGTGGGCGCATCAAGCGTCGCACTCGGTGGTGCGTTGGCAGCGTGTTGGGCTGCTGCTGCTGGTGTTAAGCAGCGCGGCGCTGGAGTGGTCGCGCCTGCACGGCCTAGACGCCGTGTTGCCCGACCGCGCCGGTGGCTTGGTGGGGGTGTGGCTGGGGCAGGGTGCGCAGTGGTTGTTTGGCTTTACTGGCTCGGCGTTGGTGTTGCTGGCGGTGTGGCTGCAGGGTTTGGCGTGGTGGCTTAACTTTCGCTGGGCGCGCCTGGCCGAGCGCGTGGGCTTGGGCCTAACACGCGTGTGGCAACGCCTGCGCCTAAGCCGCGAGCAACGCGAAGACCAACGCATTGGCCAACAAGCCCTGGCCGAGCGCGAGCGCCAAGCGCCAGCCGAGGGCGGCACCGAGCCCACGCTGGTGGCTGCACCCATTGTGATTGAGCCGGTGCAAGTGGCGGTGGCCCCAAGTGCGCGCGTGGCCAAAGAGTCGCAGCAAGCGCTGTTTGAAGAACCCACCGAAGGTGCGGCCCTGCCGCAGGTGGGTTTGCTGGACAAAGCCAACACCAATGCCCCCACCGTATCGGCTGACACCCTAGAAATGACCAGTCGCTTGATTGAGAAAAAACTCAGCGACTTTGGCGTCGAGGTCAAGGTGGTGGCCGCGGCGCCCGGGCCGGTGATCACGCGCTACGAAATCGAGCCCGCGGTAGGCATTAAGGGCGCGCAAATTGTTAATTTGGCGCGCGATTTGGCGCGCTCGCTCAGCTTGGTGTCGATTCGGGTGATTGAAACCATTCCGGGCAAAAGCTGCATGGCGCTGGAGTTGCCCAACGCCAACCGCCAAACCATACGGCTAAGTGAAATTCTGGGCTCAAGCCCCTACCACGAAAGCAAGTCGCTGCTCACCATTGGCTTGGGCAAAGACATCGTGGGTCAACCGGTGGTGGCCGACCTGGCCAAAATGCCGCACTGCTTGGTGGCCGGCACCACCGGCTCGGGCAAGTCGGTGGGCATCAACGCCATGATTCTTAGCCTGCTGTACAAGGCCGATCCGCGCGACGTGCGGTTGCTGCTGATCGACCCCAAAATGCTTGAAATGAGCGTGTACGAGGGCATACCGCACCTGCTCGCGCCGGTGGTAACCGACATGCGTCAAGCGGCGCACGCGCTCAACTGGTGCGTAGCCGAAATGGAGCGCCGCTACAAACTCATGAGCAAGCTTGGCGTGCGTAACCTGGCAGGCTTTAACACCAAGGTGCGCCAAGCCCATGCCAACGGCCAAAGCCTGCCCAACCCGTTCTCACTTACCCCAGACGACCCCGAGCCGCTGCAGCCTTTGCCTTATGTGGTGGTGGTGATCGACGAACTCGCCGACCTCATGATGGTGGTGGGCAAAAAAGTTGAAGAGCTCATTGCCCGCTTGGCGCAAAAAGCCCGAGCCGCTGGCATTCACCTGGTGCTGGCCACCCAGCGCCCCAGCGTGGACGTGATCACCGGCTTAATCAAGGCCAACATTCCAACCCGCATCGCGTTTCAGGTAAGCAGCAAAATCGACTCGCGCACCATTCTTGACCAAATGGGTGCTGAAACCCTGCTTGGCATGGGCGACATGCTTTACCTGCCCAGCGGCAGCGGCTTTGCGCAGCGTGTGCACGGCGCCTTTGTGTCCGACGAAGAAGTGCACCGTGTGGTGGATTACCTCAAAACCCAAGGTGAACCGAACTACATCGAAGGCTTGCTCGAAGGCGGCACGGTGGAGGGCGACACCCTGGTGCCCGAGCCCGGCGGCGAAGCCGACCCCATGTACGACCAAGCCGTGGCGGTGGTGCTCAAGCACCGCAAAGCCAGCATTTCACTGGTGCAGCGCCACCTAAAAATTGGCTACAACCGCGCCGCGCGCATGCTTGAAGAAATGGAAAGCGCTGGCCTGGTGAGCGCCATGAGCGGCAGCGGTCAGCGCGAAATTTTGGTGCCCTCGGGCGGTGGCGACGCCGCATGACATGGGCGCACCGCTGGGCCGCCGCCTTGTGCCTTGCCATGGCCGGCGCCGCCGCGCACGCCGGCGCGCTGCAAGCGCTTACTGCATTCATAGACGGTGGCGGCGAACTCTCGGGCCAATTCGAGCAAACCGTTACCCTAAGCGCGGCGGGCTCGGTGCCGCCGCGCGTCTCCAGCGGCAGCTTTTGGCTGCGCCGCCCCAACCAATTTCGCTTCAACTACACCAAGCCCTACCGCCAAATGGTATTGGCCGACGGCCAAACCCTGTGGCTGCACGACCTAGACATCAACCAAGTCACCCGGCGCAACCAAGCCGACGTGCTGGCCCAATCGCCGGTGGCCTTGCTGTCGAGCCGGCGTGCCGTGCAGGCCTTGCAGCGCGACTTTGAACTGTCCGAAGAACCGCCGGCCAACGGCCTGCAGTGGCTGCAGGGCACGCCGCGCCAGCCCAACGCCAGCCTGCGCCGCCTGCGCCTGGGCTTTGATTCGGCCAACATGCTGCGCGTGATCGACACCACCGACGCCATGGGCCAGCAGTCTGTTATGCGGCTTGAGCAGCTCAGCCGCGAGCCCGCCCCCGTTGGCTGGTTTGTTTTTACGCCCCCACCCGGGGCCGACGTGGTAAGCCAATGACCGCCCCGGCGCCGCCAGCCCAGCCGCTGGCGCAGCGCCTGCGCCCGCAGCACCTAAGCGAGGTGATTGGACAGTCGCATCTGCTGGGCCCCGGCAAACCCCTGCACATGGCCTTTGCCGCGGGCAAGCCACACGGCATGATCTTATGGGGCCCACCCGGCGTGGGCAAAACCACACTCGCGCGCCTGACTGCCCACGCCTTTGACTGCCAGTGGCTGGCGCTGTCGGCGGTGTTAGACGGTGTAAAAGACATACGCGGCGCGATTGAGCAAGCCCGTATATGGCAGCAACAGGGCAAACACACGGTGCTGTTTATCGACGAAATTCACCGTTTCAACAAAGCCCAGCAAGACGCGTTGTTGCCCCACACCGAATCCGGTTTGCTCACCTTAATAGGCGCCACCACCGAAAACCCATCGTTTGAAGTCAACGCCGCGTTGCTCTCGCGCGCCCAGGTTTATGTGTTGCACCCCTTAAGCCCCAACGAGCTGCAACAACTGTTGGCGCGTGCCCTAAGCCAAGCCCTGCCCAACCTCAGCCTAACCCAAGACGCCGAGCAACTGCTGGTGCAATACGCCGACGGCGACGCCCGGCGCTTGCTTAACCTACTTGAGCAATGCGCCCACGCCGCGCAAGTTAGCGGCCTAAGCCAAGTGGATCACACCCAGGCGCGCGATGCCCTGGCCAGCCATGTGCTGCGCTTTGACAAAGGCGGCGACGCCTTTTACGACCAAATATCGGCGCTGCACAAATCGGTGCGCGGCAGCGACCCCGACGCCGCGCTGTACTGGCTGTGCCGCATGCTAGAAGGCGGCGCCGACCCCAACTACCTGGCGCGTCGCGTGCTGCGCATGGCATGGGAAGACATTGGCTTGGCCGACCCGCGCGCCATTCAAATCGCCAACGACGCAGCCCAAACCTACCAACGCCTGGGCAGCCCCGAAGGCGAACTGGCTTTGGCCCAAGCCGTGTTGTACTTGGCCGTGGCCGCCAAAAGCAACGCTGGCTACGTGGCCTACAACCAAGCCCGTGCGGCTGTAAAAAACGGCCCCAGCCTGCCAGTGCCCATGCACCTGCGCAACGCCCCCACCGCGCTTATGAAAGAACTTGGCCACGGCCAGGGCTACCGCTACGACCACAACGAACCCAACGCCCACGCCGCCGGCCAACGCCACCTGCCCGACGGCATGGACAACCCCAACTGGTACCAACCCACCACCAACGGCCTAGAAGCCAAAATAGCCGACAAATTGGCTCATTTGAAAAGACCCAGCCACAAGGATTAAGACACCCCCCCGATTTGTCGGCGTTCAGCTTGTCGCAAATCGACCAGCCGGTTAAAAAGGTCGAGTAGCGCAGCCTGGCGCACCATGGCGCGCCGATACAATCGCTCGCCATGAGTGATGCTCCTGCCAACCCCAGCCCAGAAATCGATGAAAACCAGCTCATCGCTGAGCGCCGCGACAAACTGCGCGCGCTGCGCGCCAGCGGTGCGGTGGCGTTTCCCAACGATTTCAAGCCCAGCCACCAGGCCCAGTGGCTGCACAACACCTACCACGCCGAAAGCAAAGAGGCGCTAGAGGCCAAGGCGGTGCGGGTTAAGGTGGCGGGGCGCATGATGCTTAAGCGCGTCATGGGCAAAGCCAGCTTTGCCACCTTGCAAGACGGCTCCTTGGGCAGTAGCGGTGGGCGCATTCAGATTTACCTTAACAACGAATCGGTGGGCGAGGCCGCGCACCAAGCCTTTAAGCACCACGATTTGGGTGATATTTTGGCGGCTGAGGGTGTGTTGTTTAAAACCCGCACCGGTGAGCTCACCGTGCACGCCAGCGAGGTACGCTTGCTCACCAAAAGCCTGCGGCCGCTGCCCGATAAGTTTCACGGTGTGCACGACCAAGAGCTTAAGTACCGCCAACGCTACGTGGATTTAATCACCGATGAGGCCGCGCGCCGCCGTTTTGCCGCGCGCAGCAAAGCGCTTGCCACGATGCGCGAGTTCATGGTGGGGCATGACTTTTTAGAGGTGGAAACCCCGATGTTGCAGCCCATTCCGGGCGGGGCTAACGCGCGGCCGTTTGTTACGCATCACAACGCCCTGGATCAAACCATGTACATGCGTATTGCCCCCGAGCTGTACCTTAAGCGTTTGCTGGTGGGCGGGTTTGATCGGGTGTTTGAAATCAACCGCAACTTTCGCAACGAAGGCATTTCGGTGCGGCACAACCCCGAATTCACCATGATGGAGTTTTACGCCGCCTACTGGAACCACCACGATTTAATGGACTTCACCGAGGCGTTGATTCGCGACGCCGCGCACAAAGCCGCAGGTGCTTTGCAGTTGCCCTATGCCGGTCAAACGGTCAACCTTGAGGCGCCGTTTGAGCGCCTCACCATGCGTGAGGCCATTGTGCGCCACACCGACGCCGGCGAGCGCGTAGACGACGCCGATTGGCTGCGCCAGCGGCTGCAAGCGGCCGGCAAAACCAACGAGGCCGACGGCTTGGCGCAGCGCTCGCTGGCCGGGCTACAGGTGATGGTGTTTGAGCAAGAGGTTGAAGACAAGCTTTGGCAGCCCACTTTTATTTGTGAGCACCCCACCGAAATCTCGCCCTTGGCGCGCGCCAGTGACACACGCCCCGAGGTGACCGAGCGTTTTGAGCTGTACATCACTGGGCGCGAAATTGGCAACGGCTTTAGCGAACTCAACGACGCCGAAGACCAAGCCGCGCGCTTTGCCGCGCAAGTGGCGGCCAAAGACGGCGGCGACGACGAGGCCATGTACTTTGACCACGACTACGTACGCGCCCTGGAATACGGCATGCCCCCAGCCGGTGGCTGCGGCATTGGCATTGATCGGCTCATGATGCTGCTCACCGACAGCGCCAGCATTCGCGATGTAATTTTGTTTCCCGCGCTGCGTCGCCAACACTAGCGCCGTGTGTGGTGTGGGCTATGGGCCCCACATAAACACACACGGCGTGCTGGGCGCGGGCCAGTTGTGCGCGCGCCATTGCGCCACGCTGGCCATACGCACCTGCGGCTGTTGGCCCAGGTTGGCCGCCAGCGCCAGCCGCGTGTTGGGCTGCAGGTGTTGCAGCAAGTCGGCCAATAACGCGGCGTTGCGGTAGGGCGTTTCAATACAAATTTGAGTTTGTTCCAAACGCTGCGCGGTTTGCTCCAAAGCCCGCACCTGCGCCGCGCGGGCCGCGCCCGTGGGCAGGTAGCCAACAAAGGCAAAGTGTTGCCCACCCAAGCCGCTGGCGGCCAACGCCAGCGTGATCGACGACGCCCCCGGCAGCGGTTGCACGCTGAGCCCCAGGGCGTGCGCGGCGCGCACCACCGAGGCGCCCGGGTCGGCGACGGCGGGCAAGCCGGCTTCGCTCACCAAGCCCATGGCGGTGCCTTGCATGGCCGGCGCCAGCAGCGCGCGCGCCGCCTGGTCTATGGCGGCGTTGGCTTGGTGGTCGCCATGCTTGTGCGCCGCGCGCGGCAAGTCAGAAATTGTTAGGGCTTGCAGTGGCAGCGCCAGCGGCTGCACCGCCGCCACACGCTGCAAAAAAGCGCGGGTGGATTTGGCGTTTTCGCCTATCCAGTGGGTCAGCTGCGCGGCTTGGGCAATGGTGGCGCCGGGCAGCACCTGGGCCAGTGGCGGCTGTGGGGTTTGCTTAAAGTCAAGCGGCGTGGGCACCAGCCACAAGGTGCCGCGCGCGGCGCTCATGGCAGGGTGTAGCCGGCTTGGCGCAGCATGGCGGCGGTTCGTATCAGGGGCAGGCCAATGATGGCGGTGGGGTCGTCGCTGTCCATGGACTCCAGCAGGGCAATGCCCAACCCTTCGGTTTTGGCGCTGCCGGCGCAGTCGTAGGGTTGCTCGGCATGCAAGTAGCGTTCGATGGCGGCTTGCGTCAGCGGTCTAAAGCGCACCGCCACGTCGGCGCAGGTTTGCCACTGCCCGGCGGCACCCACCAGCGCCACGGCCGTATGAAACACCACGGTTTGCCCTTGCATGGCCAGCAGTTGCGCCACGGCGCGTGCGTGCGTCAGCGGCTTGCCCAGCGGTTGGCCATTAAGGTTGGCCACCTGATCGCTGCCCAACACCCACGCCTGTGGGTGCTGCGCCTGCACCGCTTGCGCTTTGGCCAGGGCCAAGCGTTGGGCCAGCGCCTTGGGTGCCTCACCGGGTTCGGGGGTTTCGTCAACGTTGGGCGCCACTTGGGTAAAGGGCAAGCCCAAACGCCCCAGCAACTCGGCGCGATAACGCGAGGTGGAGCCCAAAATAAGCGCGGCATTGGCGGGGTTGGACATGCCGCTTATTGTCTTACACTGCGGGCCCATGGCCGATTCTGCCCCGCATCACC
>Ga0181567_10001919_pt1 | contig 15650 bp, 17 predicted proteins | sample 101ome_14_FD_133761 | JGI IMG/M metagenome (GOLD analysis project Ga0181567, IMG submission 133761) | Coastal salt marsh microbial communities from the Groves Creek Marsh, Skidaway Island, Georgia - 101403AT metaG (megahit assembly) | ecosystem: Environmental > Aquatic > Marine > Intertidal...
CAAAGCATTCCCATGATCTACTAAAAAAATACCTGTATCAACTGAGTTTATAACTTGATTAAGTTCATCTGTCTTTTTTTTAATTTTTTCATCGTAGATTGCTTTTTGTTTCTCAAACAGTATGGCTCTTGTTGATTTATAAAGAGAAAATAAGAAATCTTTTCTCTCATATGGTTTAATATGAAAACCATCGATTCCCATGTTGATAAGTTGAATGAGGTATTTAGAATCGTCGTATCCTGATGTGACCACTATACTTTGATCCTTATTGATTTGATAAATCTCTTTAATCATTTCAATCCCATCTTTTCGAGGCATTGCTATATCAGTGATCACAATATCAAACTCTTTGGATTTATATTTTTCAATCCCTTCTTCACCATCTTCGGCAGATTCAACAGAATGGAAAAGTTTTTGAAGAAAGAAAATTGTTTGTTCTCTTAAATCAAGATCATCTTCTACATATAAAACATCTAGTTTACTTGTGTATTGAATTATTTCTTTAATTGTCATAACATATCCTTCATCTGCTTAAAAATTGTATTGAAACATTCCTAACAAAATGTCTTTGAAATTTCATTTTAGTGGAGCACATAATTTATCTTTTCTCCATCTAAAAATGTTTTAAATCTATCGAAATGTTCTTCAACTGCTTCTTTGTTTGATGAACGTAATCGCAACTCTACTTTTGGTTTTTGATCTATGAACATTGGAAGGCATGATAACTCTATGCTCTCGGGAAGTTTTTGCATTAAGCTTATAAGTGTTTCCTCACTTGTATTTGCTATAAGTGAAAGTGAGAATTTTTCTTCAGAATTGGAAAAACTTTTCTTTATTACCTCATGTAGCATTGGGTGTGCCATAGATGGAAATCCAGGTGTAAAGAAAAACCTATTATCAAGAGAGAATCCAGACATATTGTTAATTGGGTTAAATAGTAGTTCTGATTTTGGTGGAAGATCTGCCATGTGAATTCTATGTGGATAAGCCTTTTCGCCAAATCGATTAATAATATCTTGTAAAAATTTTTGGTGAACTTCAACCGCAGATGATCTGAATACTTCTGATGCTATTTCACGTGTTAAATCATCTGGTGTAGAACCTATACCTCCAAAAGAGAATAAAATACTTTCAGGATCACTTTGAATAAGTTTAAACGTTTGCTTAATAAGATTCGGATCATCTTTTATGACCATGGAGGCGAAAAGTTCATGACCATATTGAGCAAGTTCATTTTTTATGAAATGAAAGTGTTGATCTTCTCGTCTTCCATTTAAAATCTCTGTTCCAATGATAACTGCGTAAAAATGCATCTATACTCCATTCATTTAATAGTGACTTGTTTCCTAGCTATATTAATCCATAACTATTTAGATATATCGTACAAAGGTTCAAAAATATTACATATAGGATGTAATACTTTTATTTATAAATCTGATGTAGTAACTTTTAAATTTTTCATTTAGTTTTTATTGCAAGTAGTTCTGTAAATCATAATTATGTAGCATTGTATATTTTAGATTTAAAGGCTAGTTTGTATGGATAATAATACCGTTACAAGGTTTATAAATGAGCTAATGCATCCAAACATATTTACTGGAGTCGTACCTCTTTTAATTATAGCTGAGGAACTTCCTACAGTTGATGCACTTGGAAGTATGACTGAGGCTGTTTGGATTAGCATAGATTCAAAAGATGAATTTCGTTATATCAATAAGTTTGCAGTAAATGGAAAAATTCATCTTCATAAATACTACGAAGCAAGTGATAGGGATCAATTCTTTGGAAGAGTTGCACTTCTAAGTGATAAAAATCTAAAAAAAGTACTACTCCATCGCAAAAGTATTGAAGAGATTAAGAATATCCAGGAGAAAAGAAGTAAGCTTCTAGACACAATTATTTGGGGTTTTGATCGATTTTTAACTTACTATAAAGATGAAGATGAGATTTATATTTTCAAGAAAAAAGAGAATGGATGGGATGACTGGAAAAAAGATTTTTTTAGTGATTTTGATATCGACAATCCATACAAGGTTTTAGGTTTAGTAGATAGTTCAATGCCATTAAAACTAAACTTGCAAAATACTAAAACTGGTAAAAGTAAGGAGTGTATCATTGATAACACCTTTTATGGATTTTTTGTAGGATCAATGCCTGAAATTGTTGGTTTGAAACTGAAAAGTGAAAGTTATCAACAAACATTAGATTCATTACAAGAAGATGCTAAGAGATATATGCGAGCTATTGATTGGTTAGCTTTAGATAGTCCTAAAGTAGTTGAGATTAATGAAAGATTGCCACAGCATCCATTTGAAGAGTACTTTAGGTATGTTAAAAAAGAAGATGTTAGAAAACTTGACGTTTCAAATTATAAAGTTGATTTACTTAAATCTGTGATTCTCAAGCATATGCCAGAGAGTAATACTCCTTTTGGTTTAGAATATATTTCATTGGATAAGCTTCTTTTTTTATTTCATCAAATTATTTCTAGAAAAGATGCATTGCGTGCTTTAGAGTTATGTGACATTGTTTACGAACCACCAGCACTTTTACTAGGATTTGAAGGGAAACGTCAATCTTCACCAAAATTTTTGGTTCCTGTAAGTCATGTAGCATATGCATATGAACAGTTTAAGAGTTATAGAGATTCGTGTAGAGATTTTGAAGAAAGTTTACAGCTAATAGAAAAATAATTTTTTCGATCAGCCCATAAGTCTATTTATATCATTGAATAAGCCAAGTCCCATAAGTGAAAACAGCACTACCCATCCAGCAATCGTAAGTTTGATAAGAACAGCTTCACTTGGTGCATTTCTTGTTATCATCTCATAGAGATTAAACATGATATGTCCTCCATCAAGCGCAGGAATAGGAAGAAGGTTTAAAACTCCTAAGTTTACTGAGATCAGTGCAGCGAAAAAGAAAACACTCATCCATCCTGCATCTGTTGCATCTGAAGTGAGTTTGACAATACTTATAACGCCACCTAATTCTTTAGCAGGAACATCTCCAACGATAAGCTTTTGAACACCTGTAAAGATCATTGTTGAAGCAAAAATTGTTTGCTCCCATGCATAACCAAAAGTATCTATTATACCAAGATCTAATTTATGCGTTGTTCCTGATGCACTAATCCCAATCATCTTTTTTTTAATATCTTCACCAAACATATTTTTACTATCTTGAAGGGTAGGAGTGAGAATTTTCATCTCAATGAATCCATCTCTTTCAATTTTCAATTCTAATGAACCTTCCGAACTCGATATTAGCTCTGCCATACCTTTCCATGTTCCAATCTCTACAGAGTTAATAGCAAGTATTTTGTCATTGCTTTTCAAACCAGCGATAGAAGCAGGGGAATCTTTAATAACATTTCCAATAATTGGTGAAAGAGCACTGGGACCACCTAAAGCAATAAGAAAGTAGAGTACAAAAGCAAGAATAAAATTCGCACCGGGACCAGCTAAAAGTATGAAGATTCTTTGGAGAGGTGTTTTCGTGTTATAGCTGTCATCATCATGACTTACTTTAGAAGGGTCTGTGTCATCTTGACCTTTCATTTTGACATAACCGCCTAGTGGAATCATAGCTATACGCCATTCTGTTCCCCATTTTTTAAATGATGTAATTTTATTTCCAAAGCCAATACTAAACACCTCTACATAAACACCCATGAGTCTTGCAGCAAGATAGTGACCAAGTTCATGAAAGAAAATAAGAGCTGAGAGGACAAGGAGAGAAACAAAAATACCCATTAAGAAATATCCTTTACAAGTGCTTTTTTAAAGCCCCATAAATATTCAAGGCCAGAATAAACAGTTAGAAAAACTGCAAACCATAAAAGTTCAGTCCCAAATGGCCAATGCATAAGCAAAAAGCCTATCGCAATCATTTGAACAACTGTTTTAATTTTGCCTGCCCACGATGCTTTTACCTCTAAACCTTCACTCACAGCAACAGTCCTAAGTCCAGTTATAAAAAGCTCTCGTACTATGATAATATATATAGCCCAAGATGATGCTTCACCTATCATCATCAATCCTAAAAAAGCTGCAAGTGTAAGCATTTTATCTGCTAATGGATCTAATATGGCACCAAGCATTGTCATCTGATTCCATTCCCTTGCAATATAACCATCAAAAAAGTCTGTTACTGATGCTAAGACAAAAAGTAAAGATGCAAAATAGTAGTTCCAAGATATATGAAAGTTATTTTCAGTAAATACTTGAGGGTTCAATATAATCCAAAACATAAGAGGTGCTAGTAAAATACGGATGGATGCTAAAAAGTTTGGTAAATTAAGCAAATATTTTCCCTTTCTTGAATGTGTAGCATTGTAGCTATTTGGCTCTTAAAGTCCTCTTTTGGATTTTCAATTGCATCTGGATATAATTCATCAAGACTAAGTAATCTATCTTAAAGGTAAGGAAATTTTGGAAAGTTCAGTATGTCCATTGTGTTCTTCATATAGTGCTCTGTTTTATAAAAAAGATGAAACTTATTATAGATGCAGCTCTTGTTATTCTATTTTTGAAGATGAAAAAGATAGGCCTGATATAGTATCTGAAAGAGAAAGATATGAGCTTCATGACAATAACGTTGAAGACCTTGGTTATCAAAAATTTGTTTCACCAATCACTTCTCATATCTTAGAAGATTTTGACAAAGAGTCTTTAGGTCTTGATTTTGGTGCTGGAACAGGTCCTGTACTCTCTAAGGTTTTACTAGATCATGATTATGTTATTAAGCAATATGATCCATTTTTTCATAATGACCTCAAACTTCTTGAAAAAAAATATGACTATATTGCTAGCTGTGAAGTTATTGAACATTTTTACAATCCATATAAAGAGTTTTCACTTTTGAAAAATATGATGAAGAGTGGTTCAAAATTATACTTGATGACAGAGTTGTATTCTAATAAAATTGATTTTTCATCTTGGTATTATAAAAATGATCCAACACATGTATTTTTTTATACAAAAGAGACATTTAATTGGATAAAAGAAGAGTTTTGTTTTAATGATTTAAAGATAGATAAACGACTTATTGTGCTAACTAACTAAAGAAGAATTTTCTTTAGCCGATAATAGGAAAAATACACATAGAAGGTCTTGTTTCATGGTTACTAAGGTTCTTAATCACGTTCTCATTCAACTTATTTATGTTACCCTAACAATAGTCTTAGTTAGTTATTTTTTAAAGCCATATGTAAAGTTGTAGAATCATTACATTGTGTATAGATGTCAAATGATTTCCAACTGAGCTCTTTTTGAGAATTATTTGTTATGTACTTTGATACCTGTGGTACCAAGGCATCTGAAACAATTTTATAGTCTGCAGAATTTTCTAAGTAACGTAACATAAGTGCAAGAACTTTAATCCAAGTTTCTTTATTAGTGATCTCTTTTTGCACCTGATTAAAATCAGTATCTAGTAAAATTGACATTAAATCTACTCTTTCTGCATAGCGAAGATTAAAATGATCGAATCGATCTTCATACTCTTGTTTTAACTCAAAGGATGGTTGAAAAGTAATTGCTAGTGAGTTAACGGCTTTGCCGTTTGCCAGTTCTAAAAATGCTGCTTTGAAATTTTCGTGATTACACTCACAGATTGTTGGACTATCACACCAGTGATATTTTTCTGCTAATTTACATAACTCTATAAAAGTATTATCCATAAGTTCTCCTTTAAATAATACATCAATACTAATTTTATCTTCTAGAAGGATACAAATTAATAAATAAAGTGATTATAGGAAAATTTTATTTTAAATAAGTTCTAAAATGTAACATTTTTGTGATAGAGAATGTATGAAGATTAATGATGAATATCTTTTAACTTAGATACTCATACATATTTTCACGTGCAAATTTTTGTGCTAACATAGGTGCAGTGACACCCCGAGCATTGACTATGCTTTTATCAGCACCAGATTCGACGAGAAGTTTACAAAGCTCCGGCATATCATCCATAATAGCTTCCATAAGTGGCGTCCAGCCAACACCATCAACTATATTGATATCGGCACCTTTGTCTAAAAGATACTGAACCATTTCGCGTTCATCTCTTCGTATGCTCATATGTAAAAGACTCCATCCATAGTTGTTTTGGAGGTTTATATTTTCTAGTGAATCAACTACAGATTTGAAAAGTTCAAGGTCACTTTTAAATATAATTTTTTCAATGAATTCAAACTCATTTTCAAATGTTTCACCATATGCTTCAAACTTTGCCATTTAAGTTCCTATTGAAAAGACGTTCCACCGTCTACGACGATAGTTTGACCAGTTAACCAAGAAGCGCTTTGTTCACAAAGAAATAAACATGCTCCAGTAAGATCTGTAGCATCACCCATACGACTTAGTGGAGATCGGGCTACAACTTCAGCTTTTACCTCTTCGTAATTTGGAAATGCTTTAAGAGCATCTGTATCGATTGGGCCACCACTCACAGCATTCACACGAATGTTTTTTTCACCTAGTTCTGCTGCTGCGTAACGAACCATTGTTTCAACTGCAGCTTTATTGGAACCATGTCCTGCATAGTTTGGAGTAAACACTAGGTTTCCAGTTGAGCTCATAGAGATAATTGAACCACCTCCAACTTTCTCCATTCTTTTTGCAGCTTCTTGAGCTCCAACTACAAATGCTTCAACAGTAGCTGTCCAAATATTTCCAAGACCTTTAGGTTTGAGTCTCATGAAAGGACCAAATCCACCAACAACTGCACGACCAGAAATAATTGCATTTGATATAAAGAAGTCTAACCTATCAAACTCTTCATCAAACTCTTTGTAAACATCTTTATATGTGTTAGGTTCTAAAATATCAAGTTTATATGCTCTTGATTTTACTCCATATTTTGATTCAATATCTGCAATGATCTCATTTGCAGAATCTGCACTTGATGCATAAGTAAATGCAACGTTACATCCACGTTCAGCAAATGCATATACAATTGCTTTACCTATACCACGAGTACCACCTGATACAAAAAGTGTTTTTCCTGCCATTGTTTGTTCAGCCATGTTTTAAAGTCCTTTAATGTCGTAATTTTTTAATGTTTCTTCGATTTTTTTCATATTTTCGATGCTTGGTTTTACTAGAGGTAATCTATACTCAAGTGTAGGCATAAGACCTGCGATATACATTGCAGCTTTGATGGGGATAGGATTTGCTTCACAAAAAAGTACAGAGTTAAGAGGGTAAAGTTTATCGTTGATTGCTTTTGCACCCATAAAATCTCCAGATTGAACTAATCGAACAAGCTCTGACTTTAAATCTGGCATTATATTTGATGTTACTGAAGTTATCCCAGCACCACCATTTGCAAGAATAGGGTAGTCAATTGCATCATCTCCACTGAAAACTTTTAATTCAGGTCTTCTAGAAAGTAGTTCAACAGTACGCTCTAAACTACCAGTAGCTTCTTTGATTCCATAGATGTTTGGAAGATCATCAAAAAGTCTAATCACTGTGTCAGCACTAATATCAGAAACAGTTCTTCCAGGAACATTGTAAAGCATAAATGGTAGATCAGGTACAGATTCTGCAATTGCTTTATAATGTTGGTAAAGTCCTTCTTGGGATGGTTTTACATAATATGGTGCAACAGAAAAAATCGCATCAACTCCACATTTTTCCGCACGTTTAGCAGTGTTTATAGCTTCAGCAGTTGAATTACTTCCTGCTCCAGCTAAAACTTTTGTTTTTGTACCTTTACATACTTCTACTGCTATTTCCATACATCTGATATCTTCATCAGAAGTTAGTGTAGCACTTTCACCAGTTGTTCCTACTGGACAAACTGCATCCATACCATTGTTGATTTGTCTTTGAATTAATGAAGCGTATGTTTCCTCATCTAGTTTTCCATTTTTAAATGGCGTAATGAGTGCTGTCGAAGAACCTGTTACTATATTCATAGATTGTAGCCTTAAATTTGTAATGAATGGATTATATCAAAATTAGATTAAAGATTTGTTTTGTAAGGCGTAAGCACTAAAATAAGTGCTTACGAGTTTTCGATAGTTGAGATTAATTCAGCTTCTGTAGAGATAGTTTTGATTGAAGTTATTGTAAGATTGTCTAAATATACGACAATGATTTTTTCAGTATCTTGGCTCGCTTTAAAAGGTGCAGCTGTTTCTTTAGAGTCTAGTAGAAGTACAGTATGTTTAAAATCTTTCAGACCTGGCATAATAAACATGCTTCGAATGAGCGAAGGGGCAGAGCTGACATCTGCAACGAACTGCGTTTGATTATTATGTAGATAATTATCGTCTTTAGTTGCAAAATAATCATTACATGTATGTGCCATATCTTTAGAGAATGCAAAAATCAGTTTTTTTGTATCACTATTTATAGAATGAGATTTTTCAAACTGATCATTTAACTTTAGATCACTTAAAGATGTGTTAAGAACCAACTTAGGTTCAACCTTTGCAGTCGATGATTTATCTGAACTACAAGCTGTAAATAACAATGCAAACATAAGTGCATATATGACGTTTTTCATAAAGAATTCCTCAAAATTTTTGCCATCTTACTGACTTATTCTTGAGAAAAAGAGAACGAACTTATTTTTAGATTTTAGTTAAGAGACAATTAAGTGAAATTTCTTAAATGTCTTTGAAATATGATAAGTAAAAATTATATTAAATTAATTATTTTAAATATATAATTTCTCAAGATTTAGATTAAAGTAGGTAAAAATGTTTGTATCAAAAAGTAAATATGATCAGGTTCTTAATCAGCTTCAAAAGGCTAAAGTTGAAAATGAGAGTCTTCAGAACAAGATTTATGACTTATCTCAAAGAAACCAAGATTTAGAAGAGAAATATGAGAAATCTTCTAATCATGATAGAGCTGGTGAAGATAAGGGGTTAATGAGATGTCAAAACAAGCACCTTAAGGCAAACCTCGTAGATATACAAAGTAATATTTCAGAGTCTACAAATGCAACATATAAAAACTTTGAGATTATTGATAAGATCTTAACAAGCCTGAAAGGCTTAGATGAACATTCTGACAATATATTTGAAGTGTTAAATAATTTAAATGAGTTGTCTTTAGGAAACATCGAATCTGTGAATTCTCTGACAGAACGTTCTCAAGATGTTGCATCAGTGTTGAACCTTATTAAAGATATATCTGAACAAACCAATTTACTTGCATTAAATGCAGCGATTGAAGCAGCTCGTGCTGGTGAACATGGCCGTGGATTTGCTGTTGTTGCAGATGAAGTTAGAAAACTTGCAGATAGAACTGATAAAGCTTTAGCAGAAGTGAATATATCAATGCAAAGTATGACACAAGATGTGGGTGCAATTTCAAGTTCGACTGAAGATGTCCAGCAAGGTGTTTCATCTATATCTGAAATGGTTGAAGAGTTGAATGTATCGTTAAAAAGTGATATATCTTTGATTGAGAGTTCTCATACCAATCTTACATATGCAAACAATCGAATTTTTATGTCATTAGCGAAGCTTGACCATGTGATTTGGAAAGTAAATACATATCTCTCATCCATGAATCAAAAAGAGCTGTTTGACTTTGTTGATCACAATAGTTGTCGTTTAGGGAAATGGTATACAGAAGGACTTGGTAAAGAACAGTTTTCATCAACAAAAAGTTATAAATTACTTGAAAAACCTCATGCAACTGTTCATGATATGACAAAGAATATTTTTGAATGTATCAAAAAAGGGACATCACTTTTAGATCAAGAAAGATTCGTAAATCAAATGGAAGAAGCAAGTGAGGAAGTGTTTAAGATTTTAGATCAAATTTTAGAAGAACAAACAAATCAATAATCTAAATAGAGGAAGTGATTATTCCCCTTTTTTTAGAATTACTGTTGTAGATTTGTCAAAGTCAAAATATTTGTTAGCAATCTCTTGTACTTGTTTCGCATTCACTTTTTTCACATCTTCTTCATATGTTAGAAGAGGTGTTATATCTCCTCGAACTAAGTAGCCTCCATAAAGATTTGCAACAGAAGTTGAACTTTCTAGTGAGTGAATAAAATCAGATTTAGTGTTGATTTTAACTTTGTCAAGTTCAGCTTGAGTTACCTCTGAAGTTTTCATACGTTCAATCTCTTTAATAAGCTCTGCTTCAACATCTTCAGCCTTAACACCTGGGTTACAAACTGCTAAAAAGATAAATAAACCTGGATCTGTATTTTCCATATTATATGCATATACAGTATTTACAAGTTGGTTCTCTTGAACAAGCTTTTTGTAGAGGCGTGAACTTTTGCCAGAGTATAAAATTTCAGAGATAACACTGAGTGTAACTTGGTCAGGGTCTTTATAGTTTGGAATGTGAAAAGTTATTGCAACAATTTCAACCTCACTATCTTTTTTAAGCATAACCCTTTTGGCACCTTTTTGTTCAGGTTCAACAAACTTAAACTCAGGAATTTTTGCTGAGTTTTTTATGTCTCCAAATGCTTTTTTTGCCTTTTTGAAAACATCTTTTGGATTCACATCACCTGTTACAACTAAAATTGCATTACTTGGTTGGTAGTATGTTTGGTGAAAGTCACGTATGTCATCAATTGTCCATGTTTGAATATCATTCATAAAACCAATAGGTGTCCAATGATATGGGTGATAAACATATGCGTTGTTAAACATTGAGAAGTAAAGATATCCTGTAGGATTATTTTCAGTTCTCCAACGTCTCTCTTCGGCTACAACATCACGCTCTGGTTGAAACTCTTTATCTTTTAAATTTAGATTTTGCATCAACTCTGCATACAGTTCAATCGATTTTCCAAGGTTTTCAGTACTCGATTTGATATAGTAGTGTGTGTAATCAAATGATGTTGAAGCATTGTTTACTCCACCAATACTTTTCACCTCTTTATCGAATTCACCTGCATCAAGGTTCTTCGTTGATTTGAAGTTCATATGCTCTAGCATATGAGCAATACCTGTTTTACCCATAATCTCATTTCTACTTCCCACTTTGTAGAAAATATCTGTAGAGATAACATTGGTAGAGTTTTCAAGAGGAACTACAACAATTTGGAGTCCATTTTTTAAAGTTTTTGTTTCATATTTTGGTAATGATGATCCCATAAGTGTTCCTAAAATAAGTGTTGTACTTAAAAGTGTTTTAATCATTTTCTATCTGCGCCTATTGCCTCAGTAATATTTTGATAACCATCTTCAAGAAGTAGAGATACAAGCTCTTTGTTGATATTCATAATCATATCTGGACCATGAAAAACAAGACCAGTATAGATCTGAACTAGTGAAGCACCTGCTTTTATTCGTTTATATGCTTCTTGAGCTGAATCTATTCCACCAACAGATATCAGCGTAGTTTTACCATAAAGTTCTTTGGCTATAGCTTCAAAAATTTCAAAACTTTTTTCTTTAAGAACTTTACCACTTAAACCCCCAATATCTTTAGGATTTTGAACAAGTGAGTAGTCAATAGTTGTATTTGTAGCGATAATTCCGTCTGCACCTTTTTCTACAGCCATTGTGGTAAGTGTAACTGCATCATCTATACTCATGTCAGGTGCAATTTTTAGTAAAATTGGCATTTTGGTTAATTGTTTTGCTTCGCTAAAAAGTTTTTCAATAAACTCTTCATTTTGAAGATCTCTCAGTCCTGGTGTGTTTGGTGAAGATATGTTTATAACAAAGTAATCTCCAAGTCCATTGAATGTTTTAATAAGATGAATGTAATCATTGATAGCTTCATTTTCAGGAGTCACTTTATTTTTTCCAATATTGATACCAATAGGTGTTGCAAAAGGAAATCTTTTTTGAAGTTTTTTAACTACTTTGTAAGCACCTTCATTGTTAAAACCCATTGCATTTTGAAGTGTTTGCTCTTCAATATGTCTAAACATACGAGGTTTGGGATTGCCATCTTGAGGCTTAGGAGTTACTGTTCCAATCTCTGTAAAACCGAAACCAATTGTTTGTATTCCTCGAATCATAGAAGCATTTTTATCAAAGCCTGCTGCAAGACCAATTGGATTTAAGAATTCTCTACCAAATAGTTCTTGGCGTAAAGAATCGTCTGTAACAAAATGTGATTCTAAAAAAGAGTTGAAGGGTACTTGGCAAATATTTGGAAGTTTTAAAAAAAACTCTGCGAGATGATGTGCAGTTTCAGGTTCAAGTTTAAAAAGGTATGGTTTGATTGAATCGTAATGTATCATTAAAGTTTTTGCCCTTAATTATTTTTAGATATTATACTAGAACAAATGTAAATTATTGATAAAGGATTTGAAGATGAAAACAGTTTTAGTACCTATAGCAAAAGGGTTTGAAGAGATTGAAGCGGTTACAATTATTGATGTTTTGCGACGGGCTCAAATTGATGTTCTTGTGGCTTCCATAGATAAAGAACCGTTAGTTCAAGGTGCCAATGGTATTGTGATTGAGACAGATGTTTTTATGGAAAATGTAGTTACTGATGTTTTAGATATGATCATTTTACCTGGAGGTTGGGATGGTACATATGCTTTAGCAGACAGCCCAATTGTACAAAATATGTTACGTGAGATGGATACTTTAGGAAAAGGTATTGCAGCGATCTGTGCAGCACCATTTGCTTTAAATAAAGCGGGAGTACTAAAACAAAATTTTACGTGTTATCCCTCAGTTGAAGAAGAGATTAGAAAAGAAGGGTATCAAGGAGATAGTGCAATGGTTGTGGAGGATGGAAATGTTATAACCTCTCGTGGTCCAGGAACATCTATGTGCTTCGCATTGGAAATTGTTAAAAAGTTAAAAGGTCAAGAGACATACGACACGCTCAAAGCTGGACTTTTGGCTACATATTGTAAATAATTTATGACTATATCACTATTTCAGTCTCTTGTAATAGTTTGTAAAGTAACATTGTTTAATCAAAAAAAGCAAAGGAATATATAAATGATCAAAAAGATTTTAGTTAGTTTTGTCGTTGCATCTTCATTTGTAGGTAGTGTTTCATTAGCACATGATACGATGCAACCAAGAGTTATATGTAGTACAGATCCTAACTATAACTCCGTAGCAAAAGTTATTAGAGCAGTCAGTAAAACAGGTGTGACTGATGAACAAACTCGTAAAATAGCAGAAGGTATAGTGGAATATCAAGGTATTTCAGATAAACTCCAAGAAACAGCTATTTTTCCTATCGATTCTTTTGTTGATGGTGAATTTAATGAAAAAAAATATATTGATGCTACTAAAGAAAAATTTACTGAGATGTTAGCTGCTAAAGCAACTTTGTATAAATATGTTTTCTCAATACTCAACAAAGAACAAAGAGAAAAATTTAAAGTTGAATATATCAAACAAAGATAGTTTATATAGTTTTAGAATTTCGTTGAAAGACGAGATTCTTCAGGCTTCTTTCTTCATCTATGCTTTTAAATTCATCAAGATTCTCTAAACGTTTAACAAAATGAAAACTCGGTGCAAGCTCTTTCATTTGATTAAGAATAAAATCTACATCTAGGTCTGGTGAATTTAAACACGCAAGTAGTGTACATTTATCTGAAGCAATCTGTGGAAGTTTCATAATGATTTTTCTGTAATCTTTTGTTGCTTCAAAACTACCTTTTTGAAATGTGGGTGGATCTATGATGATAAGATCATATGGTCCCTTTTTTTTGATTCTTGAAAAAGATTTTAGTATATTGTATGGTAAAAAACTGATTCCCCTCATATCTAAATCATTCAAATGATGATTTATCCTTCCAGTACTTAAAGCCCCTTTACTCATGTCAATGTTTGATACAGTTTTTGCTCCACCTTGTCTGGCAGCTATTGAAAATGCACAAGTGTATGAAAATAAATTTAAGACATGTTTTTCTTTTGCATTTTCTTTAACAAATTGACGCCCATTTTTCATGTCGGGAAAATAGCCTGAATTTCTGTTTGAGAGAAGGTTTAGTTTGAGTTTGATCCCATTTTCTACTACAAACAGATCATCTTGAACACTTCCTATAATCACTTCACTGGGACTTCCTTGAAGATATCTTCTTTGCAGTACTATTGTGTCATGTCTAGAGTTTTGAATAAATGTTTGTAGCATTTCAAGAAGTTCTAATTCTTTTTCTTCTTCACTATAAAGTGCAATACTTAAAATTGTATCTATTGAGTCTATGGTTAAATGCTTCCAACCTTCATAAAGTCCTCCTCTGCCATGAAAGAGTCTTTTAAATTCATTAGTAAGGGTTTTTGACTGAGTTTGTATATGACTTTGAATGTGTGAGATTGTCATCATTGTTTTAAAAATTATAGTGCTGAGATTTTTTTTAATCTCGCACAGCTAAATCAGAAACTCTATACCCCTTAGAGTCTACAATTGTAGGTGTTCCTCTCACTCCAATTTTATCTACAAGGGTTATAGAAGCATCAATTTGTTTGTTGTATTTTTCAAGATCAGATGCAGAATATTTTGCCTCAGTATAAGCTTTTGAACCATTTGCTATCTCTTTCATTGCTTTAGCTTTTGTTGTGTTATTGTTTTGTGAAAGAATATACATTGACATACTTTTTGCATTTTTATGAAAGCTTAGAGGGTACAAAATGACATATAATTTTACATCTTTTTTTATAGAGGTCAAATTCTTTTCAAGTTTGTGACAATAGGGACATTCTGGGTCTGTAAACAGAAAAAATTCTTTCTTACCATTTCCAAGTGTGTACGCCGATATCTCTTTAAGTTCTTTTGTGTTGATTGGAAGAGGCATCAGCAGTGGTTGACCATTATTCGCATCAAATCCTTGACCAATTACAATATTTTTAAAGTCTTTTGTGATAAAACCTTCAAAAACTCCAGGTCTTGGTTGTGAAACTTGCACTTTAAACTGGTGAAGAGATTGATGCGTTTTAACTTCTAGAATTTTTGCGTTTAAATTTTTTAGCATAGGCACTTTTTCGATGATCTGTTTGAGTGCTTTATTTTCAGCTAGAAGTGAACTAGAACTCAAAAGAGTGAGTGTAAGCAATATTGTTTTTATTTTTGTTTTCATTCATAATTCCTTAATTAAACTTTTTCCCAAAATGTACCTTGAGGTGTATCCATTAATGAAACTCCAAATTTAAGAATTTCATCACGAAGCTTATCTGATTCTTCAAAATTTTTTTGCTCTTTTGCGATATTTCTTTTTTGAATGAGAATATCAATGTTGTCTTTTGTAGTTTGATCTATCCCAAATTGAAAGTACTCAAAAGGATTTTTTACTCCAAAGCCTAAAAGCATAGAGATGTAATTTAAATTAGCGATAGTTTCACGTTTGAGCACTTTATGTTTGCCTACCGTATCGAGAGTTTCATTGGCGTGAGAAACCATTTCATCTATCAGAGCCAGAGCAGAAGATATATTCATATCATCATTAAGAGTCTCTAAAAGTTTGTTTTGAAACTCTGTTGTATCAGAACAGTCTGCAAGACCAAATAATCTTTTTTTCAGTCTGTAAATTTTGTCAAGTCTTTTTTTTGAACTTATGAGGTCTTGTGTATTAAAGTTAAAATTACTTCTATAGTGAGTTCCTAAAAGGTAAAAACGGAGAACTTCACCATCATACTCTTGAAGAGCATCTTTTAAGAAGAAACTGTTTCCTAAGGATTTTGACATTTTTTCACCGTCTATATTTACAAAACCATTATGTACCCA
>Ga0181567_10001921_pt1 | contig 15647 bp, 20 predicted proteins | sample 101ome_14_FD_133761 | JGI IMG/M metagenome (GOLD analysis project Ga0181567, IMG submission 133761) | Coastal salt marsh microbial communities from the Groves Creek Marsh, Skidaway Island, Georgia - 101403AT metaG (megahit assembly) | ecosystem: Environmental > Aquatic > Marine > Intertidal...
CTAAAGAATCGTGAACTACTCTGATGCGCATTGGATGGGTCTTGCCATCAAGGCTGGTCGACGCGCCCGCGTCTGGTCGTCGCCCAATCCTGCAGTTGGCTGTGCCATTGTCAAAGACGATGAGGTTCTGGCAACCGGTTTTACACATCCCACGGGTCAGGCGCACGCTGAGGTACACGCGCTGTCTCAGGTCGCAGACGCGATGGGTAGTACCGTTTATGTAACACTTGAGCCCTGTGCACACACAGGACGCACGCCACCGTGTACTCAGGCCCTTATCGACGCGGGTGTATCTCGTGTGGTGATTGCCTGTATTGATCCAGATGAACGCGTTGCTGGGAAAGGAGTCGATCAGCTGCGCTCGGCGGGTATTGATGTGGCGCTGGGCGTTTGTTCCGCCGAGGCTGCAGAGGATCTCGCTGGCTTTTTTCTTCGTCTCAAGCGCGGTTACGGACGTGTCACCGTAAAAATGGCGATGTCCGCCGATGGTCGCACTGCGATGGCCTCCGGAGAGAGCCAGTGGATTACGGGTGAAAAGGCGCGAGCCGATGTGCAGGCGTGGCGCGCCTGCTCGGACGTCATTTTGACCGGAAGCGGTACGGTCAAAGCTGATGACTGTTCACTGACCCTAAGGCCCTGCGACAACCGCCTGGATTCAGATGATTGGACGCGAGCGATGATTTGCCCAACGCCGAGAGCGGTTATCGACACGAGCGCGTCTACCTCTGCATCAGCGAACGTGGTGTCCGCGGGCACCCCTACAACCCTATTCTCCAAAGCGGGTGTGACACTGGATACGTCTATGCCAAGCGAGGTAAACCATGTGGTGGTTCCGACTGAGGGCGCCGGTTTGGATGTGAGAGAGGTATTGATGGCTCTGGGGGAGCAGGGCGCTAACGAGATTTTGGTGGAAGCGGGGCCGACTTTGGTTGGCGCGCTTGAACAAGCAAGCCTGATTGACCAATGGCTACTCTATATGGCGCCTACTCTATTGGGCGCTGACGCCAGGCCGGTGAACTACGCCGTGTTTAACTCACTTGGACAAGCAAATCGCTATTCAATTACTGCACACGACCTGATTGGAGATGATTTGCGTATTATCATGCGCCAGGTCCTGAGGGACTGACAAAGGTCCCTTGCGAATAAGAGTTTCCTAAGGAAAAGAAATGTTTACCGGAATCATACAAGCCGTTGGTGAAGTGGCTGCTCTTGAGCAGTCTGACGGCGATCTCAAGTTGAGGATTAAGACTGGCAAGTTGCCATTGGCCGATGTCCAACTCGGCGATAGCATTGCAACAAACGGCGTCTGTCTAACGGTGACTGAACTGCCCGGGGACGGTTATTGGGCTGATGTGTCGAATGAAACGCTGTCACTGACATCGCTCAAGCAGATTTCAGTCGGTAGCGCGGTTAATCTTGAAAAGTCTCTGACACCGACAACAGCGCTGGGCGGCCACCTAGTGAGTGGTCACGTCGATGGTCTTGGCACTGTCGCTGCGTTGAGCCGAGATGCGAGATCTTGGCGTGTATCGATTGACGCACCGGCAGATCTCGCGCGTTATATCGCGCCCAAGGGCAGTATTTGTGTTGACGGGACCAGTCTCACGGTCAATGCCGTATCGGGTAACCGCTTTGAACTCAATATTATTCCCCAGACGTGGGAGGAAACGGTATTCAGCGATTATGCCGTTGGCACCGCGGTCAATCTTGAGGTCGATATCATCGCGCGATACTTGGAGCGGTTGCTCCAGTCGGGTGTTGTTCCTTCGTCAGATGGCATCACCTTAGACACCCTCAAGAAAGCGGGGTATCACAATGATTGATTCAGTGCCGCCCGTTTCAGCAGATCAGCTGATCAGCGAATTTCGTCACGGTGAAATGGTCTTACTCGTGCTTGATCAAAGTGACGGTGGGCAAACCGGTGTGATCGCTATGGCAGCTGAATTTTGCGAGGCCGACCACGTAACGTTTATGGCACGCCAGGCCCGCGGTCTGGTTAGCCTGGCTCTGACAGAGGAACGGTGCGAGCAGCTCAATCTTCCGCCTATGGTCGATCCTGCAACTTCGGGTGCGGTCAAACTCTCCATCGAGGCGAGTACCGGCATCGACACGGGCATCTCTGCAGCGGACCGTGCGCGAACTGTTCAGGTCGCAGTTGCACCAGATGCCAAGCCATCCGACCTGGTACAGCCGGGTCATATCTTTCCCGTCGCGACCTTGTCCGGAGGCGTACTGATAAGAACAGGGGCTGCAGAAGCCGGCGTCGACTTGGCTAACTTGGCAGGTTTAACCCCCGCTGCGGTATTTGCAGAGGTATTGGATCCGAATGGTGATCTTGCCGACGCAGCCGCCCTAGTCGACTTTGCCGATAAGCATGATTTGACCGTTGGGCGAGTAACCGACCTTGTTGACTATCGCTTGAATCATTACCGAACCGTTGATTTGATTCGTAGCGGGATCATCAGCACGCGGCATGGCGACTTCATGCTGTCGGTGTACCAGGAGAGTACGCAAGGCCATGTTCACATGGCCCTGAGCCTCGGTGATATCGCCTCGGATATACCCACGTTGGTGCGTGTGCACACGACTGCATCAATGCGTGATCTCTTGTCGGTAACCTCTGCTGAGCTAACCTCCTGGTCAATTCAGGACAGTCTGAGCCACGTTGCAAGTGAAGGTAGCGGTGTGGTTGTCCTAATCAACAAAGAAGAAACAGATGCGGATTTATTAGCTCAGGTGGACGCTGTGCTGGGCACCAATTTGCCCGATGATTCGCAACAGCGGAGTGTCGGTTACTCGCAGGTAGGGATGGGCGCACAAATTTTGCGTGATTTGGGTGTCGGTAAAATTCGACTTATGGGTGCACCCGTGAAGTACAATGCGCTTGAGGGCTTCGGACTTGAAGTCGTCGAGTTCGTGGAGCCGGGGCTATAGCCTCTGGGCAGTGAGGAGAGAAAGAATGGCGTCAAATACAATTGCCACGACTGAGGGTCAGCTCAGTGGGGTTTCTGGACGGTTTACCCTGGTCGTTGGCCGGTGGAACAGTTTTGTTGTGGAGCACTTACTAGAGGGCGCGATCGATACCCTCAAGCGTCATGGTGTCAGTGAGGACCAACTACACATCGTCAGAGCACCAGGTGCCTTTGAGATACCTATGGTGTGTCAGGCGGTGGCGAAGCGCGGTGATTGCGATGCCATTATTGCACTTGGTGCAGTAATCCGCGGCGGCACACCACACTTTGAGCACGTCGCTGGCGAGTGCACAAAAGGTATTGCGCAGGTCTCGCTGGACTCAGGGGTTCCTATCGCGTTTGGCGTGCTGACCGTTGATTCAATAGAGCAAGCGATCGAGCGCTCAGGCACAAAAGCGGGCAACAAAGGCGCTGAAGCGGCAATGAGTGCGCTTGAGATGGTTAGCCTACTGGGTGCGTTGAAAAACTAATGACATCAATCAATGTGCTCGCCGCACAACGTCGGCGGGCTCGCCATTTTTGTATCCAGGCACTGTATCAATGGTCAATGACCGGTGCGACAGCTTCATCGATTGAGGCAGAGTTTCGCACTGATAACGATTTCACCAACGTCGATACGGAATACTTCAATGAAATGTTGGGCGGTATTACCCGTCGTGCTGACGAGCTTGATGGTATTTTCGCCCCGTTTCTCGATCGCGAGCTTGATGTGCTCGACTGTATCGAACGTAATCTGCTCCGCCTCGGTACTTTTGAGTTACTCGATCGAATCGATGTGCCCGCTAAGGTCACCTTGAATGAAACGGTTGCACTGGCCAAAAAATTTGGTGCAACGGACTCGTATCGCTATGTGAACGGTGTGCTGGATCAGGTCGGACTGAAGCTCCGCGCGCAAGAACTGGCTGAGCACTGAAGTCGCGGTTGTGGGTGAGTTCGATGTCATCACTCGCTACTTTTCCTCGCTAGGCTCGGGAGAGTTTGTTGACCTTTCGGTAGGTGACGACGGCGCTGCACTAACGGTTCCCCCCAATTCGGAATTGATTGTTTCCACCGATAGCTCGGTTTTGGATACCCATTTTACTGACGATTTATTTCCCGAAGATCTGGGCTACAAAGCGGTGGCGTCTGCTGCCAGTGACCTAGCGGCGATGGGTGCAGATCCGCTGGGTATGACTCTCGCGCTTACAATGCCTACGGTGGATGATTTATGGTTGCATGGCCTGTCTCAGGGTCTCGCGCGCGCCTGTCATGAATACCGCTTGCCTCTGGTGGGTGGTGATACCACGCGAGGTCCGTTATCGCTGACACTGACGGTCATGGGGTTTTGTCCTCCACATCAAAAGTTACTGCGAACGGGGGCAAATGTGGGTGACCGAGTGTGTGTGAGTGGTTACCTTGGCGATGCGGCATTTGGACTTCAAGTCATGCAAGGCAAGTATCGCGGATTAGAGATCGACTTTGACGATCAGGATTATCTAGTCTCTCGGTTTACTCATCCAACAGCTCGACTCGACTTGGGGTGTCGGATACGTACCCTCGCATCGAGCTGTATTGATCTTTCAGACGGACTGCTCCGAGATGCGGCTCACGTGGCTAATGCCAGCGGCGTTCGTCTTGCTATTCAGTCAGCCGCTATTCCCCTCTCGTCGGCCTTGATCGCCGCCGTGGGCAAGGAGCAAGCGCTTCAGTTTGCGCTCAATGGAGGCGAGGACTACGAGCTACTCTTTACCTTGCCACCTGACGTTGATGTTCCTAGCGAGGTTACGGTCATAGGAGTAGTAGACGAGGGGATGGGCGTGCACTGCGATGTCACGGCGAGGAGCCAAGGGTATGAGCATTTCCACTGAAGGCAGTCGGATACAGTTGTTGATAGCCACATTTTTTGGCGTTGGATTTTCACCGATTGCGCCGGGTACGGTGGGTAGTCTGGCGGCATTGCCGCTCGCTTTTGGGCTTCTTCAGGTGACGATCGTGCCAGCGGCGTTGATAGTGACAGGCCTCTATTTCCTAGGGCTTTGGTCCGCGAATCACTTGGAGCGGGTGTCGGGCCAGCACGACGCTCAGATCATCGTGATTGATGAAGTGGTTGGGGTGTGTGTGAGCGCACTGTTGCTCAACTGGTGGTTCCTCGGAGCGATCGATCCTGATGTCCTATTGCTACTCAGCTTTTTGAGCTTCCGATTCTTCGATGTGTTGAAGCCATGGCCTGTCGGTTGGGTCGATCGTACGATCGGCGGTGGTGTTGGTGTGATGGTAGACGACCTAGTTGCAGCAGTGATGGGCGTATTGGCCGTCGCAGGTGGCTATTACATCCTGCTGTTGTGGACTGCATAAAAACATCACCGTTACACCGCGTTGTTGCCAAACAGTGCTGAGTCCAGGCAACGGTGGTATGAGCTCAAAACGACCGATGTACCATCAGCTTTCCAAGTTGCTTGAGTTCCAGCGCTGCATCGCCAAACCCATCCAGCGCATCTATGGCCTCGCTTAAAAGCGCTTCTGCATAGTTGCCTGCGTCTTCAATTCCCATCGAGGCGACATAGGTCGATTTGTGAGCATCGATGTCCTTTCCCGCCGTCTTACCGAGCTCTTCAGAGGTTGCAGTCACGTCGAGGACGTCGTCCATCACTTGAAACGCCAGGCCAATTCGTCGCGCAAACGTACGTAGGGCCGATTGCTGGAGGTCTGTTGCATTTGCGCAAATAGCGCCTGCCAACACAGATGCTTCAATAAGGGCGCCGGTTTTTCGTGAGTGAACTTGGGCTAGTTCCGCTGGCTTGAGTGACTGACCCTCCGCAGCAATATCCATTGCCTGACCACCCACCATGCCATCAAAGCCAACTGAGTTACTGAGTAACTTAATCAGTTGTACTTGCTGTTGGGGACTCAGGTCTGGTGTGTCGACAATCCACTCAAAGGCGAGCGCCTGCAAGCCGTCGCCCACGAGAATGGCGGTGGCTTCGTCGTATGCTTTATGAACGGTAGGCTTACCGCGGCGCAGGTCATCATCGTCCATCGACGGTAAATCATCGTGAATCAGAGAGTAGGTGTGAAGAAACTCGATGGCCTCGCCTGCTCTGACGGCCGAGGGTTGTTCGGAGCCGGCAATCATGGCCGAGGTGACTCGGCACAAACGGCTGCGAAGTTGTTTGCCCGGATTGGACAGCGCGTAGGTCAGCGCCTCATCGAGTCGCGAATCACTGCATTCGATAGGGGAGGACAGTTGTCTACCTGATGCATCCATCTCGGTGTGTCTCTGTCCTAATGCTCTTTACTGTCCGATACGGTTTCTATGCGCTGCTCAGCGAGCTCAAGGGCTTTTTGTGCAGCCTGAGCAATCTTCATTCCGGATTCGTAAACGGCGAGCGCATCCTCAAGTTCGATCGACGGGTCCTCAAGGCGTTTGACCAGCGCTGAGAGTTCGTCGATTTGCTCGCTGAGTTTTTTTTCGTCCGTCTCGTCACTCATAATGCCACCGCAGTTTTCGCTGCGCTGAGGGTACCTTGATTTTCACCCGCTTTGGACACAATGTCTTTATAACTCAGGCCCGCATCAGAGCGGGTTTCGCCCTGACTGGCATGATCGATAAAGCGGTCATCAATCGCCACATGACGGATCTCGGTAGTCAGGCCTTGCTCAGTCAGACATTCAGCGACTGCGCTACCTGCACCACCGGCGACGACATTTTCCTCAACCGTGATCAGCAGAGAATGTGTTTTCGCAAGCTCACAAATGAGTTCGGTATCGAGTGGTTTTACCCAACGCATATCGGCGACTGTGGCATTGAGTGTCTCGGCTGCCTTTTCTGCTTCGGTCAAGAGCACGCCAAAATTGAGAATCGCAATATCGCGGCCTTCTCTGACGATAGTGCCTCTGCCAATCTCGACACCCTCGAGTTCGGGTTCAATTCGAACTCCAATACCCTCGCCGCGCGGGTATCTGACCGCTGAGGGCCCCTTATGATTGTAAGCGCTCACTAGCATCTGTCGGCAATCGTTCTCATTACTCGGTGCTGCAATGATGAGGTTGGGTATGCAGCGCATGTAACTCAAATCAAACGCGCCATGATGCGTTGCGCCGTCCTGCCCTACCAGTCCAGCGCGATCAATGGCAAACGTTACGTCTAAATTTTGTAGCGCGACATCGTGGATCAATTGATCATAGCCGCGTTGCAGGAATGTGGAGTAGATGGCCACAACGGGCTTTAAACCATCACAGGCCATACCTGCTGCAAGCGTCACCGCGTGCTGCTCGGCAATGGCAACGTCGTAGTATCGGTCTGGGTAGCTGGCTGCAAAGTTCACCATACCCGACCCTTCACACATTGCAGGTGTGATCCCCGCCAAAAGCGGGTCAACTTCGGCGGTATCACACAGCCACTGGCCAAACACATCCTGGTACTTGGGCGGTTTTTGGGCTACGGGCGACGCCTCGTCCACTTCTTTCTTAGGCTCTATTTTGCCGAGCGCATGGTAGCCGATAGGATCTTCCTCAGCGGGTGTGAAGCCCTTGCCCTTAATCGTCCGTATATGAAGGATCTGGGGTCCGTTAAGCGATGAGACGCGCTTAAGTACTTCTACCAACGATGGTAGATCGTGACCGTCGAGTGGTCCTATGTAGCGCCAGCCGAGTTCCTCAAACAGCGTACCCGGTGCGACCATGCCTTTCATATGCTCTTCGGTGCGCTTGGCCAAATCCCATGCCGGTTTGACATGCTCTAACAGCTTCTTCGATGTTTCTCTTAGGGTCAGGTAGGTTTGCGTTGCCCAAATTCTGGCAAAGTAGCTGGCGAGTCCCCCGGTGTTATGGCCAATAGACATTTGGTTGTCGTTGAGAATAACCAGCATGTTAGGCCGCTCGTGCCCAGCGTGCGCGAGCGCTTCGAAGGCCATTCCACCGGTAATCGCTCCGTCACCAATAACGGCCACGACCTTGCGATTGATGCCTTGCTGCCGTGCCGCGAGCGCCATGCCCATTGCAGCTGAAATACTGGTGGATGAATGACCCACTCCGAACGTATCGAATTCACTTTCACTGCGTTTTGGGAAGCCGCTTAATCCGCCTTTTTGCCGCATAGACCCCATGCGATTTCTTCGGCCGGTTAGCACTTTATGTGGGTAGCATTGATGACCCACGTCCCAGACTATTCGGTCATCGGGGGTATTCAACACGTGGTGCAGGGCAACCGTTAACTCCACGACGCCTAAGCCCGCCCCGAAGTGACCACCGGTCGTTGAAACTGAATAGAGAAGAAACTCACGAAGCTCATTTGCGAGCGTTACCAACTCATCGCTACTGAGGCCACCAATCTCCTCACGTGCTGAGTCAATACGGTCTAATACCGGTGTGTGTGGTGCCGCTGTTGGAAGCTGATCAAAATTCATTTTGACACTATACCTGTAAATTATTTTTTACGCTCATTTGACAGTGCAACAAGCCAGTTCGTCAACTTTGCGTAACCCTTCTTGGTGAGCGTATTGCCGTTAGGCCAGAAATAATCTGGGCTCACCTCACCATCATTGCCTGTGAAAAGGCCATCAATGGAGAGATAGCGTGTTCCCAAGGTCCGCGCAGACCAGTCCCGAAGATCGTTCTTTCGGCTAGAAAATCCCCCTTGATCCGAGGCGGACACAGCGGGTGATGTTATAGGCGCTATAATCGCCAACTCAAAGCGTAAACCGTAAACGGAGCGTTGATCCATGATGCGCTGTAGCGAGTCTATCAAGTCCTCAGACGGCGTCATCAAGAGGTGCTCGGTGTCCAGAACTAGAAATACCGTGTCCGGCTGGTAGTGACCAATTAATCGAGGAAAGCACTCGCTTAAATGATGCGGCTGTAGTCCTCCAACGGTGCGCTTTAAGACGGGTAACGTACCCAGCTGGCTTGGTAGGTTTATCCAATACCTCACCCGCTGATTGCCAATAATCAGGGCGGGGTTAGCCGGTAAAGACGCGGAAAAATCTTGCGTCTCAAAGGCGGTTTGCGCATCAACGCAGGAAATCGGTTGCGCGTTGGGGTCGAGTGCTGTTAGCCGGAGGCCTACAACCAACAAGGGCGCTAGAATAATAATCCACACCACCCGCAACATATCTTGTCCTTAAAAAAGCCCCCTCATCGACAGCAGTAAGCCCTGTGCGACAGTTCCTGCATAATCAAACTGTGTGCTACTGCAGATGAAAAAAAGCCAATGCTTTATCAACGCCGGATTGCTGATAATCAAATTGTTTCCGCGAAGCTAGAGCTTCATCTACGAGGAAGCCGGTACGCGGGTGTAGGTGCCCAATTACTGGGAATTGTCAGTCTGGGCCTTGCTGGATTTTACAGTTTGAATAACGAGGTCATGCTCGCGTGGGCGATATCCTTACTGGTTATTAATCTGTGGTGGTCGCGACGCGTCAATCGCACACTGGAAACTAGTAGGCACTTTACACAGCGCCCTGCAGTCTTTAACGAGCTCCTACTGTATGCAGCGGTCTCCGGCGCTATTTGGGGTGGCACGGTGATATGGCTAGATGGGTATCTCTCAGATCTCATCTTTTATCTGTGTGTAGGTGTCGTGGCCATTATCTCGGTGGTTACCATCGCGATGTCAGTGGTTATTCGACAGGCCTACCTAACCCAGTTGGTCTTCTCGCTTGGAACAATTGCGTTATGGCTTGCCTGGCGCTGAGGCCCGTCCATTCAACGCGGGATTTGCGATTCTCCTGGTCGGGTTGTCGGTGTTTCTTGTTATCGCCAGCGAGTGGATGAGCGGCGCATTCTCGGAGATGGTGGAGACGAGTCTTGAGCGCGCGGCGATGAGCAAGGATTTGGCCTCGCTGACCGACAGCCTAAAAACGCGAAACTTGCAGCTACAGGATGCGCGACGCCAGCTCGCGGAACAAGCGACCATTGATGAAATGACCGGTCTTCGGAATCGTCGCGGCGTGACTATCATCATCAACGATGAGTTGGCGCGAATGAAGCGAATGCAGCTTCCTATTGCGGTTATTGCGCTTGATGTCGACCATTTCAAAACGTACAACGATAACTATGGCCACCCTGCAGGTGATCAGGTGCTTCAGCGGTTAGCGAATGTCATGCTTGAAATGACCAGTAGGGCAGGTGAATTTGCGGCGCGGATGGGTGGAGAGGAGTTTGTTCTCTTTTACCCGACCGTCAATCGAATGGCGGCACACGAGTTGGCAGAAGAACTTCGTATGAAAGTCCTTGGGCTAAAAATTCCCCATGAGAAGTCTTTGACTGCCGAGTACGTGACGGTCTCCATCGGTGTCGTCTCCTGCGTACCCGAGTGGGAGCTGGAGTTTGATGCACTACTCAAGGTGGCGGATGACGCACTGTATTTGAGTAAGACCGGTGGCCGTAATCGCGTGACCTGTGGCGAGTTAGAAGACGAGACGCAATCTTAGATATCGAACTGTTTGCGTAAGCGCTCCAAAGCCTTGCGCTGGTGTTTCCCGGGTTTTTGAGCTGGCCGTGCAACCGCGCCCCCCGCGGCTTTTCTGGCTTGGGCTTCTCGCTCCCGTTTTTCAATACTATTCGCCGTCTCCTCGTAGAGTTCTCGAGCAATGGGCGCAGGGCCTCGTTGCGCACTCAAGGCGCGCACTATCACCTCTTTTTCATCCCACCCCTGTTTGATGACCAGTATTTCTCCAACTGAGATCTCTCGAGACACTTTGACTCGCTGCCCCTCTAAATGAACTTTCCCACCCTCTATGGCCGTCTTGGCAATGGAGCGTGTTTTAAAAAAGCGCGCCGCCCATAGCCATTTGTCCACCCGTAAACGATCCATTAGCACTGCCCTTTACGGCTAAGACTCGCAGTGAGATGTTCGAAATTATCAATGGCCCAGGAGGACACATGGATTCGTTTAGGTCGCGTGCTGTCGGGGTGGCAAATGGCAATTGATCGCTCGATACCAAAGTCTACAGCCGCTGATAGCACCGAGGGTGAATCATCAAAAAACAGCGTTGATTTCGGACTAAACTTCAAGTCAGCCTGCAATGCGCTCCAAAACTTGTGCGACTCTTTAGCGTAGCCCACTGTATGGCTACTGATGGTGCGATCTACCAAGTCCGTGATTCCCGTTACTTCGTTTTTAAGGTTCACAATGTCGGGGTGTGCATTGGTGACGATGGTCGATCTCACACCCCGGTGACGTAGAGCATGAAGGAATTCTTTTGCAAAGGGTAACCAGCGTATCCCGGTCGCATAATCTCGCGAGTGCTCGATAATGCTATAGCCGAATTGCTGACTCCAAAAATCAGTCGAATACCAGCTCAGGGTGCCAGCAACGCGCTGGAACAGGGGCTCAAATTGTGCAACGGTTTGATCAACACTGATTCGATGGATTGAGGCGTACTTTTCATGAATTCGGTGCCCCCAAAAGTCGTTGTCAAAGGCGAGATCTAGCAGGGTGCCGTCCATATCCAACAGCACGTGGTCAACTTGTGTCCAATCTACTGTTTTAAGATTTGCTCCGCTGTCGGTCTCTATCTTCATGTGGTGTTAGTCTTCTCTTATGTGGTGGCATCAGTCGAATAACAATGAGAGTTTAAGGGCTTTTCTCGAAGAGCGTGAGGTCGGGCTCACTGCTCTCATAACATCGCTGTTAACGATTGTGGATGAGGCGGCCACCGTCGCGCGAGGATTTTACGAAAAAGTCGACGAGCTGGAGGTGGTTAGGAAAGGGGACGCTACGCCGCTAACTGACGCCGACACGGCACTTCATGAACTACTCTGTGAGCGGCTGGATGCGCTAATGCTTGGCATACCCATACTCTCGGAGGAATCCGAGGGTGCGGACATAGCGGATCGCTTGAACTGGCCCACGTGCTGGGTGGTGGATCCTCTCGATGGCACTAAAGAATTCATCGAAAAAACCGATCAATTCACCATTAACATTGCACTCGTTTGCGATGGGGTAGCTGAGCTGGGGCTGATCTCCATCCCCTGCCGGAGAGAGCATTGGCTCGGTGTTGTTCACAACGGTGCTGCCGTTTTCACTGAGGGAGAAGCCTTGCTAAGCGGCACGGTGGTGAAAACGCAAAACAGGAAAGATAACCAGCCATTGGTCATGCTCGCGAGCCACAGGCATTCACCTAAGCGGGTGCAAGCGCTTACCGATAGCCTATCGTCCCACTTCGGCGATGTGGTTCGTCGCAACTCTGGCAGCGCAGTCAAGTTCTGTGATGTGGCAGCCGGAAGTGCCGATGTCTACCCTCGCACCTCAGCTTGCAGCGAATGGGATGTGGCTGCCGGTGATGCCCTGGTCCGTGCGGCTGGTGGTCGCGTCACTAAGTTCAACGGTGACCCGATAAAATACAATCAGCGTCCGTCGTTGTTGGCGGAGTCGTTCATCGCCGGTGGCGACGCCCACATCGACTATGCCGCTATTTTAAGAGAGCCCAGCGCTTAGAGCCCCGTGATTTTTGTGACCAGAACAGGAACCGGAGGTCATTGGAGTAAATTGTCGCTTGCTTGAATTGCGACAACATGCGTTGATGGTAAAAGCTGTGCTTGGGGGAGCATGCGCATGATGACGGAGCTTAATCAGCCGGCGGCTAACGAGCCAATGACAGCGGAAATGCGCTTGTCATTGATGATCGAGCGCCATCGGGCTATCGACGAGGAGTTGACAGATCTCCAGGCTCACCCGTGGGGTGATCGGCTACTTATTCAGCGCATGAAAAAGGAAAAATTGCGTTTGCGCGATGGCATTGAGCGCCTGAAAGACGAGCTAATTCCTGATCTGGACGCATAAGGCGTCTTGCGAATCTAGTGCCCCTCGCAACCGAGCAGTATCTGTTTGTTGTCGAGACCGCCTGAAAATCCAGTGAGAGCACCGTTGGCCCCGACGATTCGATGGCAGGGGATAAAGATGGGGATTGGGTTGCGACCCACGGCACCGCCAACGGCGCGGAACCCTTTTGGCTTTCCTAAGCGCTCTGCAATCTCACGGTATGTACAGGTCTCGCCCCATCCCACTTTTTGTAATTCGCTCCACACGCTGAGTTGGAAGCCAGTGCCATGTGGCTGCAATGGCACAGAGAAATTGCGCCGCGCTCCGCTGAAGAACTGACTGAGCTCATCGGCAGCGGCGGTGAGGATGGCAACCGTGTGGTTGGATGTGCTGAGTTGCCTGTGAGCAGACGGCCAATTGAGTTCTAGCAGGTGCTTCTCGTTACTCACAAGTTGGAGTATTCCCACTGGACTCGACACATCTAACGCATGAATGTTCATTGCATCAGTCACGCATCATCAGACATGTGTCGTGTGTGCAAAACCAGTAGCACGAGGTTGAGTGCGAGGAGTGCATACTGTGCCGTCACAAGGAGATTGTTGCTCAGCGTCAAGGGGTGGGTCAAAACAGTTGGCAGGCAGATAATGGCGCTCAGCACGAGGCTCAGCCTTTGATAGCCCATAAGGCCAAGCGCTACCAATAAAAACAGAACCCCTCTCGCTGCCTCCGAGAGACTCAGGATATCCAGCGATACAACCCATAACTGACCGATAAGTCCAGCACCAATGGCGACGGCAAAACAAACGGCAACCAGTCTGAGTGTCGTGTACATACAGGTGCGGTACTCCGAACGAAGCTAAAGAAAAACGTATACCATATACGGTAACGACGAGCCCGCGAATCTCACGATTATTCCCCTGACCATGACGACACTAGAATTGAAGAAGCAAGAGGCAGTGCTGCGCGCTAAATTAGCCTCGCTGTTGGATTCTGGCATTCGGCTGGAAGTTGTCGATACGATTGGGTCCACGAATGCCGAATTGAAAGCGCGGGCTGCCAGCTCGCATGAGACCTTGTTTTTGGCGCGTGAACAGACAGCCGGGGTTGGACGTCGAGGCAGTCTTTGGCAGAGCCCACCCTCGGGAAATTTATACTTGTCTTACTGTGTTCACTCGCGCCGCCCGATCAACGAGCTCAGTCTGTGGTCTCTCGGCATCACTGTCGCCGCCGCCGATGCGCTGGAGCGCGAGCTGTCGCTTGACTGTAAGATCAAGTGGCCCAATGACCTCTATCTCGCTGGGATGAAGGTGGGTGGTGTTCTTTTGGAGACCGTTAGTTTGACGGATGATGGTGTCGCGGTGGTGATTGGGGTAGGTCTCAATATAGCTTCACATCCTGATCCTCAGCTACTGCAGCGGCCAGTCACGTGCCTCAGTAAGCACACTGAAAGTGCACTTGACCTCTCGATGGTTGTTGATGTGATTGCACCTGCAATCGTTGAACTGTGCCGTTTATCTCACGATGAGCTTCAGGCATTGGTCATGTCGTCTTGGCCGAGGCGTGACTTACTGCTAAACCAGCGAGTGGCAGTGTCTGCGCTGGGTGAGGGCGTTGGCATTGCGCGTGGTCTTTCACCAGACGGCGGTCTGGAGGTAGAGTTCGCCGGTAAACGAAGGACTGTTTATGCCGGTGAGGTTAGTCTAGGTCATGTGGATACTCAGTAGGTACGTTAGTGAGCACTGTTGATATGCGAATCCTAGTGGACGCCGGTAACACCTCGACAAAGTGGCAGTTGCGTCATGGTGGTAATGTGGTGGATGGCGGGCAGGGCGACCTGCGGGATCTTCGTGCCTGGGTATCGGCACTCGGTGGCGTGCGTGACTCCGTGGTTGCTGTGTCATGTGTAAGGGATGACGCCTACGCCTTGGAGCTCAATGAAGCGTTTGACTCGGTGAGCCCAGACCAGCTTCACTTTGCAGCCAGTTCAGCGGCGTTTGCCGGCGTCCGCAATGCGTATGAGGAGCCTCATCGCTTGGGCGTGGATCGATGGCTTGCACTATTGGCTATTAAAGCGCGCGGTGAGGAATCGGCGGTCATTATCGATGTAGGTACTGCGTGCACAATCGATATTATGGACGACGGTCAGCACCTCGGAGGCTACATCTTCCCCGGCATGGTCCTTGCGCGCGATGCGCTGGTGTCGAACACTGACAAAATCCGCTTCTCCGAGCAGCCTGACCCATCGATATCGCCCGGAACCGACACTGCGGGATGTGTGCTGTCTGGTGTGTGGCTGACGTTATTGGCTACCTGCCAACATGTGATCGACCGATTCCCTGACAGCAAGGTCTATCTTACAGGCGGCTCAGCCAAAGAACTCGGGGCACTCGGGGTCAGGGGTGAGCGTGTCGATGGGCTCGTATTTGATGGGTTGGATTTTTGGTTAAATGGGGCTTGACCTGAGGGCGGCTCTTGACGATCATGTGCGCCCTTTCGGGGTGACCCGCTCACCCAACGTCTAGCTGGCGTAGCTCAGTAGGTAGAGCAGCTGATTTGTAATCAGCCGGTCGGGGGTTCGATTCCTCTCGCCAGCTCCATTTTTTGTTTTAATGTCTTGCGTTTGGCGTCCCGCGTGGTGCTTGACGTCTTGGTATCAAGCAACATTCTTCTCCCAAGCTCAGTCGATTACTGCCACCCAATTCTCGGGCTGTCGAGCCGGGGTCTTTGCGAGGATCCAGAAGGGAAAACTAAAGCCGCTCGCCTGCATTTCTCAAATCAAGGACAAACGTGGGCTCAAACCGGTATTTTGCGGGTAAAATTTAGTGTTGACACCCTTCCTTGACATCTAGAGAATGTGCGCCCTTCTGGAGGGGTTCCCGAGTGGCCAAAGGGATCAGACTGTAAATCTGACGCGCGAGCTTCGGTGGTTCGAA
>Ga0181567_10001925_pt1 | contig 15640 bp, 12 predicted proteins | sample 101ome_14_FD_133761 | JGI IMG/M metagenome (GOLD analysis project Ga0181567, IMG submission 133761) | Coastal salt marsh microbial communities from the Groves Creek Marsh, Skidaway Island, Georgia - 101403AT metaG (megahit assembly) | ecosystem: Environmental > Aquatic > Marine > Intertidal...
GAACTCAAGGTTGCCTCCCGTCTGGACCTGGCCGGGTTGAGCAGCGGACTCGGCATACGGCTTTCCCGCTTTTCCTTCGACTATGCTTTCAACAGCTGGTCTTCGCTCGGGGGGCTTCACCGCATCACGATTGCCAGCACGCTGTAAGCCGATGCCGGTCAGCGACGCCTGAGTTCATCACGGATCTCGCGAAGGAGCGTAACGACCTCCGAAGAGGAATCCGATGCTGATCGGGCTGTGGCCTCGACCGAAGGCTCTGCCTCCTTCTCGAGCATGCGGTCGCGCTGATTGAGTACGAGATCCCTGAACGTTTCTGCGTTCTCAATACCGTAGAGCGTAACGAGCGCCCCTTGCGCGGTCGAGCCGGCGGTCTCAATAGAGAGGGCCTGGATATCGAAGAGACGCATGAGGGGACCCTCCACCATTCCAAGGTCCGTGATCTTGTCCAGCGGTATGGTCTTCTCTACACGAACGAAAAAGCCTTTCCGAACGATGAGGGTACGTTTCGTTAGCGCGCATTCCATCCGCTCCAGGTAACGATGCGTGAGTCGCATTCCCAGGATCCACCACAACGGTAGGAAGACAATGCCAACAAGCGTGACACACAGTGTTACGGTACCGCCCAATAGCCAGTACTTGCGTACATCGGGATTGAAGGCTGCGCGCCTTAGCACCACAGGTTTGCGATCCGCAGAGAGAGTGTTTTCGTTGCTCATGTCGTTTCTACACCGGCCAGCTTACCCTGCTGCCGGAAATAAATCATGGTGGTATCCAACGTGCCGTGCCGCATGCGATTACCCACCTCTTCGACGCTCAAACCATCGTTGAGCCAGATGAGAGCGGCTGTGTGGGTCAGACTGTGCGGGGTAATACCATCGCGCTTTATGCCGGCCCGCTCCAGATGGTGATTGATCCTGCTGCGAACCGAGCGGGTGTTCAACCGCTTCCCATCACTGCGATGTCCATGGGAGACAAACAAGGGATCTTCGGGGCGAATGCGTTCGCGCATGTCCAGATACAGGCGCACGGCATCCATGACCGCAGGATCGATAGGTACCTGCTGATCCTTTATCGTATGCCCCTTGCCTTGCACACGGAGATACCATCCCATGAGGGTCTGCTCGAGGTCCTGTACGTTCGAACGGACAATCTCAATCTCGCTGAGGCCAGCAAACAGCATGGCGTGGACAATGGCCCGATCCCGTTTGGTGATTTCCTCTGATGAGTCCGCAGGGTCGTTCAGGACTGAAAGCAACTGCTCGATATCATCATCGGTCAGGAACTGCCGCGAATGCGAGGCCGGTCTGCGATTGCCTTTCACCGACTTGGCAGGATTTTCGGGGAGAAGCCCGATGTCGGTAAAGAACTGACACAACCGCCGCACGGCAGTCAGGTAGGTTGATACCGAAACCTGATGCAGGCCCTTCTCCTCCATGAGATAGGCTTTGTAGGCTTCAATGTCCGAGGTTCGGAACCGACAGGCTCCTTTGCCACGGACAAACCAGCGTTCGAACTCATTGAGCGAGCGGCGATAGGTGCCCACCGTTTCTGCGCTCTTGTCCTTGAGGTACTCTTCCAGGAATTGCTTGACCAGACGCTGGAAGTCAGAAAGGGGCAATTCAATGCCCATATCCGGCTGCGCTGCTTCGCTCGAATCGGCCATGACAGATCGGGGTATGCTGACGGCAAGCCGTGCGCAACGTGCGCGGGCAACAATGTCCCTCAGGAAATCGGCATGAGGGGACGATTCCTGACAGTGTTGTTGCAATAACGGCTATGAAAAATAAACGACGCTTTTCCCGAGAATGTCAATAACGGAAATTCAATTCCGAACGGTGTGGGGGGCGTTCATTTTCACCGATTACAGGATTGCCATAACGACATGGGTCCACATAGCATGGAATCGCACATGCCGATAGGGCAATACTGTACTATGCAAACCAAGGGCGCTCCCGCACTCGCCTTCACAAAGCTCCCCGCTTACGTCAAGACAGACCTTTCCCCCGCTGTTCCCAGGAACGCATCAATCGGGATCATCAACCCCTCACCCCACCCGCAACACGCCAGTCGAATATGACCAGAACGGGACGATACCCGGTCAGCGCAGTTCGCCGTGCGGACCGAAGGACTCCATGACGTCCGTGTAGCGACGCAAGAAGGATGATGCCATGGCTCCGTCCACGATGCGGTGGTCGTACGAAAGCGAAACGTACATCATGCTGCGGATGGCAATCGTATCTCCGATGTTCGGGTCCTCGATGACCATGGGGCGCTTCTTGATGGCCCCTGTCGCCAGGATCCCCACCTGCGGCTGGTTGATGATGGGCGTGCCCATGATCGAGCCAAGCGAGCCCACATTCGTCACGGTAAACGTCCCCCCCGACAACTGATCCGGCAATAGCTGCTTACTGCGCGCTCGGGTGGCCAGATCGTTGGCGGCGTGCGCCAGACCAATCACATTCATCTGACCCGCATTGCGGATGACCGGAGCCACCAGCCCCGTCTTGCCGATGGCCACGGCAATACCTACGTGGTAATCCTTGCGTACATGGATCTCCTGCCCCTCGACGGAGCTGTTCAGGATGGGGTGGTCCTTGAGCGCCTCGACGGCTGCGAACACGAAAAAGGGCGTGTAGGTAAGCTTGATGCCTTCGCGCTCGAGGAAAGATGCCTTGTTGGCCTCACGGAACCGAACAAGGTTGGTCACATCGATTTCAGCAAAGGAGGTAACGTGTGCCGACGTGGCCTTCGACCGGGTCATGTGCTCGGCAATGATCTGCCGCATGCGGTCCATTTTGATGATCTCCACGCGGGAGCCTCCTGCCTCACCCTGCTGTGTCGGCTCGAACGAAACCGGAGCGGCCGTTGGAGCAGCAGGAGCAGCCGCAGGCGTGGACGCCGCAGGTGCCTGTCCGCGCTGCTGCAGGTAGGCCATGAGGTCTGCCTTGGTCACCCGATTTTCACGCCCCGAGCCCGACAGGGACTGCAATTCCGAGAGGGATACCCCTTCTTTCTCGGCAATGGAACGCACGAGCGGGGAGAAAAACGAACCATCCGCGCCTTTGCGTGGAATCGGAGCGCCATCGCCGGCGTGGGCTGTTGCAACCTCTGCGGCTGCAACCGAAGCGGGCGCGGCAACGGCTGCAGCAACGGGTGGGGCGGCCTGGGCTTGCTGGACAGGTGTACTGCCGGGCGCTGAAATGACAGCAATGCGCGTGCCCACTTCTACCGTATCCCCTTCCGGCACCAGAATCTCGGATACTATCCCGGCCGCTGGCGAGGGGACCTCCGTGTCCACCTTGTCGGTGGCAATTTCCAGGAGCGTCTCGTCCAACTCGATCGCATCTCCCGGCTGTTTATGCCAGGCAAGGACCGTTCCTTCCATGATGCTCTCACCCATCTTGGGCATGAGCACATCGACCCCGTCGGCGGATGACCCGTTGGTGGACGGAGCCGGCGCGTCAGCGGGTGGTGCCTCGTCAGCCGGCCCGGATGCGGGTGCTTCGGGGGCAGGCTGCTCGACTACCACGGCCTCGGACGCCTCGGTCTCGATGACGGCGATGATGGTACCCACATCGACAGTGGCGCCTTCCTCGACCCGGACCTCCGTCAGCACGCCTGCCGCGGGCGAAGGCACCTCGGTATCCACCTTGTCCGTACCAATTTCCAGCAGCGCTTCATCCATCTCCACCGCATCGCCGGGCTTCTTGATCCATTCGATGACAGTGCCTTCCGTGATACTCTCGCCCATCTTGGGCATGGAGACTTCAACTGTGGCCATGGGAGTGTGCGCTTGCTGGGACGGTGGTGAAGAAAAGGTGGTCAGGCCCCTTCGCCGGGACCTGCCGGTATGATACGCACCGTGGCGGATCGGTTTCTCGAATCGTGATATTCAATCCATCATCGATCGTCGGGAAACCGATCCGCCACGCCTGCTGAGCGACAGCAATCAGGCAATCAATGGTGCAATGACCAAGGCTACCACTGCAATCAGCTTGATCAGGATGTTCAGCGACGGACCAGACGTGTCCTTGAGCGGGTCGCCAACCGTATCGCCGACAACTGCTGCCTTGTGGGCATCTGAGCCTTTCCCGTACTCCTTGCCGTCGACCGTTACTTTGCCTTCGATCATCTTCTTGGCGTTGTCCCAAGCGCCACCGGCGTTGGACTGGAAAATGGCGAAGAGAACACCCGAAACGGTGACACCGGCCAGCAGACCACCAAGCATGTTCTTGTCGATGAAGCCAATGACAACCGGTACGAGTACGGCCAGGAGACCGGGAGCAACCATTTCGCGGATAGCAGCTCTGGTCGAGATCTCCACACAACGCTCGTGATCCGGCTTGGCCGTGCCCTCACGCAGGCCAGGGATCTCGGCAAACTGGCGACCGACCTCCTTGATCATGTCACCGGCTGCACGGCCCACAGCGCCCATGGCCATGGCCGAGAAGACGTAGGGCAACATGGCACCAAGGAGCAGACCGGCCAGGATTTTCGGATTGGCCACGTCAATGTTTTCGACACCCGCCTGCTGCATGAAGGCGGCAAAGAGACCCAGGGCGGTCAACGCAGCCGAGCCAATGGCAAATCCTTTGCCAATCGCAGCCGTCGTGTTGCCCACGGCGTCCAGCTTGTCCGTGCGCTCGCGTACTTCCGGGGGCAGCTCGGCCATTTCTGCGATACCACCGGCGTTGTCCGAGATCGGGCCGTAGGCATCGACGGCCAGCTGGATACCCGTGACGGAGAGCATACCGACAGCGGCGATGGCGATGCCGTAGAGGCCGGCAAACGTGAAGGCACCGATGATGCCGAGGGCCAGGATGACGGCCGGGATTCCCGTGGAGTACATGCCCACACCCAGACCGGCAATGATGTTGGTGGCCGAACCCGTTACCGACTGCGCAGCAATACCCGTGACGGGCTTCTTATCCGTTGCCGTGTAGTATTCCGTGACCAAGCCGATGGACGTTCCAGACGCCAGGCCGATCAATACCGCCCAGAAAACGCCGAGGGAGGTGTATTCCGTACCACCCGCGCTCCAGCTTTCAGGAAGCATCCAGGAGATGATGAAAAAGGACAGGACGGCCATGAGACCGGCCGCGCCGAATTCACCTACATTGAGGCCATGCTGCGGATTGCCTCCTTCCTTGACCTTCACGAAGAACGAGCCGGCAATGGAAACGATGATACCGACTGCAGCCAGGACCAGGGGCAGGATGATAGCGCTGAGCTCGCCGAAGTTGGAATTTGCCATGGCGGGAACGGTAAGAAAAGCCGTTCCAAGGACCATTGTACCAATGATCGAACCGACATAGGATTCGAAGAGGTCGGCGCCCATACCGGCAACATCACCTACGTTGTCACCAACGTTGTCAGCAATTGTAGCCGGGTTGCGCGGGTCGTCCTCCGGGATACCTTCGTAGACTTTTCCAGCCAGGTCAGCTCCGACGTCAGCAGCCTTGGTGTAGATACCGCCACCAACACGTGCAAAAAGGGCGATAGATGAGGCACCCAGGGAGAAGCCGGAGATGACGCCAACCACCTTCACAATATCCCAGGAGGTGGCTGAATCAAAGGCGATGAACAGCCCACCGAGTCCCAGCACTCCGAGCCCGACCACCGAGAGGCCCATGACCAGACCGCCGGAGAACGCCACGTTCAAGGCCTGACCGAGACCCGTGCGGGCGGCGTTCGTCGTGCGGACGTTGGCTTTTGTGGCTACGGTCATGCCAATGAATCCGGCCAGGGCGCTACAGAACGCGCCCACGATGAAGGAGACGGCAATCAACCACGATGAGCCTTCCTGGCTGGCGTTGGCAAAGGCCAGCAAAACGGCCACAATAACCACGAAGATGACCAGTACACGGTACTCCTGGCGCAGGAAAGCGCGGGCGCCCTCAGCGATGGCCTTGGCCAGATCGGCCATTACGTCGGTGCCGACGTCCTGTTTATTGATCCACTGCGTACGCGTCCAGGCGTAGAGAAGGGCTATGAGACCACTGACCGGGACCAGATAAGTGAGCGTTGAGATGTCCATTGGGAAGGGTTTTCCGGGTGAGTGATGGCAAACCCGAACACGGGGGAGCCATAAGAAAACAAGAATCCAAAAAATTACCCTTCAGAGGGCAGTTTTGGTATTCATTAATCAAGAATTCGCCCGTGGATTATCCACACGGGGCCATCTGACTCCCGAGGCTCGAAAGACGGTCAGAGCGGCCGGCGCGGTCTTCGCGGCCCATGCGGCCTTAGCGGCCCATGCGGCCGGAAAACGAACGCCCCTTACCCGTTGAACCGGTTCATGGCCGTCACGATACCGTCGGTCACAAACGTCAGTGCAGCATCCCGGGCCCGCTCGATGGCGGGCTCGATGAGCGTACGCTGTTCCGCCGTGAAGGGCTCCAACACGTATTCGGCCTGTCGTCCCTGTCCAAAATCATTCCCCACGCCAATGCGCATCCGGGGAAAGGCATTGGTATCCAGCCAATCAATGATATCATCGAGCCCGTTGTGGCCGCCGGTACCCCCCTTTTGGCGAATACGGATGACGCCGGTATCCAGATGGATATCGTCCACAATGACCAGGATATCCTGCGGCGTGACGCGATACTTTCGGATAAGCTCTTCCACGGCCAGACCGCTGCGATTCATGTACGTCTCGGGGGCCGCCAGTAGCAGTTTCCTGCCCCGCCATCGACCTTCCGCAATCTTGGATTGTCCCTTCGTCTTCCACGTAGCCCCGATATGCCCGGCAATGGTCTCGACAACCTCGAAACCAATATTGTGCCGGGTGCCTTCGTACGTGGCACCTGGATTACCGAGGCCAATGATGATGCGGATGGAGCCTGCCATACCTTCGTTTTTGCGCCGGAAAAATCCCATGCCTGCTGCGTGGTGGATAAAAAAAGACCGGGGCCTCCATCGGAAGCCCCGGTCCTGTCATAACGGCCTGTGGCCGGGTACATGCCGTGGCTTACTCGGCAGCTTCGTCAGCTGATTCGTCGGCTGCTTCAGCGCCCGACGCTGCCTCGCCTCCCTCTTCTTCGTCCTCGTCGTCGTCGAGCACGATAAGCTGGCGGGGACGACGGATGGAAACGAGCGGAGAGTCCGGGTTGGCAAGGATCTGCAGACCTTCGTTTTCCATGTCATGCACCAGGATGCGCTGACCGATCCGCAGATTGGTTACGTCCACCGTAAAGGACTCCAGGATATTCTCCGGGAGGCACTTGATGGCAATCTTGTGGATGAACTCCTGCTGAATGCCACCGTTGCGGACGCCGCGGGCCGTGCCTTCAAAGTGCACAGGCACCTTGACCTTGACCTTTTCGCCTGGATGCAGAACGATAAAATCCGCATGGATGATGCGGTCGCTTACCGGATCCATCTGGTAGTCCTTGAGAACGCAGTCGTAGGTTGCACCGTCGATGACGACGTTGACACGATGGAACTTGTCCGTGTAGATCAGATCCCTCATGGCCAGCTCCGGGACCTGGAAGGCGCGGGGCTCTTCGCCGTGTCCGTACAGCACGCATGGGACTTCTTCAGCCTTGCGGGCAGCGCGTGCTTGCGACTTGCCGGCTTCGCGCGCCTTGGCTTCGAGCGTGATGACTTCCATGACTTGTATACCGTTGTGTGTTTCGTTGAATATCAGGAATCGAACAGGGTCGAGATCGATTCATCCGTATAGATGCGGCGAATGGCGTCCGCAAAAATTTCTGCCACGCTGACGACCTGGATCTTGTCCAGGCTGCGTCTGATCGGAATGGTGTCGGTGACCACCAGATGGGAGATGGCCGATGCCTCGATGCGATCGTAGGCAGGACCGGATAGCAGGGCATGCGTACCCGCCGCAAGGATTTTGAGGGCACCCGCGTCACGAAGCGCATTGGCCGCGTTCGACAGCGTTCCGGCCGTATCGATCATGTCGTCGATGAGCAGGACATTCTTGCCCTCGACCTCACCGATGATGTGCATGACCTGCGCCACGTTTTGCGTGGGTCGACGTTTGTCGATGATGGCTAGTCCAGCGTCCAGTTTTTTGGCATACGAGCGGGCCATCTTGACACTTCCGACATCGGGGGCCACAACGACCAGGTTGTCCAGCTCCATCTTGCGATAGAAGTCCGCAAACACGGCGCTACCATAGAGGTGGTCCACCGGGACATCGAAGAAGCCCTGAATCTGCGAGGCGTGCAGATCCATCGTCAGCACACGATCCACCCCTGCCGTGGTCAGCAGGTTGGCCATGAGTTTGGCGGCAATCGAGACGCGCGGCTGGTCCTTGCGCTCCTGACGGGCATACCCGAAGTATGGGATGACGGCTGTGATCCGGCCCGAGGACGCGCGCACGGCTGCATCCACCATCAGGAGCAGCTCCATCCAGTTGTCGGCCGTGGGGTGGGTACTCTGGATCAGGAAGACGTCACATCCGCGGATGGACTCCTCGAAGTGGACGTAGATCTCTCCGTCGGAGAAGTTCTTGATCTCCACCTCACCCAATTCCTGTCCGAACGCCTGCGCAATGGATCGCGCCAGCGCCGGGTTGGATCGGCCTGCAAAGAGCTTTATGGGCTGTGTATGCGTGGACATGAGGTGATGATGGTGTCGTTCGGACCCGTGTTGCCCGGGGAGGACTCGAACCTCCACCGACGGCTCCAAAGGCCGCTGTCCTGCCATTAGACGACCGGGCAAAGTGCATGCAGCCGGGAATTCCCGACGATGCACGTCCATACCCTTTCGCTCGGATCTTCGAGCCGGGGGTACAGACTTGAAAAAATAGGAATCAGGGCAGGCGAAGGCAACGCAAACAGCCCAGAGCACAAATCAATGCACAAAATTCACGGCGTGTCAGCAGAAAGGCGAACGTTCACTTCAGGTCGTAACCGAAGCGCTGCATGACTTCCCGGACGGCATTGATATCAATGGCTTCCACCCGTCCTCGATGGCCATCGACCGAAGTGGCCTTGAACAGCGCATTCAGGATAGCCTCTTCCGTGGCTTCGACGGCTGCCTGGAATAGGGGTGACATCCGACCGTTGTCCAGCCCGTTCAACGGCTGCCTGTCCTGACCGCGGCGTACCTCCTCTGCCGTGGAAAAGGCGATGATATAATCGCCACTACCGTTCGTCGCGGGCGATCCCGTGCGTCCGATGGCGAGCATGGCCCGCGCCGCGAGGCGCTCCAGGTTGCGGTCCGAGAGCGGTGCATCCGTGGCCAGTACGACAATGACCGAGCCATCGGCATCGCCGCGGTCAAGGACATCCTTCATGAAGTACTGTCCGAGCTCCTCACCCACGGGCACGCCATCGATACGCAGGATGCCACCATAATTGGTCTGTACCAGCGCGCCGAGCGTGTACCCTCCGAGCTGCCCGGGCAATTGGCGCGAGCTGGTTCCGATGCCTCCTTTCCAACCAAAGGACACGGTGCCGCGGCCGGCACCGATGCTGCCTTCCTCGACCGGACCCGTGCGCGCCGACGCAATGGCTTGCCGAATGGTAGCGGCCCGCAGGTGCCGGCCGCGGATGTCGTTCAGGAAACCGTCATTTGTCTCCCCTACCACGGCATTCACGCTGCGCACCCGCTCGTTTCCCTCATGATCCAAGGTCCATCCAATAACCGCCTCCATCCCCTGCGCCACCGAAAGCGTGTTGGTCAGGATGATGGGCGTCTCGATTTCCCCCAGTTCGATGACCTGTGTCGTGCCGGCAAACTTGCCGTAGCCGTTTCCCTGGAAAAAACCGGCCGGCACACGGTCCTGGTAAAGATTCCCGCCGTGCGGCAGGATGGCCGTGGCGCCCGTATTGACCGAATCCCCGCGCACCATGGTCACATGGCCCACCCGCACGCCGACCACATCGGTAATGGCGTTGAGCGGCCCGGGCGCAAGGATACCGGGTGCAATTCCCAGATCCCGGGCGCGGGGACGCTCTGCTGCATCTTCCATGACGCGTGCCGTCGCACTGTCCTGAGCCGCTGCCGGCGCAGCACAGGCCAGAAGAAAAACGAAAAGGACCATTGGGAGGCGGCAGGGAATCGGCGACATGTCAGGGGACCCGCACAACGGGGTGGTTGGATGTTCGGTTACAGCACCCGAATATAGCACGGTACATACTCCGGGCGCTTGTCCGAACCATTGCCCACCATCATCATGACCCATCGCTCGTGACCCACCCGCAACCCATCGGCATTCTGGGCGGCATGGGGCCGCAGGCCGGCATTGATCTGGTTTCCAAGATCACGGCCGAAACCGAAGCTACGCGGGATCAGGACCACCTTCCCGTAATCCTGGTCAGCAAACCCGAAATCCCCGACCGCACGGCGTGGCTGGCAGATCCTTCCGCCCCTGACCCTGCACCGGTCATTGCTGAAGGGTTTGTGGCACTCGAGCGCGCGGGCGCCGGCGTGGTGGCCATGGCCTGCAATACGGCGCACACCCCAGCCATATTTGACCGCGTGCAGCTACAGCTCATGCATGCCGGTGCCCGCATCCGCATCCTTCATTTGATTGGGGAAACCGTGGCAGGGCTCCAAGCCGCCTATCCGGACATCAGGACCGTCGGTATCCTCGGAACGCATGGAACCCTGTCTTCCGGCCTCTATCACCAAGCGCTCGAGCGCCGCGGACTGAGCGTTCTCGCGCCCAAAGACACCAACCGCCTTTCGAAGGCCATTTATGACCCGGAGACGGGCATCAAGGCCCACTCGTCACCCGTCACGACGGCGGCCCGCTCGCAGGTGCAGGAAGCTGTTTCCGAGTTGGCAAAAAAGGGTGCAGAGGCCGTCATCCTGGGCTGCACGGAATTGCCCTTGGCCGTTCCCGAGACGTGCCTCGGCGGCGTGCCCCTCATCGACCCGGCGCGGATGCTGGCCAGGGCCCTCATCCGCGCCGTCGATCCTGCGCGCCTTCGGACCTTGCCCTGACCTGATGGACCCGGCGCTGCTCCCGATCGTACCAACTCCTTTATCACACCTGGGAAGAGTGCACTGTGTCACTGCGCGCCATGTTGAGCCCGGCTGTTGAGGATTACCTCAAGGCCATTTTCACCTTGCAGACGGAATCCGGCGAAGACGGACCTGTGGGCACCTCTCGCCTGGCCGAGCACATGAATGTGTCCTCTGCCTCGGTGACCAATATGCTCAAACGGCTTGATACGCTGAGCCTGGCCACCTACACAGCCTACAAGGGCGTTCGTCTGTCCGAAGCCGGCCGCACGATCGCGCTGGAAATCATCCGGCATCACCGCTTGCTGGAAACCTACCTGCGTGATGTCATGGGGTATGATTGGGAGGAGATGCACGCCGAAGCGGAACGTCTCGAGCATCATATATCCGAGGAATTCGAGGATCGCCTGGACCACATGCTCGGGTATCCGACCCACGACCCCCATGGCGATCCGATCCCGGACCGGGACGGCACTATGGTCGAAATTGCATCCGAGCCCCTCTCATCATGCCCTTTCGATACGCCCCTAGTAGTTCGCCGCGTAACCGACACCGACGTGGAGGTGCTGCGCGCCATTGAATTGCTGAATCTGCTCCCGGGTCAAGAAGTCACGATTCTTGGCGATGGCCACCACGCTCATCCATCGGAAGGCACGATGGAAACGGGCGGCGAATATCCGGGTGAATCGGGGGCTGTCATCACGGTGCGCCATGGCCCGCGTATCCTTTCCGTGCCTGAAGATCTTGCCCAGCACGTCTTTGCCTCACCCCGGGCAGATCACCCCGCCACCTGACCCCTTCCTCCCGCCGGAGTACCCTTTTTGAGCAAAGGCTCCACTTTTCCATCGCAACGACCTACCCATGCCTGAGCCCACATCCTCCTCTGACCGTGCCCGCCAGATCCGTGACGAGATCCTGCACCTGTTCCGCAACCATGGCAAGCACACCTTCCGTCCGAAAGAGGTAGCCAAAAAACTCGGTTATCGCAGCAACGAAGATTACCGCCTGTGCCGGGCGTTGCTCGAGGAGCTCGAATCCGAGGGACTGATCCGCCGAATGAAAGGCAATACCTTCGGTCTGCGTCCACGGGAGTCCCGCCTTGAAGGGCGAATATCCGTCCACCCAAGGGGATACGGCTTTGTGCGGGTCGAAGGCATGAGCGAGGATTTCTACGTGCGTGAGCGACGCATGTCTACAGCCCTTGACGGGGATCTCGTGCGGATCGGATTGGCAGCCCGAAAACCAGGCGATGAACGACGCGAGGCCGAGGTCCTTGAGGTGCTCGAGCGCCGACGCAGAACAGCCGTCGGTACGCTCGAGCACAGCGGATCCTTTGCCGTGGTCACGCCCGATGACCGGAGGCTGACACACGATATATATGTGGATCTGGCCACCATCGGAGAGGCCAGAACCGGCGACAAGGTGCAGGTATCGATCGATGCCTTCGAGCATCGTGGCGGGGCGCCGCGCGGCCGCCTGCTGAAGGTCATTGGCTCGGCAGACGATCCCCGCATACAGACCGTTGCCTTGGCCATGAGTATCGGCGTGGACGTGGATTTCAGACCCGACGTACTGGAGGAGGCAAATCGTATTCCCGATGAGATAGCGGCCTCCGAGATCGCGCGCCGTGAAGACTTCCGCCACGAGAGGGTCTTCACCATCGACCCCGCAGATGCCAAGGATTTTGACGATGCGCTTCACCTGCAGCACCTGCCCAATGGTCATGTCGAAGTAGGCATACACATTGCGGACGTATCCCACTACGTGCCTTCGGAGAGCGAACTCGATCGCAGCGCACGGGAGCGGGCAACCAGCGTCTATCTCGTAGATCAGGTCATTCCGATGTTGCCTGAGCACCTCTCAAACAGTATCTGCTCGCTCAATCCGGAGGTGGACAGACTGACCTTTTCCTGTGTCGTCGAGCTGGATACCAAGGCGCAGGTAGTAGATTTTCGGGTCGTGGAAAGCGTTATCCACTCGAAGCATCGACTCTCGTACGAGCAGGCGCAGGAGATCATTGCAGGGCTGCATCCCGATCATGAACTGGCCGGGATCCTGGCCACGCTCAACCAACGCGCAACGCTCATGCGGGAGGAGCGCTTCGAACACGGATCCATCGACTTCGATATCCAGGAGGTACGTGTTGAACTGGACGAGCAGCGCCGGCCCGTTCGGATCGTCCCCCGCGAACGCCAGGATGCCCATCGCCTTATCGAAGAATACATGCTCCTGGCTAACCGGCTGATCGCCAAGCGTTATGGTCATGATCGCCCGTTCGTCTTTAGGGTCCACGACCCGCCCGATGCCGACCGCATAACCAATTTGTCCCAATATGTCCGCGTTTTCGGGCACGAGCTGCCCCACCAGAACGGCCACGTTACGCCCAAAGCGCTCAATACGCTCCTGCGGTCGGTTTCGGGAAGACCCGAGGCGGCTGTCATCGAAACAGCGGCGCTGCGCAGCATGTCGCTTGCGCGCTACGACACCAACAATGTCGGACATTACGGCTTGGCTGCAGAGTACTATGCCCACTTCACAAGCCCGATCCGCCGCTATCCTGACCTGCTGGTCCATCGCCTGATCAAAGAGCAACTCGACGGCAAGAGACGACTCAACAAGGACGAGCTCAGCATGCTGGCCAAGCACTGCTCCGAGCGCGAGCAAATGGCGACAGAGGCAGAGCGGGCCTCCATCCAACTCAAGAAGGTAGAGTATGTCCTGGATCACCTCGGTGAAGAGCACGCCGGCGTGATTACCGGAGCGGCCCGCTTCGGCGTATTCATCGAGCTGACGGAGCTGCTGGTCGAAGGGATGGTCCATGTGCGTGACATGGATGACGATTACTACGATTACGACGAGGCTACCTTCAGCCTTGTCGGCCGCCGCAGTGGACGCCGGTACCGGCCCGGAGACATGGTGCGGGTCATCATCGTATCGGCCAGCGTGGAGCGCCGGGAGATCGATCTGGAATTTGCCTGAGTGCTCCTGCAGGATTGCCCTACGGTGCCACGAGCCCTTCAGAACCATAGGTACGTGGTCGATACTACACTAAACCACTCCCCCACAATGCATACCGCGGTCAGCCACGCTGATATCGGCGATTTCGACATATCGTCTGCTGGCAGGTAACCAGATTCGCGTATCCCTTCGCGCCATGAAGGCGCGGCAAGGACGGTTCGTCCGAGTTTTGGTCGGCTTCCTGCTGGTTTACGCAGCCCTCGTCCTGGTCACCCTTGGTCTCTTCTTTGATCGCTTCTCCATGACGCTCCTGCCGGATGTCCCGCCGGTCGAGATCGTCAACCAATCCCTTGTCGCCACCTTCATTACCCTGTTTTTTCTGCGTTTCCTGCTCCAGAAAACGCCGAGAATGAAGGTGGTCCCCTACTTGCACCTGCCTATCCAACAGCACAGGCTGGTCACGTTTTTTCAGACCGCATCCCTGCTGTCCGTCCACAACATCTACCCGCTTTTTTTCTTCATCCCGTTCTGGATGCGGTTTGTCGTTGCAGGAGATTCGATCGAAGGAAATCTGATGTGGATCGGTGCCATCATGCTGCTCATCCTCTCTTCGCACTTCGCCAACCTGCTCGTCAGGGGTATCCTGCGCAGACAGGTGGGCGTATTCTACCTGCTGATGACCATCCTGATCGGGACCGCCTACATCGATGAGGTCGCCGGCGTCGGACTGCAGCAGCGCATGTCCGGGTTCATGTTCACGGATCTGCTTTCAGGCAGTGCAACGAGCCTGGTTCTCTTCCTGGCGTGGGCCTTCTTTGTCATGGTCGCCTCGACGTTCCATCTGGCCCGTTCCCTGAGTGACCCCGAGGGGGAGCACGGCGAAAAATTGCCCGATGCCCACTCCTTCCAGGTTCCTGATGACTGGGGTATCCTGGGCCATCTTGTCCGCTCGGAACTGCTGCTCATGTGGCGCAACCGACGGCCCCGTCACTACCTCTTGCTCTCGATTTTCTTCTCGACGTTTTACCTGGTACTGATGCTGAGTTCGGGAGACGTTTTCGGTGAGGTAGCCTTCCCGGCACTGCTCGGTTTGTTTGCCTCCGGGGGGTTCGTGTTGAATTACGGACAGCTCATGTTCGGCTGGGATGCAGCCAACTACCAGGCGCTCATTACGCGCAATATTGCCTTCCACACGATGGTGCGAGCCAAACTTATCGTGCTGCGCACCTCGTGCCTGTTGCTGTTCCTGCTCTCCTTGCCCCTCTTTATCGCATTGAGGCCGGACCTGGTCGCTTTGCACACGGCCTTTCTGTTCTATAACGTCGGCATAACGAGCGCACTGGTCATGGAGCTGGCCACCCGGAACAAGCAACGGCTGGACGTCACACGGGGAGGCGGTTTTTTCAACTTTGAAGGGATCTCAGCGCGGCACATGCTGTGGATCATCCCGACGGCTCTTCCTCCTGTCCTGTTCTTGCAGGCCATGCACGAGTCGCCGGATCTGGGCTTGACCATTCTGGCCCTCATCGGGCTGGGAAGCCTGATTTTTACTGAGCCCTTGACACGATACTTTGCCCGTGGGCTTCGTGTCCGCAAACATACCATGGTGGAGGGGTTTACAGTCCATGCACGTTGAATTCAATGGCGTTGCCAAAACCTTCGGTTCCAAAAGGGCGCTCGACATACCCTCCTGGATTCTTGAAAATGGGGACGTGGTGGGCCTCGTCGGAAGTAATGGTGC
>Ga0181567_10001937_pt1 | contig 15588 bp, 11 predicted proteins | sample 101ome_14_FD_133761 | JGI IMG/M metagenome (GOLD analysis project Ga0181567, IMG submission 133761) | Coastal salt marsh microbial communities from the Groves Creek Marsh, Skidaway Island, Georgia - 101403AT metaG (megahit assembly) | ecosystem: Environmental > Aquatic > Marine > Intertidal...
CGGGGCTGTAAACGGTGCCTAATTCGGTCGTCTGCGTTATCGACACAACGCGGGGACGCACCTGATGCTCATCGAGCCGCCCCCCCAAGCGGGCACGCACTTGCTCTGGACGTATCTTGCCGTCATCAGTCGGCAGCGTAAGCAACTTCACCCCTCCGATCTGTTCCGGCGCACCGCACTCATCAATGTGCAAATGCGAGGTTTCTGCGCAGAGGACTGCATCAAACGAACGCGTCAACGAACCCAGTGCCGTGACGTTAGCCCCGGTTCCATTAAAGACAAAGAACGGCTGGGCAGAGGGACCAAAGTGTTGGCGCATGAGGTCCTCGGCATCGCGGGTATAGCGATCGTCGCCGTAGGAGTGCACGTGCCCCACATTGGCATCTACCAGCGCCTGCAAGACTTCGGGATGAACGCCGGCGTGATTATCGCTGCCAAACCCCTTTTCAACGGCGGGATGTTCCATATCTGGCTTCAATGCTCCTTCCCCTTAGATTGGAGGCTAGTGGGCTTCCAGCCAGTCACGCCCGGTGCCCATTTCCACTTCGATAGGCACTTCCATAGGCAGCGCCTCGCGCATGGCCCGTTCAATTTTTTCCGGCACGCTGTCCATTTCACTCACGTGTAAATCAAACACGAGTTCGTCGTGCACCTGCAAGAGCATCTTGCTCTGAGCCCCCTTCAGCTCCTCGTGTATCCGACTCATCGCCAGCTTGATCATATCGGCAGCAGAACCCTGTATGCGCGTGTTGATTGCGTTGCGCTCTGCTCCCTTGCGCGTGTTTCCATTGCGCGAGTTGATATCGCGAAGATAGCGGCGGCGACCGGTTACGGTCTCCACGTATCCCTTCTCACGCGCGAACTCAACCGTTTCATCAATGTAGTTTTCCACGCCCGGATACTGAGCGAAATACTGCTTGATCAGCTGGGCGGCTTCAAAGCGATTGATATCGAGCCGTTCGGCCAGACCAAAAGCAGAGATCCCGTATATGATACCGAAGTTGACCGTCTTGGCCTGTCTGCGCATATCGTCCGTAACGCCTTCGGCATCTACACCGTAAATCTTCATCGCCGTCGTCATGTGAATATCACCTCCCTCGCGGAAGGTCTGCAGCATATCTACATCGGCGCTCAACTCGGCGGCCACGCGCAGCTCTATTTGCGAGTAATCGGCCGAGAGCAGGACGTAGTCTTCGCCGCGCGGCACAAACGCGCGCCGGATCTCGCGCCCCTGCTGTGAGCGAATGGGAATTGTCTGCAGATTCGGACTGTGCGACTGCATGCGCCCGGTCGCCGTGACGGCCTGCTCGTAGCTTGTGTGCACCCGCCCCGTCTCGCCAAAGACCGTGCCTGGCAACATGTCTATATAGGTCGACTTGAGCTTGGTATGCAGACGATAGTCTAAAACCCGCTGCGCGATCTCATGCCGGTAGGCCAGCCGACGCAGCACCTGTTCCCCCGTCTGAAACTGGCCCGTCTTAGCCGTGCGCCGCGCATTGGGATCGAGCTCAAGCTTCTCAAAGAGAATGCCGCCTAGCTGCTGCCCGGAGTTTAGGTTAAACTCTTCGCCAGCCAGCTCGTAAATGCGGGCTGCGGTCTCTTCAATATGCTCTTGAAATTGCCGGGCCATCGCATCGAGGACTTCGCTTTCCATGCGCACGCCCTCGTGCTCCATCTCAACCAAAACGGGCAGCAGTGGGCACTCAATATCATAGAAAACGCGCCCCTGCCCCATCTCCTCAATTTTCTCGCGGAATAAGGCCGCTAGCTGCCAGGTAATATCGGCGTCTTCAACCGCATACTCTACGATTTCATCTAGGGGTACGAGGTTCATACCCAGCTGCTCTTCGCCCTTTTCTCCAATCAGCTCGGAAATTGCTATGGGCTGGTAGTTGAGCAGCGTTTGTGCGAGGTGATCCATGCCGCGTCGACCGTCCGGGTCAACCAGTGCGGCCGCAAGCATCGTATCGAAAAAGGGGCCTGCCACGCTCACGCCGTGCCAGCGGAGCACGCCGAGATCGTATTTAAGGTTGTGACCTATCTTTTCTGCCGACCCTTCAAATACGGGGCGAAATTCTTCTAGGAGAGCCAACGCCTTGGTGCGTTCTACCGGCACGGGCACGTAAAACCCGCGGTGCGCTTCCCAAGAAAAGGCAATGCCAACCAAACTGCAGCGCTTGACGTCGAGGCCCGTCGTTTCGAGGTCAAAGCAGAAGGCGGGCAGCCCGCTGAGTTGCTCAATCAGGTCCCTTCGCCCTTGGGCCGTATCCACCAGCTCGTATTGGTGCGCCACATCGGCAATGGTCTTAAGCTCAACGGGGGGCCCCGCCTGGCCACCGCTAGCCAACTCGGCAAAACCCTCTCCCAGCACGCGCCTACCCAGCGTATTGAACTCCAATTCAACAAAGAGCGCGGCCAGCTTTTGCCGATCCCAGGTATCATACCCCATGGCATCCCAATCCTGTTCGATCGGCACGTCGCGCTCAATCGTTACCAGTTCCTTGGACAGCAAGGCCTGATCCCGATACTGTTGGAGGTTTTCCTTCTGCTTGCCCTTCAGCTCATCGACGCCGGCCAACACCCCTTCCACGCTGCCAAAACGCGCAATCAGCTTCTGTGCCGTTTTCTCCCCTATCCCAGGCACGCCGGGTATATTGTCGGAGGCATCGCCCATCAGGCCGAGTATGTCAATGACCTGGTCAATGCGTTCGATGGACCAACGGTCCAGAATCTCGCGCACGCCCTGAATCTCCGCTTCATCGCCCGCCCTTCCCGGCTTGTATATAACCGTCTGTTCCGAGACCAGCTGGCCGTAGTCCTTGTCTGGGGTAACCATGTAGGTGTTGAACCCCTCTCCCTCAGCGCGCAGAGCGAGCGTCCCGATGATATCGTCTGCTTCCCATCCGGGCATTTTCAACACCGGCATATTAAACGCCTCGCACAGCTGAAAAACATAGGGCAGTGCCTGACTCAGATCTTCGGGCATAGCCTCGCGCTGCGCTTTGTATTCGGCATAGGCCTTATGCCGGTGCGTGGGCTCCGGCGTGTCAAAGACCGCAGCAATATGGGTGGGCTCTTCCCGATCAATGATACTTAGCAGCGTATTGGCAAACGCAAAAACAGCCGAAGTATTCATGCCCTGCGAAGTCATGCGCGGGTTGCGCATCAGCGCAAAGTGACCGCGATATACCAGAGCCATACCATCGAGTAAGAACAGTTTTTTCTCGTCGCTCATCGCACTTCCGTGGGGTTAGTTTTTTATGGGACATATACTATCCCAAGGGCCAGTGTAACACAAGCGCATCCACCAGCTATCTCTTATCTTTATCCCTGCTCACAGCAGACTATCATACTCTATCGCTGCCCTAAGCGATGAATCACATCAACGATAAGGCACCCGCGCAATGACGATCACCATACTGGACATACGCGACCAGCTCAAAGAGCGATGGGGCCTAGAGTTTAGCCGTATCTCCCGCCTGATCAATGGGCTCAATTCCGAGGTCTACATCTCCTCAGACGCGCTGGTGTCGGATTCGGCCCTATCTCATCGCGCCGTGGGACAAATTCTTCAACTTCTTGAGCCGTTTCTACAGCAGAACGACGAAGGGCTCCGAATAAACCCGCAGCACCGCGCCGAAATAGCACGCCTATTCCCGCTTGACGACGCACCGCCCGATCCGTGGGAAGAGCGGGCACGGCAGCATCCAGTTTTACCGCACCTGAGCACGATCCTTAGCCAACGCCCCGCTCCCGATCGCCACCTAGACCACGTAGCGGCAACGCCGCTGACCGCCCTGAAGCGCGCGCTCTTTCTATCCAGTCAGTACGATTTGAGCGACGCCTCCGTGCTCTTGTTGGGAGATCACGATATGACGAGTATAGCGCTTGCTCTGCTCGAGCCAAGCCTAGCGCTGACCGTCGCCGACATCGACGAGCGTCTGCTTCTCTTTATCAATAGCTTTAACGCAGAGCACGGTACCAGCATTCGCATCTTCTTTTCCGATTTGCGCGTTGAGCTTCCACCGGGCTTATACGGCCAATTCGACCTAGTCTTCACTGATCCTCCCTACAGTGAGGACGGCGTAGGCCTCTTTTTACAGCGCGCAATCTGCGCACTTAGAGAGCGCGATTTTACGCGCATTATACTCTCCTATGGCTATGGAGAACAGCAGGTGAGTTTGGGGTATAAAGTCCAGAGCGTGCTGCACCAGCTCCGCCTGCTAAACGAAGCTATATTACCACGATTCAACCGCTACACCGGAGCCCCTTCGCTGGGCGAACGCAGCGATCTTTACATACTGCGTCCCACGCGGCGCAGCCTGGCAGCAGCCCGGCGACAACCCTATGGGGGCTCTATTTACACACAGGGCCGGAGCGCGCGCGAGTCAGCTCATCAACACCTGCCCGAGTCGCTTCTCGACGGCCTGCATCAGCGCGTCTCCACGTGGCCGGTAAAACGCCTGCTTCACGTTGGACATCCCCTGAAGTCAGACGCGCGTCAAACGGCGCCTCCCCTGACACTGTCCACCTATTCTCAGGCACTGCGCGAGGGAGACAAGAGCGTACTCGGGCACGAATCCGCAGTGATAAACCTCTACCCCGACTACGGACACTACGCGCTGCACGCCTGCCTTACAACGAACGCTACGCACCTTCTCCTGTGCGCACACCAGCGAGTCCTAGCGGACCTCTTTTCCCACCCCACTCCTCTGAGAGAGCTCGTCGAATGCATATTTTCTTTACAGATGCGCCTACAGGAGGGAAACGCGGCCTGGGTCGAATTGATACGTCAGAATAACGACTCTTCCGATCGACACAGCGCGTTGGTTCGAAGCATACTGGAGCGACGGCGGGCGAGGTTAAACAATGCTTGGCGAGAAGCGCTTATTTCTACGCTGAAAGCGGACGGCATAACGCTGAGTAAAAACCAGGCCCGTAGCTGCATTGCGCAGACCTCGCTAGGCGCTCTTTACGCACAGCAGTATATCGGGGAAATGCCCAGCACGGCTCTTGCTGGTCTCGCCAACGACGCAAAGGCCAGTCTCGACGCAGCGCTGAGCCTGAACACCTAAGCGTTGAAAACGGCGTAGACCACCTCAGACCTGTCGAACGCGAGCCGCATGCGCTAATTCCCGACCAGCGATTATCCCGCTCTCTATTGCTCTAAACGGCTCTGTTCTCACCGTCGTAATAACGATTTATGCCTGGCTCTTCGCCCATACCGTGCCATGCACCGCGGAAAAGCGTTTGCCGCTGGGCTGGCATGGCCTCTATCACTTCGGCAGACGGACACCCCTTACCCCATTTAGCATTGACCGTATCGTAGCAGGTAAACAGGCTCAGCCGGTCGCGTTCTCCATTCGACCATTCCTGACCCGTATGACAAAGGCCCTCGGTGAAAATGACCGCTGATCCAGCGGGGCAGGAATACGTCTCCCACAGCGGGCTGTCTCGATGGCTCCACGCTTCGGGCCGCGGGAAGGCCGCTTTGTGGCTACCGGATAAAAAAAGCGTGCCGCCGTCGCCCTCCTGCACTTCGTTGAGCTCCCACACCACGCGCGTGAGCCCTGAATGAACCCGACCCGGCTGCATTTGATATATGTGTGAACTGCCCCGGAAGTTGAAGTACCCTCCGCCGCCGTGCGGACCGAAATTATCGTGACCTGCCTGTCGGTGACTCGTATAGGTGTGGTCGTAGCGGAACCCGTAACACGTCTCTGTAGCCAAGGCTTGATGAGACAGCACCTCGTTGAGAACACCCACCACGACCGGGTGATCCAAGAGCACCTGTGACGGTCCTCCGTGATTGTCGCGCTCTGCAGGAGGCAGCCCATCCCGTTCATAGAGAAAGCGCATCTGATGCGAACGCACGGCTTCTACCTGCTCTGCTGTGAGCAAGCCCGGCAGAGCAATCCAACCCTTCAGGTCAAACAGGTATTTCTGGGCATCACTCATAGGCACGACGGCCAGCCCGTCGGCATTGGTTGCAGGCAACAGCTGTGCACTCATATTCCTATCTCCTCGCAAAAAAATGGGGGGGGGGTAATCAGAGCTCAGACGCTTACCATCAACGGCAGTTGAATTCGCCTTATACCTGCCAGTCAAATACGACGTTGAGCATGTTTTTCTCCCTCTTATAAGCCATCTCGTAAGCCGTGACCATATCCGTGTAGGGCATGCGATGACTCACCAATTGGCTGGGCTTAAGGCGTCCATCGGCCATCAAGTCTAGCATCTGCGCACAGAGCGCCTCACCGCTAAAGCGATCGGCCTCGGACGGATAGAGATCTCCAGCCCGTCCGCTAACTGCAATAAGCGAGATGCCCTTGGCGTAAAACCAGCGCATATCAAGTGGGTTACAGTCGAGAGGCGCTTCTCCACGTCCGGGAAGCGCGACGATTGAAACGCGTCCTCCTTCGCGCACAACCTCGACTGCCGTGCGATAGGCCGGCCATGGGTTAGCCGTTAAGATAACCAGATCAATGCCTTCTCCCGCCGTCCATTGATCGATCTTTGCGCGCAGGTCAGGGTCGTCTGAAAGCATCGTCTTATGGGCGCCCATGCGGTGCGCCATTTCCAAGCGCACGGCACTGTTACCGAGCCCCATAACGCGCCCCCCCATTAGAGGCCCCAAAGCGACCGCTCCCATGCCCAACACGCCTAGACCAACAACAGCAACGCGTTCTCCTGGAACAAAATGCGCTTTGTGATAGCACAGCGCACTCAGTGCGTATAGATGGGCAAAAACGGCGTCTTCGGCATTGACGCCTTCGGGCACTCGCACGATGCACTCCGACTCGCGGGCAACGTACTCCGATTGATGTGGATAGCGCGATACAACGCGATCACCAACGGCAAAGCGCGTTACAGCGGCGCCAATTCGCTTAACAACGCCTAGGTTGCTATCGCCCACCCAACGCGGGTAGTCCGGTGCACCAGGCACCTGTTCAGCGCCTTCGTAATTTCCCCGATCCGTGCCAATCTTGAATCCCGTAACTAGCGTCTCCACCCAAATTTGATCGTCTTCTAAGGATGGACTGGTTAGGTCGTGCTCCTCAATCCTTAGATCCCGTGGACCGTGTAGCATAGCAATCTTCACGATGCGGTTCTCCCTTCACCCTAGTAGGCCGTAAAGTCATCTTCAATATCCCCAACTCCAATGGGAATACCTTCTTCTGCGGAGCGAATCGTTGCCAACGTGCAGCGCACGGCCTGCGTACCCTGTGCCGCCCCATAGCGCACGGCCGTACCGGCGAGTACGGAATCGATTAAATGATGAATCTGCCCCTCGTGCCCTCGGCTATAATAGGCGATTTCCGAATCCCATACGTCGTCGCCCCCTTCGTCAAAACGGAAGGTCTCACTCGGCATACCGGCCCGATGCAATACCAGATGCACGGGCCGTCCTGCCCAATCCAGACGGGCTCCGCCCTCGCCCAACACCTCTATCATGCCCTTTTCACCGCTGATGGTCGTGCTAAACCCACGGCGATAATCATACTGTCCGTTGAGCCGCTCCGACCGCGTCCATATCCCCTGACAGCGACCGCTGGCATGTTGCCACGTTATAATGGGCACATCCACCCCGCCCTCTGCGTAGGGATCGTGACGAGCGCCCCCCTGAGCATGGCCCTCAACCCCCTCTGCACGCAGGGCAAAAACCTGCTCGATAGGATCCTCTAGCGCAAAGAACTCAGCCGTCGCAAAAAAGTGCACGGCATGATCGAAAATCCATGGGTACCGGCCCCCTCCAGAAGCGCGCCCATCCAGGCGCCAACTTCGGTCTGACGGCCCCGTATCTATGCGCGCCGGCACGCGTTCGAGCCAGTCTCCGTGCCGCTGGCGGATTTGTCGAGGCGCACCGATTGCTCCGTCCTCAATCAGCTGGCGCGCCTTCCTGTGCGCGCTGATAAATACATAGGTTTCTCCAACCAGCAGCTGTACGTTGCGAGCACGCGCCAGCTGCTCGAGCAGCTTCCCCTCTCCCACACTCCGACAAAAGGGTTTTTCGCAGTGGACGTGTATGCCCCTTTCCAAAGCGCGATGGGCCATGGGCGCATGCAAAAACGTCGGCGTTGCAATATCAACTAGGTCGAGCTCAGCACGATCCAGCATCTCGTCGTAGTCGGTGTAGGTCTCTCCAACGGCGTATCGTTCGGCAAAGTGACGGACGCGCTCCTCATCGCGATCACACAGGGCCACAACTTCTGCCCCCTCGTGGCTGGCATACCCCTTCCAATGCGAGGTCGAAACCAACCCCAATCCCACCATACCCACCCGCAGCGTTTTCATCTACAGGCCTATCTGGCGACGCAGCGCCTGCGTTTCACTAACCCAGTTGCCCACATTCCACCGCCCAAAAGCCCCAAGTTCCCCAAGCGGATCTTCTCCGTAATAAACGGGAACGTGAATAAGAGAAAGTCCTGCATAGGCACGCGCTTCTTCGAGTGCATCCACCAACGCGTCCGGCGAATACACGCACCCAATTCCCTTGACGCCAGCAACAGATCTAGACCAAGCAACGTAATCGACTTCTACGCCATCATGGGTTGCAAAATCACAACCATACTGTGCCCTTTGAAGACCGGAAATAGCGCCCATACGCCGATTGTCCAACAGAACAATACAGCCGCACGCGCCGTGTTCGACGCCGTCGAGAAGGATCTGTGGGTTCATCGTAAAGGATCCGTCACCGCTGAAGGCCACTCCATAAAAAGGCGCCTCCGTCAGCGCAGTAGCCAGCAGCGCCGAAACGGCAAAGCCCATGTAGCTCGCACCGGTTTCGGTAAAGGTCTGACCTAGCTGGGTATCTTCCACCACTTGGAAGCCGTTGGCCTGAACATCGCCCGCATCAAAAAAAGTGACCGCCCCGACCTGCCGAGCCCACGTGGAAGCCACGTGGATTGCAGCGGGCTGCGTCAGCACCGAACGCCCCCAAGTCGTATCGGGTAGGATAGGGGTCTTGTAGCGTTCCTGCTTAAAGGCATTCCACGCCCGTTTTTGTTTCGCGCATTCGTCCGACCAAGGCGAGGCATGCTCTCTCCCGTTCGCCCCCAGCGCGCGCAGCGCATCGTTGAGCTTTTCCAGCGTCGCTTGGGCCTCTCCCACCAGTGCCTCGGTCCGTCCGTAATGGGTCGCCGCTTCGATATCGGCATTGATGTTAACAACCTGCTCTACCCGCGGATAGCCCGTGCGTGAACAGTCGGCTTGGCATACGGCCCGCGAACCAATTACCACGAGCGTATCTGCCTGTTCCATAGCATAATTACCGCACAGAGAGCCCTTTGAGCCGCCCACTGTCATATTGCGCGGGTGGACATAGGGCAACACGCCTGAGACGAGCGGGCTGGTCACGGCTACGGCGTCGGCCAGCGTCAAAAAATCGCGCAGAGCATCTCCACAATGACGGCCCCCTCCGCCCACTTTGACCACCACTCGTTTCGCCTCTAATAGGGCACGGGCGGCTCGTTCATAGCCCCCATCGTCGGCCGCTGCTCCCAGAGCCGGAGGCGATCCTACCGGCAGCTGGCCTAGGTTGATCCCTCCCACCGATGCCGGCTGCGTGTTGAGTGGAAGCAGTAAGAAGAAAGGACCCGCCCGGTGGGGATGGTCGACGACGTTGAGTCCGCGACGCAGCGCAGCGGGCAGCGCCTGAGGAGTGTGAAGCGTGTACGCCGCTCCGAGCGTGCCAAAAAGCCGCAAATAGGCATTCTGCTCAACGCCGGGGATTTGCTGCATATTGGGCCCTTCGTCTTCACTGGTCTCATCGCCCAACAGATACCAAACTCCCACGCCATCTGAAGCCGGCACAAGCGCAGCGGCAAGCGCCTGCAGCGCCCCCGGACCAATCGACGTAACCACGGCGGCTTTTTCCCCCGTCACCCATCGCAATGCGGCGGCCGCATGAGATGCTTCAATCTCACTGCGCACTCCGCAAGCGCGCAGCAACCCCGCTTCCGCGTAAACGCGCAGCACTTCGCCTACTTCTGTCGAGCCGTGACCCAAGACGCATAGGAAGCGCGTAACGCCTTGGCGCAAGAGTCCCAAAACAAGGGCTTCGGACAGAGTGACCTCTAGCTGCGGCGGCAGCACGCCGCTGACAATAGACTGCTCTATACCGCCCGCCTCGGCGATGGCAGCCGCCCGTGCCGCCCTTCTCCCTATCTCATCCATGCGCTTTCACTTGGCGATTCCCCTGCGGACACAGCTCGCAACGGATCCTCCCAGCAGGCGACTCCCCACCTCAGAGAAATGGACCCCGTCTTCGCGCAGTATCTCGCTCCGACCAATGCCTTCAACGACGGAGAATAAATCGTGTACCTCGACGCCGGCGGCACGACACAGGGATAGAGCACAGTCGTTATACTCGTCAACGTCTGCCTCGAAGCGGTCAAATCCCTTATTCGCGTGGTGCAGTTTTTCATCTACCGGAGTCGTCAACGCCCAAATAACCCGCGTGCTTTCCAACGTCGCCAGACGCATTAATATGCGCCGAACGTTCTCCTCGTATTCAACGAGCGGCACCTGAGCCTCACCCGTCTCAAAGCTTTTTTTTAAATCGTGCAAGCCGCAGTTTATATGGACGACTTGAGGCAAACGGGCCAACACCCACGTCTCCAAGTGCGCCAAGACGTTACGACTATCTCCGCCGTTTTCCTCGGGTGCCCATATCTCCGCCTCTCCATCCAACGCCTCAGTAACAAAGGGCTGATATCCCATCCGAATGGAATCACCGACAAGCACGACTTCGGGCTTTTTATCTGATAACATAGCCTTTACACTCCAACGTATTCATCGACGACGGCCCGAGTGCAGGCAAGGCCTTCCCACTCGTCACCTGGACTGGAGAAAATAAGTGAATAGGGCCCGGCGAATTTAGCATCTCGTGCTAGTTCGAGGCAGCGCGTAAAGTCGGCTCGGTCCATTTGGCCTTCAGCATAGAAATCAGCCTTGGCGTGCACAGAGGTTGCCCGCGGTAGGACGGCGGAAAGATCGGCGTATTTTTCTGCCCCCTTAAAGTTCCCGAAGTCGGCACATAAACCTACTTCCCCCTCGCACCGATCAAGTAGGGCGGACAGGGCGTCGACGTGACAGCCCAATGGACGAAAGTTTTCAGTCGATATGCCAATTCCGAGTTGACGCGCGCTCCGTGCCAATTCGCGAAAGCTTTCGGCGCTTGCACACACGACCGGGTCGTCTTCTATAGGTCCGCTTCCGACCGGCGGCGCATCCCCGGCAATTACTCGAGCACAGCGGGCTCCAAGCTCTGCAGCCAACTCCAGCCATTCTCGCACCCAAATCACCTCGCGGGCGCGCTGTTCGGGGTCTGGATGGGCCACATCTCCAGCGTCAATAAGCACGCTGTAAAGGTCGACTTCATGAGCTTCCAACTCCGACCGAAGTTCGCGGATATAGGCATCCTCTGTCTGCGGTAGATGAAAGTGACAGAGCTCCAGCATACCTATATCGCGCTTGGCCAACTGTCCGGGCACCTGTAGAAGGGAAATCTCTCCTTCCCCACCGCACGCACGCTTCGGCGTACCGCGTGTTTCAGACCAATCGTACATCACCTCACCTAACGTGCGATGGAGGCTCCAACTAGACGTCATAATCCGCTTCATCAAACGCACCTCATAGGTCGATTTGCACGATCCAACCAGACGTTGCATCGCAGTATAGGAGATGATTTCCAAATGCCGACAGGCCGTGCGGTTCTGGATCGCTTGGCGGCACCTCAATCCGATCCAGTTCCCCACCTCCTACGCAGTCCAACTTTACGATCACCCGATCGGCCGTATGCACCACCCATACGCCATCTTCAGCGCGCACGACGCCGTGCGCGCGACCGTAGGGCAGAGGAATCACATGCTGCACAGACCAGTCGCTGACGCGCACCTTGCTCAACGTCTGTGATTTGAGCGTGGTGATCCACACCATGCCCTCCTCGAATGGGTCGTACTCCATCCCGTGCACACCGCCGCCCCCCGGCACCGGGCAGCGGCGGCGCGTCTGACCAGAAGCCGGGTCGACCTCCAGAATTGCGCCCTCTCCCTCTGGGGCATCACTTGAACGAGCCGGTCGCCACAGCGTAGCTTGACAGTTAGCGGCGACCCACAGTGATCCTCCTCCCCACGCCATGCCACTCGTATTAGAGGATTCACTAGGGAGATCGCGCACAAGGCGCGTTACGCCGTACTCCGAAGGTTCAGCGATTTCAATCAAGGCCAACCGATCTGTTATTTGGTCGGCCACCCACAGCTGTCCGTCGACAACCTGCAGCGCATTGGGAACGCCGTAGGGTGCCCTAAACAGCCTGCGTATTGCTCTGCCCATGCCTAGACTCCTTCCTTAGGCCTCGTCCCATACCAAGACAACGGCCATGGTCTTTTCCAGTTCGTTATACAGCAGGTCGAATGCCCCTTTGGCTTCTTTGTAGGAAAAGCGGTGCGTTATCATCGGATCGACCTGTATCGCCCCCGTCGACAAGAGCTGTAAAGCCTTCTCAGACCCCGCCGGGCGCGCACGCGCATCTAGATAACCTCCAACAAGACGCACGCCCTGTATTTTACCCGAGTCGAGCGGAAGGGGCTCGTTCTCATACAAACCCAGCACTTGAATAAGACCGCCGCGCCGAACCAGGTCTTGTGCCTGAGCAAAAGCCGCAGAGCCCGCTCGTCCGCCAACGGCTTCGACAACGACATCGGCACCGCGCCCCTGCGTCAAATCGCGCACCTGTTCGACAAGTTCTCCATCGAGCCCGTCCAATACCCTATCGGCTCCCAGCCGGTCGGCCAATGCTCTGCGTAGAGGGAGCGTATCTACGGCCGCAACGCATCCCACACCCAGCGCCTTAGCCACCTGCATACATCCGGATCCGACTAGACCCTGTCCCTGTATCACCATGCAGTCATCCGCTCCTGCCTCCGTCTGCTCCATCCACAGAACGGAGCTAGTGGCCAAGGGCCAGAAGGTGGCCGCCTCACTCGATAGACTGGGTCCGATGGGCACAACGGAGGGCCGATGAGGTGGGTTTACGACTTCCATCGCTACATATTCGGCATGAGGAGCCAGCGCGGCCACGCGATCCCCTACGGTAAAATCTCTTACCTCCGCCCCCGCTTCGACTACGTGACCAGCCAGCGAGTACCCCATAATCCGCGGATCTATTGCCTCCTCGCGATCGTAGCGCCGACCGATTTCCGAACCTCGGCTAATCAGGGAACGCTCGGCCTGCACAAGCACTTCCGTCGGACCGATCTTCGGGGGATCCACTTCTTCCAACCATATATTTCCACGTCCCTGAGCCTTGGCCACGCGCTTCATAAAAAGACCTCCATCATTTGCGCGACAATATTGCAAAAAAGGAGAGTATCAGCAACCACCCTACGGGCACAAAAAAACCGGGCGTATCCTAAACGGATACGCCCGGCAGTACTCCCAGAGACTGCTATCCCAAAGGACAGGGTGTCTCCGGCCAGGTGGTCAAACACCCGGAGTTGATCAGGTAATCAACCTCCCTGCGGTACTTGGACTACTCAATGGACCACCTCCTTTCCTTTTGCGCGCACTACGCATCATTTTGCACCAACCCTGCGCGACGTTTATGCCAATTCACAAAGCCGGGTATGACCCATTCGCTTGGCCCTGGGCCTCAGCATAGCGGTAACAGAAGTTTCATCCCCTGAACCCGACTTGTTCTGAATATACGAGAGAGGGTTGTCCGGGTCAATCTCAAATTGCAATAAATATAAAACAAATAAAAACAAAAGCTTAAGACAGGAAAGAGTTTCGAAAAATGCGTACTACTCCCCGGTCGATCGCTCCTCCACTAAGGTTAACCCGCGTTCCCGCGACGGGCCTAGCGCCATTATCAGCGTATTTGCACCGATACGGGAGCGCCCACCTTCGCCGATTCCCAAGCCGCTTCCGTCAGTTCAATCACGCGCAGTCCACATTCGGGCGGCACCTGCACGACGTCGCGGCCCAAAATGGCGTCGACAAAGTTCCGGTCGGGCGTTGTGCCCCCGGGCAGGTTCGAAACCTCGTACACTTCATTGCCATTCTGCGTTTTGTAAGAAATCTCACCTTGGCGCATGTAGATAACGGCTTTGCTGCCCCAGATCGTGATATCTTCCCACATCCCACCCGTAGGCGAATTGCCCACCACGGATACGTTTCCCAGGGCACCGTTGCGAAACCGGAGACTCAGCGCCGAGTTGATATCCACCTCCGATTCGAAGTTTTCCATGTAGGCATGCACTTGTTCGACCTCTAAGCCCGTCATCCACAGGACAATGTCGAGCAGATGGCTACCTGAATCATTGAGCTGACCTCCACCCGAGAGAGCCAGCTGCTGGCGCCACAGGCCCATAGTGCCGCGATACCAAGCCTGGTCTTGTAGCGCTGAGACAAACTGGATATCGCCCAGCTCCCCTGCCATGATCTGATTGCGCACGTACCTGTACTGAGCTCCGAGATGGCGCTGGTAAGAAACCATCAGCACCTTGCCACTTTCCTCAGCCTTGGCAATGACCTGGTGAGCGTGATCTACCGTACAAACCATGGGCTTCTCACTCAGCACGTGCAGTCCCTTGTCGAGCGAGGCCATGATTTGCTCAAAGTGCAGCGTATGCGGCGTCGAAATTTGAACTGCATCCATCTCAACGCTGTCCAACATTTCTTTGTAATCGACAAAGCGCGGCAGACTCGCTACGTCCTCATAGCGTTCACATGCTGCCTGTAAACTCCCCTCACTGCTGTCACACAGGGCGACGACTTCGCATTCACCCATTTCCAAAACGCGACCAATGTGACCGCGCGCGTTTCCTCCACAGCCTATAAAACCCATTCGTATTGGCGCCATTACCGCTCCCTTATTTTGCTTGGACACCGATCGTTATTGAACGGTGCGACTTTTGACATCTTGCAGACCTATTGACCAAAGATGCGCCGATCAGCGCTCGTAAGATTTCGAAACACACGAGAGGATTAACGCACCTCTGCCCCTACGGCAATGTCGCCACCGGGCTCGACGAGCACCAAGTTGCCCTCCCCGTCGTCGGCAGCCAGAATCATGCCCTGAGACACGATCCCGCGCAGTTTAGCCGGCTTGAGGTTGGCTACTAAGACCACGCGACGCCCCACGAGATCGGACGGCTGATACCACTGAGCAATGCCACTCACGACGGTGCGCTCTTCGTCTCCAACGTCCAACTGCAGCTTCAACAGCTTATCTGCTTTCTCCACTTTTTGGGCGGACACAACGCGGGCAACCCGAAGCGCTATCCGCGCGAAATCATCGATACTCACCTCGTCGATCTGCGCTTCTCTTTGCGCAGATGAGGCCGGTTTCTTCGCCGCTTGTTCCCCGGTTTTTTCCACCTCTTCTCGCTCCTTCTTTGGAAAAAGTATATCCGCCTTGTCGGGTATCTGGCTCCCAGAAGGCGCCTGTCCCCACGCCCCGATATCGGCAAACGCATAGTCGCCCAGGCCCAGATCTCGACGGATTTGCTTTGCCTTATTCGGCATGGCCGGCTCAAGCAATACCGATGCGATCCTCAGTCCCTCTGCGATATTGTACAGCAC
>Ga0181567_10001954_pt1 | contig 15521 bp, 18 predicted proteins | sample 101ome_14_FD_133761 | JGI IMG/M metagenome (GOLD analysis project Ga0181567, IMG submission 133761) | Coastal salt marsh microbial communities from the Groves Creek Marsh, Skidaway Island, Georgia - 101403AT metaG (megahit assembly) | ecosystem: Environmental > Aquatic > Marine > Intertidal...
AAGACTCTGAAGAACGTTTTGATTTTGAAGTGAGAAAAGAGCATCAGATTTTAGACTATAAAGAGTTCAAAAAGAGTATAGATGCAGCGTAATATTGAAATAAAGATTCAAAATATTGAGAAATATCTTAGAATACTAGAAGATTACAAGACTGACTGCAAAGAGAGGTTTAACACAGATACGATGTTTGAGGGTGCGCTATTGCATTATTTGTATCTAGTGAGTGATAGTTGCATATCATTAGCTGAAATGGTTGTTAAATTTAAATCATTTGGACATACACAAAGTTATTCTGAGAGTATCGATAGACTTAGTGAACGTGGAGTTGTACCAAGAGAGTTTGCATATGAGTTTGTAAGAATAGCATCGTTTAGAAATTTCTTGGCGCATGATTATGAAAAAGTCGATTATTTATTTATATGTGAAGAGATAATGAATAAGCTTAATGATATTAGGCAGTACCTTGATTACATAAAGAAAGCATTCTAATGTTAATAGATAGCTATGATAGAATCGTTGATTACCTAAGAGTTTCAGTAACTGAGCGATGTAATTTTCGATGTACTTACTGCATGCCTGAGAAACCTTTTTCTTGGGTTCCCAAAGAAAACCTTTTATCTTTTGAAGAGCTTTTTGAATTCATGAAAGTAGCTATAGATGAGGGTGTAAAGAAAATCCGTATTACGGGTGGTGAACCACTTCTTCGTGAAGATTTAGACAAATTTATTGCAATGATCTACAGCTATGAACCTTCCATCGATCTCGCAATGACAACGAATGCTTACTTGCTTAAAGGTGCTGCACAAAGATTAAAAGATGCAGGACTGAAACGAATCAATGTAAGCATAGACACATTAAAACCTCAAGTGGCACAAGATATAGCGGGAAAAGATGTTTTAAAAAATGTCTTAGAGGGTGTAGAAGAAGCTCTTAAAGTTGGCTTGAAAGTCAAAGTCAATATGGTTCCGATGCAAGGAGTAAACTCCCAAGAGATTATAGATGTTTTAGAATACTGTAAACAAAGAGATATGAGTATTCGTTTTATAGAATATATGGAAAATCATCATGCAAAAGAGAGTATAAAAGGTTTAAAATCTAAAGAACTTTTAGATCTACTTTCTCAAAAATACGAGTTTAGTGATGATGGCTTTGATGGGGCTTCACCTTCGCATTACTATACTATGAAAGATGGATATAGATTTGGAATCATTGAACCGTATGAAGATGATTTTTGTCAAAAATGCAATCGTATAAGATTAACTGCCGAGGGAAATCTAATTCCATGCCTGTATTTTGATGAAGCTATGAGCATTTCTGAATCTATTAAAAAAGGTGACATTAAAGGTGCTGCTTTAGTTCTTAAAGAAGTTGTCAAAAATAAGCCTGAGAAAAATAGATGGGGTGGGGAAGATGGTGAAATCTCTTCTCGAGCATTTTACGAAACCGGTGGCTAAGTAGTGTTGTATTTGGTTGAACATTTCTACTCTATTCAAGGCGAAGGAAAGTATACTGGAACACCAAGCCTTTTTTTACGCTTTGGTGGTTGCAACATGAGATGTGAAGGCTTTGCTTGCAAAGAAACTTCAAAAAGCGGTGTTGAAGTGATTGGATGCGATACTGTGTATGCAGTCAATAAAGAGCATTTCGGATCAAACTGGACTCAAATCTATAAAGTCCAAGAACTTTTGAGTATTTTAGACCTTTATGAGCTTCCTGGGAATGTTGATGTCGTCTTAACTGGTGGTGAACCACTTTTGTATGCTAATGATAAAATATTTGTTGACTTTTTAAATGTTTTGGATGAAAGAGGGCATAGAATAACTTTTGAGACAAATGCAACTTTACTGGTTGATTTTGAAAAATATCCCGTGTATAAAAATTGTATCTACGCTCTTTCTGTAAAACTATCAAACTCTGGTGAAAGTTTAAAAAAACGTTTAGATGGAGATACAATTAACTCTTTAGCATTGCACTCAAAAGAGTCTTTTTTTAAGTTTTCTATTGATGCTGACTCAATTGACCTTGGTTTAGAAGAGGAGCTTGAAGAGATAATAGAACATGCTCCATTTTTGCCAGTATACTGTATGCCGTTGGGTGGATCAAAAGAAGAGGTGGAAAAAAATACTGAACCTTTGATAGAATTTTGCAAATCTAAGGGCTACAATTTTTCAGACCGTTTACATATACGTGTCTGGAATCAAAATAAGGGAGTGTGAGGAGAATATATGGTAATTAGAAAACTTTTTAAATTTGAAAATGCTCATATAGTTCGTGGATGTTCCACTGTAAGATGTAGAAGCTCAATTCACGGACATTCATACAAAGTTGAACTTTTATTTGAATCAAACTTCTTAGATAATGGTCAGATGGTGTATGATTTTGGACTGATGAAACAAAATATGAAAGATATTATAGATTCTTTTGATCACTCTATAAGTTTGTGGAGAGATGATGCTGATGAGTATCGCAAAGATATGAAGCAACACTCAAGCAGATGGGTTTCTTTGCCAGTTTCACCATCAGCTGAACAACTCTCTCGTGTATTGTTTATTTTGATTGAAAAGTTGCTAAGTCTTACTTCAACACAAAACGGTGAAAAGAATGTTTCACTTCAAAGCGTTATAGTTCATGAAACTGAAACAGGCTACGCTCAATGTTTTCATGAAGATGCACATTCTAAAAAGATGGGTTTGATAAACATAGAAGATATAGAGTTTTCAAGTGGAGTTCAAGAAGATTGGCATGACCAAGAGCTTTTTGAAAAGCTTTTAGCTGGTAAAAGTTTTGTGAATCCAATAAGTGTTTAGTTTGGACTTTTAGTAACTAAACCTTTGTCTTTACATTAGGTAAAAATAAACCTTGTTGGGATCACTTTTACTAGATCTCCACTTTTGAGTTCAGCACAATCTTCGCTTAACATAATGTAGCTGTTTGAATTTGCAAGTGGTGAAACCATTCCCGGAGCAAATTTTTCACAGGGATTGAATGTTTCACCATCAAAATAACCAGGGATAAGTGTTCTTCTTCCAGGTTTTGTTTTATAATCAACTTTCATTTTTGTAGAGATTGCTGTAAGGTATTTTGAGACATCGCCACTTAAAGCGTGGATGATACTGCTTCCAAAAAGTTCAAAGTTGAGTGCTGCTGCTAAAGGATTTCCTGGAAGGTTTAAAATGACAGTATTTCCAATTTTACCTATTGTCGTAGGTTTTCCCGGCTTGATATCGATTTTATCAAAAAATATATCGTACCCAAAAGCATGGAATGCTTCTTTTGTATAATCAGCATCACCAACACTCACACCACCACTTGTGATGATGAGATCACTGTCAAGTGCATTTGTAATATGCTCTTTTATATCTTCTAATGTATCTATAGCTGTTCCAACAAAATCAACATCACAACCCAATTCAAGTGCACGAGAATAAAATGTTGGAGTATTTGTGTTGTAGAGTTGATGAGATGCAACAGTTTCAAAATGCATTTTCAGCTCACTTCCTGAAGCAAAAAGTGCTATACGAGGTTTTTTGTGAACTTTAATATGGCTGATTCCTTGTGAAGCAAGAAGAGTGATTTGGTGTGCAAAAAGACGTTTCCCTTTTTTAAGAAGGATTTCACCAGATTCAATGTCCTCACCTTTTTTTCTAATGTGTTGTGATAGCTTAATATTTTCAGGGAGTAGTACTTTGTCTTCTTGCATAGACGTATTCTCAACTGGAACAATTGCATCACATTGGGATGGTATTTTTGCACCAGTCATGATTTTTATAGCAACACCTTCTTGAAGCTGTGCATCACAATTATCTCCAGCAAATATAGTGTCAGAAATTTCTACAGTTGTTCCAGCATCTTGGAGTTTTACGGCATATCCATCCATAGCTGAGTTGTCAAATGGTGGAAGGTTGTGTTTTGCAACGATATCTTCTGCGAGAACATGTCCAAGAGATTGTTCGATCGGAACAAATTTGATTGATGTTGGTGTGATATTTTTATAAATGATATCTAATGCTTCTTCAACTTTAATTGCCATGTATCCCTCTTGCAAGATTTTTTTTGTACAATATCACTATGAATGAAATGTATGAGATGAGTATTATATCGCATTCCTATTCTGTGATAGGTTTGCTCTTTGCTATATTTGTAAACTTTTTATTAGTGCGTCAGATTGAAAATGTTTCAAAGTATAAAAAAATAATGCATTTTTTTGTGTTTGTGGTTCCACTTTTCTTAGCAGCTGTCCTTTTTACGGGAGTGATTATGATGGCAGCAAAACATCTTGAATTTACTATAGAAAATATTATGATGATAGCTATTGGAATTATTATGATTATTTTAGAATCAAAGCGTTCCAAATTTGTGAAGTACTTCCCAAAAGAGGGTAGTAGAATCCTTTTGCGTAATAAAATTTATAGTTTTTTACTGGTAGAACTTTTAATGCTTATAAGTATCTCGTTTTGGATGTGGAGATGATCTACCTACTTGTTGATGAACAACTAGATGAACAGTTGATCATAAAAGGTGAAAATTTCAAGTACTTGGTCAAAGTTAGACGCCATTCAGAAGGGGACTCGCTCCTTTTTCGTTCTAGAAAAAATATAGAAGAACTTGTAAAGTATAAAGTCATCTCAATAGAAAATAGAGCAATGAATTTAGAAAAAATTTCATCTGTTTATCAACGTGTTGAAGCAAGAAAACAGTTACATATTGCTTGGTGTGTAATTGATCCAAAATCGGTTGAAAAAGTACTCCCAAGTTTGAATGAAATAGGTGTAAGTCAAATCTCTTTCATCTTTTGTGATAGAAGTCAAAAAAACTTTAAGCATGATTTGAAACGTTTTGATCGAATTTTAGAAACCTCAATGCAGCAATCTGGTAGAACTAGCAAAATAGTTTTCGATCAATATAAATCAATCAAAGATTTTCTTGAAAAATTTCCAGATACAAAAGTGTTTGATTTTAGCGATAAAACACTTGATGATGTGAGTGATGTTCAAAGAGTATTGATTGGGTGTGAGGGAGGTTTTAGTGAGAATGAACGAACGTTTTTAAAATCATTTGATGTTTGTAAGTTTGATACAGACTTGGTCCTTCGTTCTGAATCCGCTGTTCTTGCTATCGCATCAAAAATTCTGTTGTGAATTTTTACTTAAGAAAGGTTTAGATATAATCCCACTCACAAAAATCTGCACCCATACGGATTTAAAAAATATATAGCTGTTCGTACATTGCATAAGTGCTCCGACGATAGGCAAAAGGTAAAATAATGAAAAAAGACTTACATCCTCAATTTGTAGACTGTACTGTAACATGTGCATGTGGAAACACTTTTCAAAATAAAGCTGCTCAAGATACATTAAGAATTGATATTTGTTCTGAATGTCACCCATTTTTCACTGGTAGCGAAAGAATGGTAGATACTGCTGGTAGAATCGAGAAGTTTAACGCTCGTTACGCTAAGAAATAATCTCAAAGTAAACAATGTTGTCGCTTGTACCTACTCCGATAGGTAATATAGGCGATATATCTTTAAGAGCCATGGAGCTTCTTAAAGATGCCGATATACTCCTCTGCGAAGATACTCGCATTACAAAGAAACTTCTTCATATCCTTCAAGAACGTTATGACTTGCAGTGCAAAGAAAATCAAGAGTTTATTTCTTTACACTCACACAATGAAAAAGAGTTTGTTGAAAAGTTAGACCCATCTTTTTTTGATAAAAATGTTGTGTATGTAAGTGATGCTGGAATGCCAGGTGTAAGTGATCCAGGTCAAAGTTTGGTACGCCTTTGCATTGAACACGAGATTTCATACGATGTACTTCCAGGATCAAATGCTGTTCTTACAGCATTTGTAGCGAGTGGTTTTGTTGAGACTCAGATGCTTTTTTTAGGATTTTTAGATCATAAGGGTTCTTCAAGGTCTCAGGGCTTACAAAAAGCGCTTCATAGTGGATATACCACAGTTCTTTATGAGTCACCTCATAGAATAGAAAAGCTTTTGATAGAAATACACAAAGAGTCTTCTGATCGTGAACTTTTTCTTGCAAAAGAGCTGACTAAAAAATATCAAAGATATCTTCATGGAACTGCGCAAGAAATAAGAGAAAAACTAGATGGAAATTTCAGAGGTGAATGGGTTGTGGTTATCAAAGCTGCTAAAGCTCAAAATAGCTCTGCGATTAGCGAAAAAGATATATTGGAATTAGACATACCAAAAAAAGTACAAGCGAAGATGATATGTAAAATTACTGGTGAAAACTCTAAAGCTTGCTATCAACGTTTGATGTCTCTTACAAAGTAAACTCATTTTAACTTTTTTTGGTTAAAATATCTCTCATGTTAATCTATGCAAAACAGCCAATTTATTATCTCATAGAGAAGCATCCTCAGATGATTAAAACTCTTTATTTAGCCAAAGAGATTGAGAAAAAAGAGTATTCTCGTTTGATGAAGTATGGTTTTGAGATAAAGCGTATTCCAAATGAAGCTGCTCAAAAGATGTGCAAGAATGCTTCACATCAAGGTTTTTTAGCTGAAGTGAGTGATTATAAACTGTATGTTTACAAACTTTTTTTACAAAAAGAATTTGTTTTAGTTCTTTCAGGGCTTACTGATGTTGGAAATATTGGTGCGATAGTGAGAAGCGCGTATGCACTTGGAGTTGATGCTATTGTTGCGTGTGGAGTAAAGCAACTAGCATTGGATGGAATTATGCGAACAAGCACAGGTGCATTGTTTGATATGCCTTTTGCAATAGAGACAAATATCCATGATGTATTAAATGATTTTAAAATGTCAGGATTTACACTTTACGGTGCAGAGATGGGAGGAGATGATATCCGAAACATTGATGTAGAAGATAAACGAGTTTTGGTTCTAGGAAGTGAAGGGGAAGGGCTTAGCTCTAGAGTTGTATCAAAGCTTGATCAGATTGTGAGTATTAAGATGGCACATCAATTTGATTCTTTAAACGTAAGTGTAGCGGGTGCAATATTGATGGATAGAATGAGAAGAGGGGAAATGAATTAATGGAAGAAGGTTTAAAAGTTTTAAAAGATATTGGTGCACAACAAATTCATAAAGACACGCATATATCAAAAGAGCATGTTCAGGCATTAATTCATGGCTCATGTGAAGGTTTAAATAAAATCCAGTTTCAAGGTTTTGTGTCAATTTTAGAAAAACAATATAAGGTTGATTTGTCTGACTTGAAACTCAAAGGAAAAGAACACTTTGAAGATGTAGCGTCAAAGTCTAAAGAAGATACACATGTGTTTGTAACACCTGAGAAAGAACAAAACCTTGCTCCACTATATATGATTTTGGCCATTATAGTGTTTGTATCGGTAGCATATTATAGTTTTGGATATTTACGATCTATGGCAACTGATGTCACTGCAATTGATAACTCTCAGATTGAAGATGCTAAAAAGTTAGTTTCTGATGTAAATGAAGAAAAAGAAGATGAGCTAAATCAGCCAGTCATAACAACTGAAGATTTGAATGCTACTGAAGATACAAATGTGAGTGATGAAAACCTTAGTTCTGAAGACTCTGTAGAAGAATCTGTACAAAATGTAGAGGACGTTGTTGAAGATCAAGAGCCAGAAGTGGTTCGTAGTTTGAAAATTTTACCTAAAAATAGAATATGGGCAGGCTACATAAATATTAAAACAAATCAAAAATATCAAAAAATCTTTAGAAAAGAGTTTGCTATCGATACTGAGAAAGATTGGTTATTATTATTTGGATCAGGTACAGTTCACTTGGAAGTTAATGGAGAAAGAAAAACGTTTTCATCAAGTCAAAATATGCGTTTTAAATACGAAGATGGTAACTTTGAAAAAATTACTGTCAACGAGTTCAAAGAGTTAAATAAAGGGCGTAAATGGTAAAACGTTTTTTACTTTTATTTCTTTTTGTTGCTTCAGTTAATGTACATGCGCAAACAATTGAAGAACCTCAAACTATCCAAATAGATGATTCAAATCTTACAGTTGAAGAGTCTTTGTTGACAACGAAGATCAAAACATTTTTAAGTGAAGAATCATTTATACAAAATAAAGATTTTATAAAAGTGATATTTTCACCGGAGAGTGATTTTTATACACAAGATAGAGTGGATGTAGTAAAAGTTGCTCACACACTCAAAGAAAATGGGCTATTGAATCTTTTTTTCGATAAACCTCAAGAGTTAGAGTTAAGTTTTAAGACAAGTGGTTCAGCATTATTGTTTGTAAAAATTTTAGGGGACACTTTGAGAAACATAGGATATTATCGATATGTTACCTCTGAATCACACCTTGATCAATCGCAATTTACTTGGACTATAGTTTTAACTACTGAATATGCAACAGATCCTCTGATTCTTGAAAAAGAGTTACAAAAAAGTGGCTGTGGGATAATTGATATCGTGAAAAAGAACTCAAGTAGTTGGGAATATAGTGTTGATATGAGTAGAGCTTATTTAAACATACCATCTTTAATCAGTGATGAGGAGATTAAATTAAAAAGATCATTATATGCCCATTGGCTAGAAATAGGATCTATCCAAGATTTAGCTATTAAAAGTTCTTTTAGAGATGATTGGTATCCACATATAACTTATTATGACAAGCAACTTCATCTTTTGGAAGTATTAAAAAAAGACAAGAAAACAAGGAATATCCTTTTGGTTATGCCAAAAGGTTCAAAATATATTAAAATCTCAGATATTTATACGTTGAAAAACGTAAAAGATAACTTGATTTTAACCCCTAGTGGTTCAAGATAAATTTTAGAACAAGAGTAAGGTAAAAAAATGTTTGATGAAATTCAGTTTGATAGAATGAATAGACTTCCAAAGTATGTCTTTGCAGAAGTCAATGAACTAAAAATGGCTGAGCGAAGAGCTGGTAAAGATGTTATTGATTTTTCTATGGGAAATCCTGATGGTGATACTCCAGAGCACATTCGAGAAAAATTAGTTGAATCTGCCCAAAAAACAAAAACACATGGGTATTCCACTTCAAAAGGGATTCCAAAACTTCTTATGGCTATCGCTGATTGGTATAAAAGAAGATATGGTTGCGAACTAGACCCAATGACTGAATGTGTTGCAACTATGGGATCAAAAGAAGGTTATGCTCACCTAGCGTACGCTATTACAAATCCTGGTGATACAGCAGTAGTTCCTGATCCTACATACCCTATTCATGAGTATGCATTTATTTTAGCTGGTGGAAATGTTGCAAAATTTGGAATTAGTTTTGATGAGAAGTATAGAATTGATGAGGATAAGTTCTTTAATGATTTGCGAAAAGTATTTCAAGAGACTTCACCAAAACCAAAGTATGTACTTGTAAACTTTCCGCATAATCCATCAACTGCAACAGTAACTCCTGAGTTTTATGAAAGACTTGTAGCGATGGCTAAAGAGTTGCGTTTTTATGTGATTAGTGATATTGCGTATGGAGACATTACATTTGGTGGATATACAACACCTTCAATTATGTCAGTTCCAGGTGCTAAAGATGTTGCAGTTGAATCTTTTACCCTTTCAAAATCATACAATATGGCAGGATGGCGTGTAGGCTTCTTTGTCGGAAACAAAAAACTTATAGGTGCACTTCAAAAGATTAAATCTTGGTTAGATTATGGGATGTTTACACCTATTCAAGTCGCTGCAACAGTAGCATTGAATGGAGATCAACAGTGTGTTCAAGATATTACAGATAAATATGATCATAGACAAGATGTTTTAATAGAAGCATTTGCAAGATCTGGTTGGGAAATTGTTAAGAATGAAGCAAGTATGTTCTCATGGGCAAAAATTCCTGAATGTGCACAACATTTAGGATCGTTAGAGTTTTCAAAAAGACTTTTAACAGAAGCAGGTGTAGCGGTTGCTCCTGGGATTGGATTTGGTCAACACGGTGAAGGATGGGTTCGTATAGCTTTAATTGAAAATGATAACAGAATACGTCAAGCTGCAAGAAATATTAAAGAGTTTTTGAAACAGTTTAGTGAAGAAACAACAGAAGCATAAAAAAAAATATAAGATCTCTACTTACAAGGAAAGAATAAATGATAAAAGTTGGAATTATTGGTGTTGGAACAGTCGGTAAAAGTGTTGCTGAGATTTTACGTGACAATGCTGATGTAATCTCTGCTCGTGCTGGTCAAGATATTCTTGTTAAAAGTGGAGTTGTAAAAAACCTAAGTAAAGATAGAGGCTTAGATATAAAGTTATCAGATAATGTTGATGATATATTAGATGACTCTGAGATTGATATTGTAGTCGAACTAATGGGTGGCGTAGAAGAGCCATTTGAAGTTGTAAAAAAAGCATTAAAATCTGGAAAGGCTGTTGTGACAGCTAACAAAGCACTTTTAGCATATCACAGATATGAGTTGGCAGATATTGCAAAAGATATAGCTTTTGAGTATGAAGCTGCTGTAGCTGGTGGAATACCGATAATTAATGCACTACGTGATGGTCTTTCAGCAAATCATATAGAATCTATTATGGGGATCATGAACGGTACATGTAATTATATGATGACGAAAATGACAGATGAAGGTGTAGCTTATGATGCAATATTAAAAGAGTCTCAAGATCTTGGATATGCTGAAGCAGATCCTACTTTTGATGTTGGTGGATTTGATGCTGCGCATAAGTTATTGATTCTTGCAAGTATTGCATATGGGATAGATGCTAAGCCTGAAGATATTCTCATAGAGGGAATTGAAAATGTTACTCAAGAAGATATCTCTTTTGCAAAAGAGTTTGGATATGCTCTTAAATTACTTGGAATTGCGAAAAAAGATGAAAATGAAGTGGAGCTTCGTGTTCATGCAGCATTGATTAAACAAGAAGAGATGATAGCTAAAATTGATGGTGTCATGAATGCTATTAGTGTTGTTGGAGATAAAGTAGGTGAAACACTTTATTATGGTCCAGGAGCTGGAGGAGATGCAACAGCTTCTGCAGTTGTAGCAAACATTATAGATATAGCTCGAAGTGGCAAATCAACACCAATGTTAGGTTTTGATAAACCGATGGAAGGTGAAAAACTTACACTGAAAGCTGTTGAAGATATTGAGTCTAAGTACTATCTTCGAATAAATGTTTCAGATAAAGCAGGAGTACTTGCAAAAGTTACAAAAGTTTTTGAAGAAAATAAAATTTCAGTTGAGACTATGTTGCAGCGACCAGGATCTGATGGTTCAGCAAATCTTTTAATATCAACCCATATTGCCAGAGAAAAAGATATACAAAATATGATAACTATTTTAGAAACATTAGGATTTGTGAACTCTAAACCAGTAATGATTAGGATAGTGTAATTAGAAAGTGAAAATTCTCATTACTGGAGCGAGTTCTGGACTTGGTGCTGAGCTCGCTCGTCAATATGCTTCAAAAGACAATACTCTCATACTTCTTGCCAGACGAGAAGATAAACTAAAAAAACTTCAAGAAGAATTAACTCCCCTATCTCAAGCTGTTAAAATAATTGTAGCGGATGTAAGTGATTTTGATACGCTCCAAAAAAAGATTGAAATTCTTGGATTTGTTGACATGGTTATACTAAACGCTGGAATATCTATAGGGCACTCAGAAGAGTTAACCTCATTTGGGAATTTTAAAAAACTTTATGATGTAAATGTTCTTTCTCAACATGCAATTTTAGAAGTCTTACTTCCTAAGTTTGTCGAGCAAAAAAGTGGAAAGATTGTTTTTATATCATCATTAGCCTCGCTTATAACTATGCCAACAAGTAAAGCATATAGTTCTACAAAAAGAGCTATTAATGCATATGCTGAAGGGATAAGATACAAATATAACAGTAAAGGGATTAAGGTAATAAACATCCTTCCTGGTTTTATTGTGAGTGAAATGACAGATAAGAATAATTTTACAATGCCATTTTTATTAAGTACTCAAAAAGGTGTTCAAAGAATCAAAAAAGCGATCGATTCAAATAAACGAATCTATGCTTTTCCAAAAAGGTTTTACTTCCTAATACAACTACTCAATTTCCTTCCGAAAATATTAAGAGAAAAAATTGTAAACTCCGTTCAATAATCATTTAAATTAGGAATTATCCAATGGAAAATCTTGAAACAATAGACAGTGTTTGTGCGTATTGTGGTGTTGGCTGTGATATTTCTGCTCATGTAAATACAGAACAAAATAAGATAAAAAAGATTTTCGCTACTCCTGAAGGGGTTGTGTCACAAGGGAATCTTTGTATTAAAGGGAAGTATGGATATGACTTTGTTGATGCAGATGAGAGAGTACGAAAGCCTCGTATTAAAAAAAGTTTTTTAGAAAAAAACTCATACATAAAAGAAAAGATAGCTTCAAGTTTGGTTGAACTTGATGATGTTTGGTTTGAAACAGATTTGGAATCTGCAACAACTGCAGGTGCTATGAAGCTTAAAGAGATTCAAGCAAAATATGGTGAAAAATCTGTATGTTCTTTAGGTGGAGCTCGAACTTCATGTGAAAGTGCATTTTATTTTCAAAAATTTACGCGTCATACACTTAATTCACCACATGTTGATAACTGTGCTCGCGTTTGTCATTCGCCATCACTTAAAGGTATGAGGCTTACTATTGGTGAAGGTGCAGCTACAAATCCATATAATGATATCTATAACTGTGAATTTATGGTTGTTATGGGATCAAATACAACTGAAGCACATCCTATTATCTCAAATCGCCTTTTAGATGTTGCTAGACAACATGACAATATGGCAGTTTTTGATGTTCGTGAGATAAAGCTCCATAAATTTTCCAAGTATAAGGCTATTATTCCTCATGAAGCGAATCTTTTAGTCTTAAATATGATGGCATATGTGATCATTGACGAAGAGTTGTATGATGAGAGTTTTATAGCTGATAGAACGAAAAACTTTGAACATTTTAAAGAGAATATTTTAAATGATCCATATGCAAACCCTAAGTTTTTTGAGCAAGTTGAAGGGTATGAATATCTTTCAAAAATGATTCCTAAAATTGCTCGTGAGTATGCACTTAAAAAATCTATGATTTTCTGGGGCTTAGGGATCACTGAGCACACGGATGGCTCCTATGCTGTAATGGCAATTACTCACTTAGCGCTTATGACAGGAAATGTAGGAAAACCTGGTGCTGGACTTATGCCACTTCGTGGGCAAACTAATGTTCAGGGTGTGTGTGATGTTGGAATGCTTCCGTATTACGATCCTGACTATCAACAACCAAAAGAGGTTGGTTTGATGACGCCTCAGCTTGTTGATGGGATGTTAGAAGGATCAATAAAAGCAGTATTAAATATTGGTGAAGATTTAACTCACATCCATCCAAATATCAATAAAATTACCAAAGCATTTGAGAACCTAGAACTTATTTTTGTTCAAGAACTTTTCATGACAGATATAGCTGAGCGTGCCGATATTGTGATTGGTGTAAAATCTGCTTATGAGAAAACAGGTGTATATGTGAATGCAATGAGAAGATTGCACCTTTCACAACCTTTAGTAAAATCTGATCTTCCAGATGATTGGGAAGTTATTAAACTACTTGATGAGAAAATGGGTGCAACACCTACGTATAAAACTTCTGAAGATGTATGGGATGATGTTAGAGAAACTGCATATAGAAGATTTAGTGGAGCGTCTTATCTAAGACTTGCAAAGCATAGAAAACGTGGACTTCAATGGCCAGTGCATACTGAGGATACACCTATTCTTCACCAGCTTGATTTTAGAACAAAGGATGGTTTAGGACATTTTCGTTACCAGCAATATAAACTTCGAGGCATGGTAGAGGAAATTTTACAAAAATCACTCAAAGGCTACCATTTAACAACAGGGAGAACCTTAGCTCATTACAATAATTCAGCACAAACAAAATATACAGAATCATTAATGAAACGCTATGAGGAAGATTTGCTTCTTGTTCATGAAGATGATGCGGCAGATTTTACAAGTGAGCGTGTTATTTTAAAAACTGAGTATGGAGAAACAAATCCAATTAAAGTAAAATTCACTGATAAAGTGCGCCCAAAAACACTGTATGCAACATTTCATTATGCAGACTCTAAACTCAATGCAATATTTGGTGATAAAAGTGATGAACTGATTATGACAGCTGCATTTAAATCAATACAAGTTGAAGTAATTTGTGCCTAAAAAGCTCTTAAAATGAGTAGAGAAAAAGGAAATTATGCCGAAGATAAAGGGTGTGATTTTCTTCTGAGAAACAATTTTATCATTGTGGAGAGAAACTTTTATTCCCGCTTTGGTGAAATAGATATTATCGCTGTAAAAAATGAAGTGATCCATTTTATTGAGGTAAAAAGTGCTCTTGATTTTGAGAGTGCTATTTCAAATATAACTCCAAAAAAACTCCATAAATTTATGAAGACACTTCATGTGTATTTGAAAAAAAATAATCTTCAAAAAGATTATTGTATAGATGCACTTATAGTCACACCAAAAGATATAGAGCTTGTGGAGAATATCACACTATAATCTTATTGGTTCAGTTCTGCTTCATCAAGGAGAAGAAAAAATCCATCTGGCTCAAGTAAGCCGTAGCTATTGAAAATAACTTTTCCATTTTTTGTAAGAAAATAGTGTTTAGGAACACCAACGCGTTCAAACTCTTCTGGAATGAAGTGCTGGTCTCTTGAAAGATACAAAAGGATGTAATCCTCTTGAAGTTTCTCAATTACATTGTTTTTCGATAGTGTTTTTGTTTTAAATTTTTTACAAAATGGACATTTGTCAGCACCTACAAAAAGGTAAATATTTTTATCTTGTTTTTTTGCAATTTCTAAAGCTGTATCATAATCGTGCAACCAGTTGTCAGTTGGATCATTTTTTGTGTCTGCATAGCATGCAGTTAGTAGTAATATGCTTAAAAGTGATAGTAAAAAAGTTTTCATTTTTGGATTATACTTTATAAGAGCTTGTAAAATGATATAATTGTGTAAATATAGAAATTAGAAAGATTTTAGTGAGGGAATGTGTATGAATGCAAAAATATTTTTTGGATCAACTCAAAGTACAAAAGAGCAGCTAAGTGAGAGAAAAAGCCCTTTTGATGGAAGAGTTGTCTCAACTGCTCCAATTTGTGATGAAGAAGATACAAAAAGAGCTCTTAAAATTGCACAAGAAGCGACAAAAAATACTAAAGCTTCTACATTGTCTCAAAGATGTTCTTGGCTTTTGGATGTTGCTAAAAAGCTTCAAGAAAATAAAGAAGATATAGCACAAACAATAACTGACGAAGTTGGAAAGCCAATAACATTTGCGAGAATTGAAGTGGATCGTTGTATAGAAACAGTAACACTCTCAGCTGAAACTATGCGTACTATGCATGGTGAAACTATAAATACAGATGCAATGAATAGCGGTAAAAAAACAATCTCATTTTTTAGACGTGAACCAGTTGGGGTTGTTGCTGCGATAACACCATTTAACTTTCCTCTTAATCTTGTTGCACATAAACTTGCACCTGCTCTTGTTGCCGGAAATGCAGTTGTTTTA
>Ga0181567_10001957_pt1 | contig 15516 bp, 9 predicted proteins | sample 101ome_14_FD_133761 | JGI IMG/M metagenome (GOLD analysis project Ga0181567, IMG submission 133761) | Coastal salt marsh microbial communities from the Groves Creek Marsh, Skidaway Island, Georgia - 101403AT metaG (megahit assembly) | ecosystem: Environmental > Aquatic > Marine > Intertidal zone...
AGGTGGAAAAACCTACACCCATAATGTGCGGGGCTAATGGCAAAAAATAAAGTATTTATTGACGTAGTTGTAGATGATAAAGGCACTACAAAACGTGTAGCCGTAAATGCAGAAAAGCTTGGAATTGCTTTAGAAAAGACGGGCAAGTCCGCTCGTACTGCTGATAGAAATCTAAAAGGAGCTGCTCAAGCTTCTGCAAATGGCACTAAAAACTTTTCTAAAATGGCTCAAGGCATATCTGGAGGGCTTGTTCCTGCATATGCTACTCTTGCCGCTCAAGTTTTTGCTGTTAGTGCGGCTTTTCAATTTCTGAGAAATGCTAGTGAAGTTAGAAATTTGATAGCAGGTCAAGAGGCTTTAGGAGCTGTTACTGGAGTTGCTTATAAAACTATTACAAATAGTATTAAGGAAGCTACAGATGGTCAAATAAGTTATGCAGAAGCGGCACGAGCAGCAGCTATTGGTACTGCCGCAGGACTGAATCCTAGCCAATTGGATGCTTTAGGTAACGCAGCAAAAAATGCTTCATTTGCTTTAGGCAGAGATTTAACAGATTCTTTTAATCGTTTAGTACGAGGTGTTACAAAAGCAGAACCAGAACTTTTAGACGAATTAGGTATTACACTTAGACTTGCCGATGCAACAGAAGAATATGCCAGAGCTTTAAATAAGCCGGTAAAAGAGCTTACACAACTAGAAAGAACCCAAGCAGTAGCTAATGATGTTTTAACTCAGGCAGAGAAAAAGTTTGGGGCTATTGAAAAAATAATGAATCCTACTGCCTCCTCTTTAAACAGGTTTTTAGTTAGTTTTGATAATTTAATTAATAGCATAAAAATTGGAGTTGCAGGAAGTTTAACTCCAATTTTTGATTTCTTATCTAAAAATACTCTGGCTCTTAGTGGAGCTTTGACTCTTTTTGCCCTTCCTATAATTAAAAGTATTTTACCTAGCTTTAAAGATTGGGGGGATGCTGCGGCTGAAAGCTTTGATATTCAAAAAGCTAAACTTGCAGACTTGGACAAATCTTATGATAAAATTAGAGGAACCATTAAAAATTTAGGGGCGGATCAAGATACAGTACTAAAAAATAATCAAAAAGCAAGTAAGCAAGTATTTAAAGATATAGGAATTGATACTAAAAAATTTGGAGCTACTGGTAAAAGCGGTGCAGACTTTTTAACTGGAGGAGCAACCTCTAAAACTGCTCAAGCAAATGCTGACAAAATTTTAAAGAATGCAGAAGCTCAGATTAAAAAACATACTGTAGTTATATCAGGCAAACTAAAGGGTGCAAATGCTCAACAAATAGCTGATTTAAGAAAATCCTATGTAGAAAGGGTGGCAGTTATAACTAAGTTTGAGAAGCAACACGCTTCTATGTATACAAAACTTAACCTTCATGTAAAAGGATACATTATTAAAACTAAAGCAGGTCTAGCTAGCCTGCAAAAATTTACTGCCAAGGCTTCTTCTAAAATTGCAGGTGCTTTAAGTGCTGCATTTTCTATAGCGGGTTGGATTAGTCTTTTGCTTCTTGCTGGACAAGCTATTAAATCTTTTTACGACTATTTAAATCCTGTGCCTGAAGAGGTTAAAAAATCTGAAGAAGCTTTAGATGCGTTTTCAGAAAGAAGTAAAACTTTAAATGAAGAATTAGAAAGATTCACGCAATTAGATGCAGCTAAAGGGCTGCTTAACTTAAAAGAAAGAGTTATTCAATCAGGAAATGCTTTTGCTAGCGCCGACTTAGCCACTCAATTTAGAGAATTAAATGCATTAGACAAAGATAGTGATAAGTTTGCAAAGGCTGCAGCAGGCTTTGAACAAACTTTAAGAATTCTTGGTCGATATGATACAACATTTGCAAATTTAGCAAAAGATTTAGACTTGAAAAATGTACCAGAGGAAGTAAGAGACCAGCTATTACAAATCTCTCAAGGATATATTACTACAGGGGCTTCAGCCAAAGCATTTGCACAAACTACAAAAGATGTATTTATAGAGCTGGATAAATTAACAGGTACTGGACTAACAGTCGACCCTACTACGAATCTTCGTACCTCTTTAGATAAATCAATTATAGAAGGTCGACAATCTTTAGAGGGTTTACAGAGAGAAGCAAAACGAATAGCTGAGTCAACTAATACAGAAGCTGATGCCTTACAAAAAGAAATAGATAGACTTACTAATATACGTTCTGATGACTTTTTCGAATTTGGAAGCGGCTTCTTGGGAGGAACCGGGTCTACACGAGCCGAAAATAAGAAAGCAAGACTGGCCCAACTCGAAATAGACAAAGCCAAAGCACTGGCGGACTTCGAAGCTAATAGAACTGCGCAAAATGAAGAGAATTTAAAAGCTATTGAAAAAGAAACACAGCAGCTGGCTTATCAGGAAGAGTTGCAAGCCGCGTTCTTAGCATTTTCGGAGGAGCTAGTAGCGCGTCAAAAAACGATAAATGAGTTTAAACAGCGAGAGGTACAATTACAAACTTTAGGCAGAAGTTTTGCAGAAAAAGCACAGAATATTGAGGCAAAAAGATTTGGTTTAGCTACAAAGCTATTAACAGCATCGCAAAATTTAACTACCGCCACCGCTAGAAGAAACGCTGCTCTTGCTGAAGGAAGTAACTCAACCCAAGAAGAAAAAGTAAATGCCGAAGCAGCGTATCAGCAAGCTTTATCGACATTAACAGTTACTCAGGCACAGGTAAGGCTGCAAGAAGAAGGACTCTCTTATGAAGAGCGAAAGCTCGCGGTAGAAAAACTTATAACCGCAGAAAAGACAAAACAACTAAATCAAGATACAAGAAGTACCCAAACTCGAACAGGATTAACTGTTGCAGGAGCATTCTCTACTAGAGCAGTACAGTCTGGAGAGCTAGAACAGCAATTAAGATTGCTAGATTTACAGGATAAAAGAAGGCAGCAAGCTCAACAGATTTTTGAATTAGAAACTAATCTTAGTACTGTAGTAGGGGTTGAGGAGAGAGCTAACGCCATAGCAGAAATAGACGTGCAAAAGGCTAAACTTGCAGGCATTGAGGCAGAGATATTTTTGCAGCAACGCCAAGCCGAATTAGCTGTAGTTTCTCTTCAGAGAAAAACTGACGAGTTAAGATTAACCAAACAAACTTTATCTTTAAATCCCGCACTTCAGCAAGCAAATGAATTTATACTTCAACAAAAGCTAAAAGGGATATCCCTTTCAGAGGAGCAAAAATCAAAAATATATGAAGAATACGAAGCACAATACGAGTTAAATATGGTTATAGAAGCTCGTTCAGGTCTTTACGATCAAATACGAGGCGGGTTTGAAAATGCATTTACTAGTATTATAGCAGGTACTAAGTCCGCAAAACAAGCCTTTAAAGAAATGGCAGTAAGTATTCTTAACTATATTGCACAAATGATTGCAAAGATGATAGCTTTTAGACTTATATCTAGCTTTTTACCTGGATTAGGTGTTCCTGTTTTAGGTGCTGGAGCCGGTGGTATTCCTACAAATATAGATACTATGTCCGGCTTTACAAATAGTGGTGCTAGTGGACAGGGCGTGGGGCTACTTTATGGTAGAACAGGAGGAATGTTTGAGCCCGTCCCTGGATATGCTACTGGAGGAATAGCAAGAGGTCGAAATGCTGGGTATCCTGCAATTCTTCACGGAACAGAAGCCGTAGTACCTCTTCCAAATGGAAATGCTATTCCTGTAGAGATGAGAGGAAATAATCAAAGTAATAATGTTGTAGTAAATGTAAACATTGATGGAAATGGAAATGCACAGCAAAATATTGCAGGAAGTGATTCGCAGCAAGGAAAAAATTTAGGAAATGTTATTGCAGCAGCGGTACAGAAAGAGTTACAAAATCAAAAACGTTCAGGGGGCATTCTTAGCCCTTATGGAGCCGCATAATGGCAAAACAATATAGTTTTACAATAAGCACAGCAGATTTACAAAGTATTTTTGGAGACACTGGAAGAACTCAAACCTACGAAGTTAAAGCAGATAGAGGATTAAATCGCCAAGTAAGCTACTCTCTTTTAACTGCAAAATTTGGAGATGGGTACGAACAGCGAGCTTTAGACGGCATAAATACAAAACAAGAAAATATATCTATTTCATTTAATAACAGGGACTACAAGGAAGCAAATTTAATTGCTGCTTTTTTTGATCTAAAACAGGGTCTAAACTTTGACTTAAAAGTAACAAACACTTTATTTGACCCTGAAAATAGCACATCTGACGGAACGCCTGAAACAATTCGTGTTACTTGTGAAGGGTATAATTTAGTTTATTTACAAGAAAGTGCTGTGTCTATTCAAGCTACCCTTAAACGAGTATATGAGCCTGCTACCTAATGACAGATCTAATCGATACAGTACAGGAACTAGAAATTGATGACGCTTATATTGAGTTATTTGATCTTAATCTCGTTTGGTATAATGGCTCAACAAGTGTAACTCAAACTATTCACCTAATAGACGGTCTGGAAGATGGCGAATATAATTTAGTGATGCCTTATTTTAATGGCAGCACAAATGTATGGGCAGAGTATTTGGCCTGTCCTATAGCATTAGAGGGAGTCTCTATTGATAGTTCGGGAGCGATGGCTCGACCAACTTTATCAATTGCCAATGTTGTATCTTTAGCTAGAAATATTTCCGACTATCCAATAGCTTCTTCTAATACTGCTGCCGATGGAGAGACTAATTTTTCTGGAGGAGGCGGATACGATTCTGAAGAGGATACCTTACTGAATAGTTTAGGAATAACGTCGAATGAGCAAATTTTAGGCTCCAAAGTAACTTACAGAAAAACATTAAGAAAAAATACTTATGTAAAACTTGAGTCAAATTCTAATGCTGTATATTATGCATATACAGATAGAGAAACTCAACAAAATGGTATTGCCACAACAGACCCTGTTCCCTCTCCTAAAGAATTCCCGGTAGGAAAGTATATTCTTGATAGAGTGGCGGCAGAAAATAATCTTTTAGTACAGTTTGAGTTATCAAGCCCTTTCGATGTAGAGGGTCTACAGATTCCCAATCGTTATGTTATAGGAAAATTTTGCTCATGGGAGTATAGGGGTGCTTTAAATGACGATAATACTGTAAAAGATACAACAAAGTCTGGGTGTACTTGGAGCGGAGGAGGATATACTGTAGACGGTGCAAGCACTACGGCAAGGGCTGCGGATGATGTATGTGCAAAAACAATTCAAGCGTGTAAATTAAGATTTCATGGAGGTGCTAGTACGGCAAGCAGTATTCCTTTACCTTTTGGAGGATTTCCTGGAAGTCGTAAGTTTAAGTAATAATGATTGAAGAGATACAAGAGCATTTTAAAAAAGAATACCCCCGAGAGGGGTGTGGAATAATCGGAATTGTAAAAGGAAAGAAACGATGGTTTCCTTGTAGAAACGTAGCAGAAGATGAAGATGATTTTATACTTTCTTCAGAAGATTATTTTGATATAGTAAAACGTTGTGATATTTTGGCAATAGTGCATAGTCATCCGGATGCAAGCAATGAGCCTAGTATTACCGACACGAACTACTGTAATGCATTAGGAATACCTTATTGGATATTTAGCTATCCGGCGATGGATTTAAATATAGTAGAACCACAAAAACTTAGTCACCCTCTTATAGGTAGAGAGTACGAATTTGGGGTAAAAGACTGTTTTGAAGCCGCAAGAGACTGGTTAGCTAAAGAAAATATATCTATTCCTAAACGAGAGCCTTTTGAAGATGATTGGTGGAAAAAGGGATTAAATTATTTTTCAGAAAAAAGAATGAACGAGTGGAACTTTAAAAAGGTAGAAATTCCAGAAAAAAATGATGTACTACTATTTCAAATTCAATCTGATGTACCAAATCATTGTGGTATCTATTTAGGTAATAATGTATTTTTCCATCATGCAGAGCAACGTTTATCTTGCAGAGAGCCACTAAATGCTCTATGGTTAAAATATTTAGCAGGAGTTTATAGATATGATGCGTAAAGTTTATCTTGAGGGCGAAATGGCAGAGAGGTTTGGCTCTGAGTTTACTATTTATGCTGAGAGAATGTCTGATGTTTTTCGTTGTCTTGAATGTAACTTTCCCGAGCTTCGACAGTATCTTATCGATTGCCATGAAAAAGATATTGGATTTCTATGTCAAATAGGGCATAAAGGACTAGATGACGAAGAAGAACTTTTACTATCTTTGCAAGAGGGAGATGTTTATATATCTCCTCAGCCCGCAGGCTCTAAAAGTGCTTTGGGAAAAATACTTGCCGCAGTAGCTATTATAGCATTGGTATATTTTGCCCCTCAATTAATGCTTGCTTCGGCTAACCTTGGAGGGGCCGCAGGGTCTATTGGAATGTCTATAGCTGGTTTTACGATGGCAGCCACTCCGGTTTTAATAGGGGTTGCAGTAAACTTAGCACTTACAGGAATACAGCAGATGATGGCCCCCGACCCTTCTGTAGATACTCCAGATACTCCAATTGCAGAGAATACTTATTTATTTAGTGGTGCAGAACAAAACATTCTTGAAGGAGACCCAGTTCCTATAGTATACGGGCAACTCAGAATTCCGGGCAGACCTATAGGATTTGAGATTCGTAATAAAGAAAATGTATTTGCCAATTACTCTTTCGGGGGAGGAGCACAGGGAGGAGGACAGTTTGGTGGTGGTGGGCCGGGGTCAATCCAAACAAAGATTAAGTAGTAGAGAAAAATATGACAACTCCAGTAAAAAGTAATCAACAGCACATTTTTATTCATGACTCTTTGTCTGAAGGGCCCATTCAAGGACTCCTATACGGCTCTAGTTCTGTATTTTTAAATGGAAATAGACTTGCTCCTTTGTCATCAGACTCCGCTTTTGACCCCGTAAATGCTACTGCAACCGTCACAGGAACAGACTTAGAAATTACTAGTTCTGAGCTTATACCTTCAGGCATGATTGGTACTCCAAAAAATACCAACTATGTATCTCTTAGAAGTGCTGGTATTACAAAAACTAGTACAGGTGTGATACTAAATGACGATAATTCTTTTACTATTACTGTTGATACTGCTAACTCCTTTGACTCTTCTTGGGATACCTCCGATGCTCCTTTAAAAGTATTAGCTCTATATAATCCCCTAACAAAATCGATAATTGCTTTAGGAGAGGGGTCAGACCGTAATTCTAATAATGATCAAATTACTTTTACTCTTTTAGACACTTCATCAGCAAAAAATATTGAGATTCTGAGAGGAAGATCCTTCGAAGTAGCTCTCATAGAATTGGTTCCAATAGCTTCAATTGATTCTGCCACGGAAATTACATTAGAAAGTGCTCCCTCTTTAGGAAATGGCACTTATACTATTAGATTAACAGGATCTGAAACTTCTCCTAACGTTGAGGATGAAGAAGCAGAAAATCCTACCCCGGATTTTAAAGTTCAGTTTAGAAATGGTCATGGAATTCAATCACCTATTAATGAATTAAATGGTGTGGGTGGGGGAGTTTCTTGGACAGGAAATCCTGCTACAGATGTGGGAGGTGGGGGACCTACATTAAGGCAAATAGATTATAATAATACTGCAAACTTAGATAACTCGATACTTTCTTTAGTTTATAATTCTGGTACGGGTCAAGGCTATAAAACTGACCAGTATCCTAGTGGGGAAAGCTATGCACAAGCTTCTAACTCTCTACCTTCAATAATTAATGCACAGGCTTTTTGCGGAGGAACAGCTTCAAATATTCCCCTTCTTGACGAGATAAGAGTATCTATATCTTATAATAGCTTTATTGCTGTTGATACTACAAATGGAGATGAAAGGGAGAATGGTGCTGTATATCTTTTTCAAATAAGAAAGAAAACAAAAGTTGGGGACAGCTTTGGCCCTTGGAGACACGCATTCCGTTCGGAAGATATTGATGCAAATGGAAATAATATTCCCGTAGGTCAAGTCCCCCATCGAGGAAGAAACAAGAGCGCAGTTTCTTTCGAACATTTTATTGATTTAGACTTTATCAAACCTTTTGTAGATTTTCAAGTTAGAATAACTCGACTGACTCGTCACAAGGGAGGAGCAATTAAGCCAGGAAGCTCTTCGTATGCTGTGGGCGGTGCAAATATGGGAGGCACCGAAAATGATGGAGACCCTACTTTTACCCAAGGAGATGCAACTAGTACAATTAGTAATATTACTGGAATAAATAAAGATAGATTTTATTACCCATATACTGCTCATGCAGGAGTATTCTTAGACTCTAGAGAATTTAATAGTGTTCCAAAAAGAAGCTATGAAGTTAGGGGTTTAAAAGTAAAAATACCCACTGCCTATACTCCTAGAGAGTACTCAAGTGCTACTGAAACAAAAGGAGGCGTAGATTATTCAACTTCTGTATATGCTCAATTCTGGGATGGGAGCATGACAGATGACGAGTTTTATACTGATAATCCTGCTTGGATTTTTTACGATATTGTTACAAACGATCGATTTGGGGCGGGGGAATGGGTTGAGACTTCTGATATTGACGTATATTCTCTCTATAGAATCTCAAAATACTGCGATGAATTAGTAGAAGATGGCAAAGGGGGCTACGAACCACGATTTAGAGCAAATATATTCTTAGCTAAAGCTACTGATGCGTACAAAGTTCTAAAAGACATGGCAACTATCTTTACGTCCATGGTATACTGGATGGACGGTAAAATGACCACTGTCTTGGATTCTCCTTCCGATCCTGTATACAACTTTTCTCGTGCAAATGTTATTGATGGAAACTTTACATATGAAACTACAGGCAATAAAACTCGTGCGAATCAAGTAGTCGTAAGCTGGAATAATCCTGAAATAGGCTATGAGTTAACCACCTTAGTAGTGGAAGATAAAGAATCTATAATTCAGCTTGGAAGAATTGTTAAAGAAGAGGCTGTAGCTTTTGGCTGTACTTCTGAAGGCCAAGCAAAAAGATATGCTAAATGGAAACTTTTTACTGCAAAAAATCAGACAGAGGTAGTCTCTTTTCAAGCAGCCTTAGATGGAGCATTTATACGTCCCGGAGATGTAATAAATATTCAAGATGCTGCAAGATATGGGGCTAAGTATAGTGGTCGAATTGCAACGGTTGCCCAAGATATTAATAATTGTGTACTAACTTTAGACAGGAATTTAAATTTAGAAAATGGTACTTATGAGATTTCTGTTCTTATAACAGAGCCCGCGGCTTTCTATATAGGAAAAGAAGATATTACTATAGGAAGCACGACATATAGTAGGGGGGATAAAGTACTTCAAGCATATGTAGATACAGATGAAACAGCAAATGGAGGTACGAGAACTCTTCGAACTATTGATTCAGAAATACGCGCTTCCAATGCTTGGACTTCTGCTACTGGGGGTGAATTAATTGCTCTTACCTTCAAGGAGGAGTCTTATGTAGAAACTAAGTCTTTTACTATAACAGACCCCGGCGAAGTTACCACTAGTACTTTTGATACTTTGCCAAAGAAAAATACGGTTTATGTAATCCAAGAGACCGTGGGAAATAGCCCCAGTGTAGGCTCTGCTAAGCCATATAAAGTTTTGGGAGTCGCTCAAGATAGCAAAAATATTTATACTATTAGTGCAGTTGAATATTACTCCGAAAAGTATGATATAGTAGACGATCCGGATTCTACTTTTGATATTCCCGAAACGGTATTTCCTCCAGAAGGTGAAAATATAACGGACCCTACTTCTTTGTTTGTTCTTCAAAACTCTGATGCTACTCGGCCCGATGAAGAATTACGATTGCAGTGGGAGTACCCTGCTGTAGATAGCAACGGTTTAGAAACAGGAAGATTTTTAGATTCTTTCGAAATTTATAACAATATACCTGGGCAAGAAGATAGAATAATAACAGGAAAAAGGGCAAGAGCCTATACTTTTACAAATGTTCCTAATGGCACTTACACTTTTAGAGTTAGATCTATAAGTGTCTCTGGTAAACTATCCAACTGGGTAACAGCTCGTTATGTGGTAGATGATCCGTTTACAGATAATGTAAACAGAGTTAAAGGAATTCAAACAGAGGGTTTAACTACAAACTTTCCTTATATTACAAATCACATAGGAACAAATAGAGGTGTTTACGACACTTCAGGTTCTGTTACATATAATGCAAATGACATTGTAAGAGACGGCACTAATGGTTCTTTTTACTTTTTAGCGGGTTCTGACTCTAATGTAGGCCATGTTTCTGTATCGAATGATAACAGTAATTCTCCAGGTACTTGGAGAGCTTACGAACACGGTGTGCTTAAGTTTACAGATGAAAGTAGTAATGCCGTTTTAGCTCCAAGCAGATTTAGGAGTAACGACACCGTTTCTTTAACAGCCGGATATTCTTTAAACTGTAGCGTAATGGCTACTTTGGGCAGCGACTTTCCAGGAGTTCCTACCGCAAATCCAAAAGCTGCATATGTTGTTTTAGACCATAGCACTCAAGCGTTAAAATTAATAAAAGCAACCTTTGATGATAGCCTAAATCTTTTCTATTGGCAAGATTTAAATCAATATAGTCCTACAGATGCAAATGCTGTTTGGACTTCTCTAGCTGGCAGTGCCACTGTAGCAGCAGGGTCGAATAAAGTAGTAGGAACTAATACTACTTTTACTTCACTAAATAACTTAAATAAGTTAAAGTTTGATGATGGAACAGTAGTAGAGGGGGCAAGGGTAGCTTATATAGAAAGCGACACAGTTCTTTACTTAAATAGACCTCTTGATAGTGACAATGGTTTTAGTGGCACTGTACGAGTTCAACAATATGCTCCAGATTTTCGTAAAGATGTTATCCTTGGTCAAGTATTTTATAATACAACCACTGAAGCCTATAAATTTGTTAACTTTCTAACTCTTGACCCTTCTCTCGCAGCAGGCCGCTCAGTATTTCTTGATACAAATACTGCATACGTTCAGTTTGATTTAAAAGCAACTCCAGAACCAGTATTGTTGCCAGATGAGTTAATTGTAGATGCAACCGCAACAGGATACGAGCAGCCTCTATTTAAAATAACTTATAATACTGCAGACTCTGCTTTTGAAGCTGAAGATACTGGATATAGTGCTCCCAGTGGAAGTAATCCTTTTAAATATGAAAAAACAATTTATATCTACGATGAAGATGATCTGCTTTCTTATGGAAGTGGAAGTGCTTATGGAATTCAAGTAGATGTAATAGAAGGAAAAGACCCCGGAAATTCTGATAAATACTCTACGGATACTTTAGAAATTCCAAAAGTAGAAGATGTAGCAGCAGGTTCAGGTGCAAAAATAGTCAATCTGGAGCTGGAAGATTATAGTATTGTATATGATGCTGATGGAGAAAATCCTCAGTTTAATAATTCAAGTGGAAACGCAGGCGATATTACAATTACGGCCACAGCTTCTACAGGATTTGCGAATCCTTTATTTAGATTTACAATAGATGGTACTCAAGGCAATTGGGTTTCTTCCGCAAGTAATATTTCTACCGAAACGTATACTGTTCCTACTAATATTTCTACATGGGGTTCAGGCACAGGAGGTACCCGTGTATTTAGTGTAGAAGTTGCAGAAGAACCTACTTCTTGGACCCAAGGAGTAAATGATCCTACTGAAATAGAGGCAAGCGATAGTGCCAGCCTACTTGCTGTTCAGATAGGTCAAGGTGGTCTAGCAATAGTGCTATCAAACCCCACTCACTCTCTTACTGCTGATGATACTGGAGTTGTTTCTAGTAACACTGGTTCTGGCACTACTATTGAAGTATTTTCAGGAGGTGTAGGATTAGATTATGTTACATCAAGCCCGACTTTGGGTCAATGGACAATTTCAAGTATAAGTGATACTGGCGGCGCTGACATTACTCCTGGTACTCCTACTACGTCAGGATCAGGACCAGTAGTGGCGAATGTGCCCGACCATACCTTTAGTTCAGTAAACGCACTTGACGACCAAGAATCAATTACTTACGCTATTGAGGTTCCCCAAGGGGCAGGTAAATCTGATTTAACAGCAACAGCAGTACAAACCTTCAGTCTTGCAAAAGCAGGAGTAAATGGTAATCCAGGCTCTTCCGCAAGTATTGTATTTTTATATGCGGCAGCAGAAAATCGACCGAGTGAGCCTCAATCAAGCTTTCCAGATATAAAAGTTGATCTGGCTACGGGTACAATTGTAACAGACTCAAATATAACTGGATATTATACGGAAGGTACCTCGGGTGGAACAAATAATACTGATCCTGCAGCAGATTGGTATACTACGGCAGCAGGAACTAGTCCTACTTCAACTGAAAAAGTTTGGGCTATTGCTGCAACAGCAAATGGAAGTGGTGCGTATGACCTTATCGAATATAATGAGTGGTCAGATCCTCCAACTCAATTTACGGGAATTGATGGATATAATCAAGCAACTATTGTTCTTTACCAACTAAGCAATGATGATGCAAATGCTCCCAATGATCCAACCGAGTCCCTTTCGTATAATTTTGCAAATGGTAGTTTGAGTACTGAATCATCAACCCCCACAGCGACTGTTTTAAATGGGTGGGGCGAATCTAGGCCGGCTCCGACTCTTAGTCAGAAATATTTATGGAGAATTAGCGCAGCCGCTATCTCGAATGTAGAGACTGATTCAATAAATACAGGGGACTGGTCTACTGCAATAATTGATAATGCTTTTCCTTCAACTGCGAAACAGCTATCTTTATCTACGAGCGCACAAAACTTTGTATTGCGAAAAAATAATACTATTGAACCTTCTTACATTGCAATTACTGCAAATAGACAAAATATCGGAACAACCGCTGCAAGCTGGAGTTCGAGTGCAGATTTGTATGCTGCAGCCACGGGCGGCAATCCTATAAATCAATCAACTTTTACGGGAGATACTGTATATTTAAGAAGCAGTTCCGTATCTTCTCCAACCACAACTTCTGTAAGTGTTTCAGCAAGTGTTTCATTTGATGGAACAACTTACTCAGATAGTGAAACTATTGAAAAACTTATTGATGGTGGAGAAGCAATTACTGTTTCTTTATCAAATGATAATTTTACAGCCTCTGCTGACAATGATGGTAGTAACCCTGTTATGAACGGCTCTGGCACAAGTTTATCTGTTTTTGAAGGTGCTACTTATCTTACATACAATAGTACGGCTAATACTAATCAAGGTCTGTCAAACGGGGAATGGAGAATCACTGGAGGTCCTTCAAGTAGTGCGGGAATTGTCCCTGCAACACCTTCCGTTTCAAATAATACAACTTTAGTTTATGGAGATGCAGGGGCAGGCAGTGGAAATTTTGGCGGAACCGGAAACAGTGGAACCCTTGTCTGGACAATCGCGGCAAAAACTCAGAGAGGAGATATTGTTGCAGGAATATCAAAAGTTCAAACTTTTAGTAAGTCTAAAACTGGCGCTGTTTCTACTACTCCAGGCCCTGATGGAGTTGATGGAGATGCTGGATTACGAGAAGTTAGTACACTAATATATCATCAAAACGGAGTACTTCCTTCTATAAATGGAACCTATACTCCGCCCTCAATAAGTACTACAAATAATAATGTAGATACAGTTTTTGATTTTGATAGTTTTTCGTTCACTGCGGGAGCCCCGCCTAATTGGAGCTTTAGTGCACCTAACTTTGAGCCTTTAGATAGTAATGGAGATTTTTACAAATATTACGCTGCTACTATGGTTGCCAAAGAGGGGTATACTACTGATGCAAATGGAGTAAAAACAGGAACTGGAGATACTTCTGGTACCGGTGGCTCTATTAGCTTTATTAATGTACGACAAACAATAGCTTTCGAAGGTCTTGTAACTTTTTCTGGCAGGACTCTTAAATGGGATAGTGCTGACTATGAATTTAACTATACAGCTATTGATGGTGCTTGGATAACTACAGGTAAGGTTACGGGGCCTAACTTAGGATATTTAAATAATAATGCAGGAACTACTAGTACCGATGCGAATGGAGTTGTAACCACTACCTCCGGCCCCGCTAGTCTAGCTCCTAGTAATGGTCAGATTACTATACAAGTAGTGGAATGGAAATAGATTTTATAAATTCTAGAATTTTAAGTACAAACTTTTATGTTAATCCATCTATTACTGGTGGCGCCCCGCTAGCAGGCTTTAAAGGAAATCTAGAGGTACAAGGAAGTAGTACAGTTACTGGCACTTTAAAAGTAGGTTCAGGAACGAATACAGGCATAACTCTAAGTCCTGCTGGTACAAATAACGTAGATGGAGAAATAATTGTGGGAGGCGGCTCCGGGAGTGTAAAGATTGAAGGAAGTGGTCAAAGAATTGTAATTACTGATGGCAACTCAGTTGAACGAGTAATCCTAGGAAAGCTATCTTAATACCACCAAAAAAATAAAACTTGACATAAAATGTCCCCTTTGTTATAATTTCATCATGGAGAGATTTAAATGAGCGCAGCTACTTACAACTTATTCATTGACCAAGGATCCGACTTTGCTATTGACTTAGTAATTAAGGAAAATGGTTCCACCATGGATTTGACCAATTACTCCGGTCGTGGGCAACTGCGCTCAGCTCATGAGTCTACTACGATAGCAGGGTATTTTAAAGTCACAAAAACAAATCCCACCGGAGGGGCTTTAAAAGTAGAAATTCCAAATGGAGACTGGACCGACTCTGAAGGCACTGCTCAGCAAGGGAGCAAAGATATTCCTGCCGGACAGTATGTCTATGATTTAGAAATTTTCACTAATGCAGATGCAGTAGTAAAAAGAATTATGCAAGGAACTGCTACAGTTAATCCAGAAGTGACTAGATAATGGCCGGACCTACAACAATCGAAGTTACTGAAAACATAACTACAATTACAGCCACTGGAGATCAAATTTCAATTGATCTCACCGATGATGTAACTACTATAGAAGCATATAATTTAGCAGTGCCTACTGCGGTACCTGGAGTTATTGATGCATCTAGTGTAACTGTAAGTGCTTATAATACAATTTCTGGAGGTTTTTTAGATACAGCTCTAAAAGAGCTTGCAGATCAAAGTTTTCGTGGAAGTTCGACTCCCACTACAAATGTAGAAGAGGGCGATACTTGGTACGATACTTTAAATGATATTTTTTACGTTTACCGGACAATCAATGGTATCACAGACTGGTACCCCCTGCTTGCAACTCAAGTAGATAGTCGATTAGACGGAGGGGCCTTTTAAGGCTGCTGGAGACCATTTAAATGGCCACTACTCAAACTATTCAAATTAAGCGCAGTTCCACCACAGCCGCTCCGTCTACAAGCCTTGCGGCAGGTGAACTTGCATATTCAAGTAATTCAGATAAACTTTTTATCGGGCATCCCGACGGAACCACTGGTAATATTGTAATTGCATCTACCGCCCCTCTTACAGTCGGAGGCGATTCAGGTACTGATGTAACTATTAATATTCAAGATCTTCTCGATATTACTGGTGATACTGGTATTACGACCACTATTGCTAAGTCA
>Ga0181567_10001960_pt1 | contig 15505 bp, 9 predicted proteins | sample 101ome_14_FD_133761 | JGI IMG/M metagenome (GOLD analysis project Ga0181567, IMG submission 133761) | Coastal salt marsh microbial communities from the Groves Creek Marsh, Skidaway Island, Georgia - 101403AT metaG (megahit assembly) | ecosystem: Environmental > Aquatic > Marine > Intertidal zone...
TAGAAGATTTAGCCGACGACGACGACGCGTCGTAGATCTAGCATGTGATTCGAGCCCGCGCGATTAAAAAGCGCGTCCCTCCGTTCAGTCTCCGGCGTCGACGTCGATTGGTGTCAGACGGAGGATTAAGATTAATGGCGTCAGTACGAGCCGCGAGCGAGCGTCATGCGCGCGGTGGAGCCGATGAGAATGTTTGGACGACGCGCGTCGGCGTCGCGCGCGCTCGTGGGACGCGCGAGCGTGGGCGTGGGAGGAAGACGCGCGGGGGCATCGGTGCGCATCGCGCGCGTTCGGGCAACGGCGCGCGGTGCGGAGTCGCGCGGTGCGAGAGAGGACGACGACGAGGCGCGGCGGCGACGGCGGCGAGAGGGGTTGGCGGAGGGTGTCATGGCCATCATGCTCGGGAAGAAGATCGATGATCGCGGTGAGGAGACGGAGACGCGATCGGCGGTTCGCGCCGGGCGGTTCAAGGCGGCGGTGGGCGCGTGCGTTCTCGCGGGGGCGGTGGGGGGTGGATTCGTCCGGGTCGGACGGATGCCGTCGATACCGGAACCCGCACTCGCGGTGAGCGCGGCGATCGGGGATAGGATAGACGATGCGAAATCGAACGGGACGTACATCGCGCAGCGCGTTTTCGGTTGGCCGCTCTATGGGAAAGTGTTCATCATCATGAGCGCCATGGTACCTCTGGTGCTCGCGGCAGCGAGTCTGTATAGGTCCGTGAGCGGTGAAGAGTGGGGAGAATCCATTGCGAAGACTTTTTATTGGTTAAACGACGTTCCAGGAGCCGACAGTACGGCGGAGGAGAATTGGAAGAGCATCATTGTGGCGCAACTCATCGTCTTCTGCGGTATGTTTACCTTTGCGATTCTCATCGGTGTGGTGTCGGACGAGATCGCTAGTAAAGTCGATGAGGTAAAGACGGGTAACAGCAAGGTGTACGAGAGGAATCACACGGTAATCTTAAACTGGAACAATCAGCTCATTCCGCTGTTGAAGCAAGTGGCTGTGGCGAAGAGTGAGGGCATCGGATTCAAAAAACCCGTGGTGGTGCTGGCCGACAGAGATAAGGAGGAGATGGACGCTGTGATCGAGGATGAGTTGTCGGATAGTCCACCGCTCTCCGTCGTCACTCGTCAAGGGCGCGGTTACAACCCGGAAGATTTGCAGCGCGTCAACGCGTGGGCCGCTGAACGGGTGGTCGTCTTGCATGACGCAGATGAAGAAGATTTGAAAAGCGTCGAGAGCCACAAGGCGTCATCTATCTTAAACTTACGATCGAACGTGAACAACCCCAGTGTGACTGGTCCGAACGTCATCATCCAAGTACCGCAGCGGTTGGCGCGCGACGAAGACTTTGTTCGGCTCGCCGTCGACTTGACTGAAAATTCAGATGTCAATAATGGAAAATGCTGCTTCGTCAATGGTACCTCTGAACTGACAAAACTCAAGGCTTTCTCTATCATGCAACCCGGTGGGTCAAAGGTTTTTGCAGACCTCATGCTACAATCTGCCGAAAGCTCAGAGTTCTACACATACAGGCACAAGTCGCTCGCCGGAAAGACATTTCGAGAGGTGTGGAGGATGTTTAGTCATGGAACAGTGGTTGGGTTGACTGATGATAAAGGTACTATGGTCCTCGGTCCGCGAGATGATGACGTCGTCGGCCCCGAGGGAGAAATTACCGTCATCGCCAACGATCTTCAGACAGTCCGCGCAGACATTGAAAACAGAAAAGGTATGGTTGCTGAAGGCATCATTCCTCCGCCGGGCTCGCAGCACATGACGATGCGTCGATGTCCACTTAAAATGCCGGCTCCTCGCAAAATTTACATGCTTGGATGGAACGATGAAAGCCCGTCTGCACTCTCCGACATGCTCGAGCTAGCGCCTCCAGGCTCGAGCGTCACCATCATATCTGATCGCGATATCGACAAGAGCGCAATCAAGGGCTCCAAGAATTGTTCGGTGAGATTGGAGCACTTAGATGCGATGAAAAGGCTGTCGCTTGAGCGTGCACGCGTGCACAACGCAGACGCTGTCTTGATCATGCCTCCAAGCAACGAAAATGAATCTTCGCGCGACTCTCAAGCCCTCGCCACCATCATGCAAATTGCGCACCTGGCATCCAATTCAAACACTGGCAGAGCTCCGCACATAGTCACTGAACTGTCCAACGAAGTTTCAAAGAGCGTAGCAGAAGATGTGTACGGAAATGTTGGGACGATTGACGTCATTTTGCACGACAATTTGATCGGCGGGGCGCTTCTCCAGGTGTCGGCGAATCTTAAGCTCGCCGGCTTATTCGACTTTCTCCTGGAAAAGGACGGAAAAGAATTATACATGCGTCCGTACGATGAGTTCGTGACGGTAAACGATGCTGAATTACACTGGGGAGTCATTTGCGAACGAGCGCGAGAGCGCGACGAAATCGCCATCGGCGTTATGCGCGCAGACGGAGAACTCAGCGTGTCGCCCAGTAAGGACACCAAATTCCGACTCTACGAGGGCGATCAAGTCATCGTGCTTGCAGAAGAATGGTGGACGTACAAGAGTTTGAAGGTTAAACGTAGATGAAGCGCCAATCTAAGTTTTGTAAAATACAACATGTCACTCCGTCGCTCTACTCCTCGAACTCGCGCGTTCGCCTCTCCGGCAAACCCAACGCGTGTCGCACAAGCGGACTCCTCGCCTGTTTCCTCTCCCCTGCGTTCGTGCGCACGAGTCCAACGCCCACAAGCACCACCCCGGTCGCCACCACGAACGATTTAAAGTGTCTCGGCAGCGCGTTTTCGCTCGCCCTCCTCGCGGCGCGCTCCGCCGGAGTCGCGACCCGCCACGTCCCTCCACCCCCGCCGACGCCGCAATCTCGTAGCAACAGATCTCGCGCGCGCATCACCGCTCGAAACCTCGCCCCGCTCGCCGCGGCGCCGTCCCTCGCGAGATCTGGGTGCGAATCCATCGCGCGCGCTCTCGCCGCGGCTCTGATTCTGTCCCCGCTGTTCTCATCCCCCCGCTCGAGTCCGAGCACGCGCATCGCCTCCTCTCGCGTCGTCGGCAGCGTCGCGCGCGCGTCGTCACCGTCGTCTTCACCCGCGTTCCCGCTCTTCGTCGCCGCCATCCCGCGTCGACCGCGCGCGCGAGCGCGTCGACACTCGCGCGCGCGGTTCTGGGACAAACGGCGCGTGGCGCCGCCGCCGCCGCCACACCGCGTCGACGGCGACGCGAACGACGCCCGTCTCGAGGGCGAGCGCGCGCGAGAACGAAAAAGAAGAGCGGCGCGCGCGCGTCGCGAGGTCGAGCGTGAGTCCGCGCGCGCAGTCGAGGCGAGCGAACGTCGTCAAACATCAATCATGTCGAGCTCGCTTCGGAACGCGGTGAAGCGCAAGACGCACAAGGAGCGCGCGCAGCCGAGCGAGCGTCGGAGGTATGGATTGCTGGAGAAGAAGAAGGATTACGTCCTTCGGGCGAAGGATTTTCACAAGAAGGAGGACGCGCTGAACGCGCTGAAGCGAAAGGCGGCGTACAGGAACCCGGATGAGTTTTACTTCGCCATGCAGCGGGCAAAGACGGAGGAGGGCGTGCATGTGGCGAGGAGCACGGAACAGAATAAGTACACGGAGGAGGAGCTGAGAGTGATGAAGACGCAAGATGTCAAGTACGTGCAGATGAAGGCGGCGATGGAGGAGAAGAGGGTGGAGAAGATGAAGAAGAATTTACACGGCATCGGCGTCCCGGTGAAGCGCAAGCACACCATCTTCGTCGATACAGAGGAAGAGGCGAAGAAATTTAACGCGGCAGAGCATTTTGACACCGCGCCTGAACTAGTGAATCGAACGTTTAATCGTCCGCGACGATCGCAGCTCGAGGACGAGGATGCGGTGGTGGGCGTGCAGGCGGGCGACGGCGCCGAACCGAGCGGCGACGCGGCGTTGAGGCCCACGATTTCCATGAAGAAGCTCGCGCGCATGCAAAAGGGTGCGTACAAGACGTACACGGCGTACGACGAGCGTGCGAAAAAGCTCAAGGATATGAGCGGTGAAATGGCGATGCAGAAGATTATCTCTCACTCAAAGGGGCACAAGGTGAAAATCACAAAGACCAATCCCGACGGCTCCAAGACGTCCTTCTTCAAATGGAAGCAAGAGCGTCAGCGATGAGCGTGCGCTCGCATCGACACGTCGGCACAAAACACAACGTGCGAACGATAGATTTACGATAGCTCTTCCTGTATGTAATATACTCACATGTCAGACAATTGACGCGTTGACGATTTTGATGCGCCGAGGACGCAGTCTCGCACATCCCGAGGCAGACGACATTTGAGCGCCCGTGAACCATGGGCGCGAATCAATCGCGAATTCAAAAACACGGGGAGAACGAGTCGTTCCATGACGCCGTCGCAGGCGCCTCGCTCGACGACGTCGAGACCGCTGCGCGCCGTGAAGACGCATCGAACGCGGCCAAAATGGGACTTGGTCCTGCTCGAGGCAGAAACGGTCTCACCATCGCTCTGAACGGCCTCGGGAACGAAATCAAGCTCTCCAACGGCTCAGGCACGAAGGTCATCTTGAAAGATATCAGCGGAGTCGTCTCTGGGGGTGAGATGGCGGCCATCATGGGGCCTTCCGGGGCAGGTAAAACGAGTCTCTTGGACGTCATTTCCATGAGGAAAACGGAGGGCGTCATTTCAGGTAAAGTTTTGTTCGACGGCGTGCAGCCGTCTCTCGACACCGTAAAAAAGTACACTGCGTACGTACCACAGATTGAGGCATTTTTCGGAGGCGCGACGGTGTATGAGACGATCTTATTCGCGGCGATGATCAAGCTTCCGGGCACGTCGGCTGCCGATGTCGCCAGTAAGATGGAACGAGTCGAGCATGTCATAGATCAAATGAATCTCGATAAGTGTCGAGACACGCTCGTAGGTTCGCACATTATCCGAGGCATTAGCGGTGGGGAATTGAAGAGGCTCGCGGTGGCGTCGTCGCTTTGCGCGTGCAATCCACGCGCGATGTTTCTGGACGAGCCCACAAGCGGACTCGACTCCACCATGGCCGCCGATGTCATAAAGTGTCTCTCTCGTCTTCAGGCCGAAGATGGTCGTACGTTATTAGTCACTATTCATCAACCTAGCATGCACGTGTACCAAAGCTTCAGTAAGCTCATCTTGCTCTCGGGAGGAGAGCTCACGTATTTTGGAAACGCAGGACATCATCCAATGGAATTTTTCGCAACTCAAGGATTCATGTACGAGGCTGGCTTCAACATCACAGAATTTCTCATCGATACCGTATCGCAATCGAGTGAGGCATGCACGAGCTACTACGCAAAGTCTTCTCTATGCCGTGAGAACATCAAAGAGGTTGAGGAAATCGCGATGCTCAAATTACCGATGAACGCTGTCACAATCAATAATGAACCGGGCAAAGACTCGCCGTACGCGCACGGACCACTGACGGAGCTGTGGATCATGATCAAGTTTAAAGACATTCCAAAATGGCGGTATGCCGTGTTTTGGTTCACGAGATGCGGCCTGTACGTGATTCTGGCCGGTTTACTGAGTCTGTTCTTCTATCAACAAGATCGAGCGCCGTCTGGCATCTTAAATTTAAATGGCATCGCGTTCATCGCGTGTATTTTACCGTCGTTCATGGCCCAGGTGCACACAGAGGAGGTGAAAATGGAACGAGAGGTCTACACGCGAGAGTTTCACGATTCGTTTTATCGGCCCGGAAACTACGTCGCTTCGAAGATAATTGCAGAGTTACCGATGACGATGCTCGCGAGCATCGCGTTCAGCGCCATATTATATTGGTGCGTTGGCTTTAATCCGTCTTTCTCAGCTTTTTGTTTCTTCGTCCTGACGAGTTTCATAAACTTTACCATCGCGCAACTCATCGGTTGTACGATTTCGGCTGCTATACGCGGAGAAATCGGACCCGCGGCCGTGCTCCCAATCTTCTCCACACTCAACATGCTCGTCGGTGGATTCTTCATACGAGCGAAAACGATTCACGTCATGTGGAAGTGGCTGTACACCGTGAGCTTCATTCAATGGGTCTGGAGCGCGCTGATGGTGAACGAGTATCAAAGGAAACAGTTTTTCGATCACTGCGACTCGACGACGGGCGGTTTGGACGATTTAGTGGAACAATTATCGCTCCCGGAATCGTCCGTGCAATTACTTCGCATGTTCGTCGCGAATCAGGACGAGTGCGATCCCATCACGGGCGAATCTGTGCTACGAACGTTTTCGCTCGAATCGAGAAACCGCTGGAGCTCGCTCTTGTACGCGTCGCTCTCCGTCCCCGTCTACCTCCTCGCCTTTTATCTGGGCGTATCGCGCGTGCGCCACGAGAAGCGATGACGACGACGACGTCCATTTCGAGAATGTATTCGTACGAGTCACTCATTACAACGGAGCCTTCTATTCACGACGTCATCCAGACGCGTCTCGTCTCCCCTCTCGCCCCCGCGCGCGTAATCATCTTTCCACCCTCTTGTAAGAAATAATCATCAATCAAATCGTTTCACCCTCGACCGCACCACCCACGCGTCCGATCCGAGCGTCTTCCGCCCGCCCCACACCGCGCTTACTTGCGTCGCGGGCAATCACCGCACGCCTTGGCCACCGGTCTCGCCGGGTGCACGCACTTCGCCTTGGCCATGTCGCACACGCGCTGCGCCGCGTCGACGCGTCCGCAGTCGGTGTGCTCATCGTCATCGCGCGCCATCGCGCGCGCGTCCACCGTCACGGACTCCACGCACGGTCGCGGCGCGTTCACACGCGTCACCGCGGAGGCACCACGCGCACCGCTCGCGCGCGCGCGCACCGTCGTCATCATCGTCACCGTCGTCGTCGTCGTCATCGTCATCATCGTCGTCGCGTTCGCGCAAGAGTGCCGCCGACGACGCTTTCGGCCCGATCCAGGGCGACCGTCTCGAGGGGGGACTCACGACCGATCCTCACTCGTCACCGAGACGACCGACCGGGACCGTTTTTTATTTTTAATGGCTGGTTTTTCCCACGCATTCGCGCGTGTTTTCGTCTAATGATACGCCATACCGAGGAATCGGGGAATCGGACGCGCGGAACCCGCGCGCGCGGCCGACCGACGCGACCTCGCGCGCGTCGCCGCGCGGCCCCGCCTCTTTCAGACGCAGTCGAGCACGATGGCGGCCGAACAAGTGCGTATCGACGCGACGCGATGGATGCGAGACGCGAGGGAGAGCGCGAGGACGCGCGAGGACGCGATCGATGGAGGCGGTGGACGTCGCGAGGGGCGAGGCGACGTCGGATGGGACGGAGGATGGATGAGGCGCGCGGACCCTATGAACCTAGACGCTGACGAGCGAGCATCGCGTTTTCGCGTCCACAGCATGAGAAGGCGTTCCAGAAGCAACTCGGAGTGAACGTTAGGTGCGTACTAGTTTTTTTGAGCTCGTTTCGCGCGCGCGTCGGTCGCGAGGTGGTTCGCGTCGACGGTCGAGGTGAAGAGATCGTTCGTTCGAGTGGGCGATCGCCACGAGAGAGCCGCCGAGACTGACTCCGATGGTGTTTTCGCGAACGTTAGGTATGCGGGTCAGAAGAAGAAGGCGCCGGGTAAGGGCGGTAACCGATACTACAAGAACATTGGTCTCGGTTTCAAGACCCCGCGTGAGGCGATCGAAGGTACGTACGACGGCTCGCGCGATTTGAACATGACCGGGTTTGGCAGATTTAGGGCTTGGTCATCGCGAAATCGCCGAGTAGCGGCGCGGACACGGAGTGGGCGCTTCGGGGGAAGATGGCGATTGTGAAAACGTGACAAACATACTGACCGGTGACTTGCTTCTCACTCTACAGGCACCTACATCGACAAGAAGTGCCCGTTCACGGGGAACGTGTCCATCCGAGGTCGCATTTTGACCGGCGTTGTCAAGTCCACGAAGATGAACCGCACCATCGTTATGCGCATGGATTACTTGCACTTCATTAAGAAGTACCAGCGTTACGAAAAGCGTCACACGAACATTTCCGCGCACATCTCTCCGTGCTTCCGATGCAACGAAGGCGACAAGGTTGTCGTCGGCCAGTGCCGCCCGTTGTCCAAGACTGTTCGTTTCAACACCCTCAAGGTGATCCCGAGCGGTTCCAAGGCGGGCAAGGCTTTCGTTGCGCACTAAGCGTTTTTAGGGAAGGTTGATGAACGTTTTAGAACGTGATCTTCTTTGAATATTAGCTAAATATCATTAAAACTTGTGTCCCCGACTCACATTGCCACGGCGGCGATGCCCGACTCGATTTGCATCTCGCCCATGCGCACTCGACCGACGCCTTGCTCTCCCCAATTGTTCCACGAGTTGACCATCAACCAGTAGTGCTCACCACCTTCAGTGACTCCCCAGCCGATGAGTTTCGTCGCGTGTTGTCCCAGTCCTCTGGCCGCGTCAGCGGGCACCTTGTACACTCCTTGCTTGTGGTAGTAAAAGTCAGCGTGTACGGGTCCAAATGTCACGGCGACAGAGCCGTAGCGCTGAATCTCTTTTGCGATGCACGGCACGTCTCCTCTCGGACACGTGTACGGCTTTGACTTCGGGTAGACGAACGAAATAGGGGAACCGTTTGCGCACGTGGTCGGACACTTTTGCGGTTTAGTGCCGGGAACCATGCATGGGTGGTTGCAGGAGGGGAACTCGTAGGGTAAGCACGCCTGTGTGTCGATCATTCCACCGTACGGAATACCTTTCTTCACGGCCAGGTCTAATGTGTCCAGGACATCACCACCGTCGCAGCCGTAACCGCTATCGTAGCACGACAGCGGGTACTGCGGCGAGAGTTCAGCCGTGTTGTTTCCTCCGCTCCCAACACAGAGGCGATCATTCATCATTTCAGTCGCCGCAACGGCCCAGCAAGATCCACACTTGCCTTGATCTCTCACTGTCCCTAAAATTCGAGCACACTTTGGAAACGCCTCCCTCGCATCAAAGCTCTTCGGCAAACCGCTCTTCTCCGCATCCAGATACACCGCTCCGAGCGCCGGCATCTTATGGCTGGGATTGTACACACTATGGACTTGATCATTCGCTGCGAACGCTGAGAGTTGCACCTCTCGCGTCGGATTTTTCGGGGGAAGCACCCCTGAGCCGTGAGTTCGGTCCTCACCTGCGGCTGAAAGTTGCGCCTCATCCTTCAACACCGGGACGTCGCTGCGCAGATGATTTGCCTCATTTATGTGTCGCGTGAGATAGCGAATGGTATTCGTGTCCGACATATCCCAGGATGGATACTTTCTGAGCAACGGAAGGACATCCACGACGAAAGAGCTCAACTTCTTCGCCTCAATTTGCGCGCCCAGTTCCGCGCTAGCACCTTCGAAACCCAACCCAGCCGTCGACCACTCCGTGCCGTATTTTGCAAAAGCTCGCGGCTCGCTGACGATTTCAGACATTATTCCGTCGTACGCTCCCAGAAACGCGGTGCTATCGCCGCCCGCATCGTCTCGCACGGCGCGCGCTTGCGACACGAGCGACTGAAATGCCTCCTCATCCACCGCCCCGAGTCTCGCTCGCGCCGCTTGAATCTCTTCACACGCCCCCTCCGTCCCGAACGCCCGACAAAAATCTCCGAGCACTTGCGGCGCCTGCAACTCTCGCACCGCGTCGCCATCTTTCTTCACCGAACTAAACAAGGCGACGCGCGCCTTTCTCACCAGCCTCGCGGAGAATCCGTCCCCCGCCACCGTTTGATTCGACAGATTCGCCACCAACGCCCCCGCGCACAGCGACAACACGACGAACGCTGCCGCATACCGCGCCGTGCGCGCCCACTTCCCTCTCCCCATCGCCATCCATCGTCCAGACTCGACGTCCCCTTCGTTCGCTCCCGCGCGTCCTTGCACCAGAGGCTCCCGTTCGTCGCTCCGTCCGCGCTCCATCGCGCGACCGCGAGCCGACCGACGCCAAGGCTCTTTACGCGCGCTTTTTTCGCCCTCGCGCGCCCTCGTTCGATGCGTCGACGCACCAGTCACGCTCTGACGTCGTTGAGACTTCGGAGACGATGGGTGTTCACGCGTCGGTCGATCGCCTCGGCGGTCGAGGACGACGAAATCCCGTCTCGGCGTCACTGCGCGACGGCGTGAAGGAAGGCGAGACCGCGCGGTGCAGACGCAGAGATGGAGTACAACGGTGTGCCCCTGGCGTCGATGACGACCAAGCAGCTGAGCGAGCTCGCCAAGTCGAAAGGGATCGGGCCCAAGCAGTCGAGAGCGGAGTTTTTGAATGCGCTCGCGGACGCGCTCTTGAACGAGGGCGAGGGCGAATTCGGCGAGGGCGAGCGGCGCGTGGTGAGCGAACGACGCGTGGAGACGGTGGAGATGAAGATCGAGCGACGAAGGGACGGCGAGGAGCGAGTGGTGACGACGTCCAGACGGACTACTACGAATGAATTCGGCGAAGAGGAGGAGGTGGAGGTCGACGACGTGGGCGTGGACGCGAGCGAACGTGGATTCGACGGCGAAGAGGAGAATACTGAAGGATATTTCGTGGGTTCGGCGGCGTTCGTGTGGGAAGACGAGGTGTACACGTACGGTGGGTTGGCGCACGAGGGAGAATTCGTGACGAGCGTGTACAGATGGAGCGGGCGCGGAGCGTGTTACGAAGTTCCGGCGACCGCGACGGACAAAGAGGTGGGCGTTCCGCCGGGTCGATACGGTCATACTGCTGTGGTACACGGAGATTTGCTCTACGTGTTCGGTGGTCAAGGACAATTTGGTTGTCTCAACGATCTCTGGGTCTTTGATTTCGTAGAGTGCACGTGGACGATGGTGGACGTGATAGGGGATCCTCCGTCCTCCAGAACCGGACACTGCATGTGCATTTCGGACAATGTGTTGTTTGTTTTCGGTGGTAAGGATGTGCAACCGGGTCAAGACGTGGTGATATACAACGACCTGTATGGTTTTGACTTGAACGATTCGGAATGGCTCACCATTGATACGCAGTGGAAACATCCGGTGGGTGGTGACGCTTGCGCGATGGCGGCGCGAAATTCGGTGCTTTACATTTTGAGCCCGAGTGAAACGTCCATCGAGATGGTCGTTTGGGTGCTTCAACTTTCCGTGCAAGGCACTCCGCGCTGGACCATGGTTGCTCGCGCCGGCCAAGTACCGACGCCGAGGACCTCGTTCCTGTCCTGCGTTGTCGGCGCAAACTGGATCATTCATGGAGGTCGTGTGCTATTGAAAGACGGCATCTTAGGAGATACGTACGTGTTTCACTTCCCCACGGCGGAATGGGCGCGGTTGAACCCCGATTCTGACACCGATCCGAGATCGAGTCATGCCGGCGCGTGTGTCGACGGCGCTTTGGTCATCTTACACGGATCGCGCGATCCGAACGTTCGAGGGACCCCGGAAGAGACGAGCGTGTGCATAGCCATCAATCTCGAAGCATACCTTCCGTTTCCTCTCGGCGATGATGATGTGGATGAGACGTACACTCCCAGCAAGCCTGTAGAACTTCGAGAATCCGGACGCGACTCTGCGGAAATTGACAAGGAGGGAGCCGAGAAAGTCATGGAAGATGAAGTTGCGTCCACAGTTCTCGAGAAGAGCATTCTCGAGCAGCTGAACGAAAAGGGCGTGTATGGTACCAAGGGAGGAACGCTCGGCGGCTCTCTCCACATACCGACGAAGGGGTCCCATGACCCGGGCGATGTCGAGTTCATCATCGATGACTGCAAAATTTTTGCGCACTCGGACATTTTGCGCGAGGGATCGAAATTCCTCAGCGACGTCATGGATCAATCGGCGGTCGCGCGCGCCCTCGAAAGACCTCCAGACGTCGTGCGAATCGTCAGAAATTATTATCCTATCATCGGATTCCCTCTGTCACTCATCATACGGGCTCTTTACTGGTTGGCCGTCGTTGTCTTGTTCACCGTGCGTCAAATGGTTGCGCCGGAACAAGACGCCATGAAGAAAATCGTGCTCACTGATACGAGTGTACCTGTGCTTTTAGCTGCTTTGCGTTGGATGTATCAAATTCCAGTCCATCCGTCGGTGGATATGTTGGCAGATTTGTTCCAACTTGCCAAGCGGTTGAAAATCGACGGTTTACCGGGCTACTGCGTCGATCGCATGAAGAAAGAGCTCAACTTGCAGATCGTCGCGGGGGCGGTGAAAGTGGCGTACACGTCTCGCAATGCACCGCTGTGGGCCGCGGCGGTAAAGATGGGTCAACAGCACTGGAATGAAATCAGCCACACGGACGGCTTCCTCGAGCTGACTCACGCAGATCCAACAATTGCGCAAGCTTTCGTGCTCGCAATTCACGAGAGCGTTATCTTGCCCGGACAGAAGATTTTTGGCTCGCACGCCGCGTAATTAATGTTGTACTAAAAGTCTACTACTTTTTCTAATTTCTACAATGCGTATCACACAACAGACGACCATCCCGCCTGAAGCATGTTCTCTAAACTTCTCGCCGCAAGCTCTGGGTTTGTTATCACTGTCAGACTCCCTTCGCGCGTCGCCACGAGTAAGTTTGTGTTCTCGGCAGTCAGTGACATGTGACTGATTTCAGAGTCTGAATTCAGATGCCAGCTCGTGCGGTACTCGAGCGATGGCAACTCAAAGATGGCCACAGTCACTTTACCTTCTCTTGCGACTGAACCCGTCAGTAAGTAATATCCATCCTTTGAAACGAGCAAACAAGTCAAAGCTGGAGAAACGTCTACGAGGGATGCCGAAGAGATTATGATTCCGTTGATTGAAGCCACTTTGAGCACGTTCGCGGACGGTTCCCAAACTGCGATGAAACCTTCATCTGAGATGGCACAGAGCGAACCGCGAAGCTCAGGAATGACTCTGTTCATCTTGCCCTTCATCACAGAATAGAATGAGGTACCGGCCGAAGGACTAACCCCGACGAGTAAATCTAAATTTGTATTCACTTCAAGCGATGAAATCGATTCTCCGTGTCCTTTCAGCAAGCTGATTGGACCGAGTAGCGACATCTTTGTCGTGGGCCCATCTTCCACTTTGGGGTCGATGACGTTTGCAACAGTTGATCCTTCGTTGAAGATGGAGTTCACGTCAACTCGAATTATCGGTGCGATCGTTTCTCTCAGATTTTCTCCAATCGTGATCTTTTCAGTCGGTAACTTAATCAGCCAGATTCCAATCGATCCGTCAGTGCAGCCAGTTGCGAGCACTCGACCATCTGTGGAAATTGAGAGGGATATCACCGGCGCTCGATGGCCCACTTCGCTGCTCTCGATAGAGCCGTTATCGCAGTTGAATAACTTGATTGAATTATCCGCATGACCGGCGAGAATGACGTGATGACCTCCTGGCAGAGAGACGCAGGGCAGCGCACAGCTCAGCTTGAGTGCATTTGGATCAAGTTTTGCGCTGAATTTCACAGTTTCTTTCGCGTCATTAAACCCGGCTCTTCGGCGGATCGTACCCATCAATGACCCCAAAGTGCTCTGTTCCTTAGCGGGTTGAAACGTAAACGGCAAACCAGAACCGCTCGGAACTCCTGGCATGAAGCGGTGCGTCTTCATGTCCAAGTTTGGAGAGAGAACAATCATTCGTCCAGTGCTCAGCACACTCATGAAGGCAACTTGATTGTCGTCGTAACTCGGGATAGGGAGTGGATACTCGAGCACGTTTTGCCTATTTTCAATCAACCAATGACATCCAATAATGGAGTCGGCTGCTCTCTGCCTCGCTGGATGGGGTATCGTGAGAAGTTGCGACGGCGTTTGTCCAAAGCACGCGATTTGATCCTGTGTAGCCTTGAGAAGAGTGGGATCTTGAATAGCCTCCACGTCGACTGCGCCTTCGTACGTCATGTAGTAGAATATGTTACACGCCGACTCGGCGGCTTTTCCACGCTGTTTGTATCCAAATATAAGATCGATCCAATGGTGGAGATTCTTACTCACGTATTCGCTTTCGAGAGCCTCCCGCTGTTTCATGACAAAATCTTCAGGAGACTTTGCCCAGGGCGGGAGTATGACGGCGTCGACTTTCTCCCCAGATTGTGTCGATCCGAAATCAATATTGTTGACATTTTTAAACATTTCGGGAAGGTAAAAGAACTCAGGCACGAGCTCTTTGACATCACTCATGTCATTGTAACAGCTCTTCCACGTTGACGCAATGTCATGGAAAAGTCTATCTGCGTGATCGAACTTGCCACCTTGTAACTCGTACGCTAGCGTTGTGAAAGGATCGATTCGCAAGAGATAGAACAGGACCGTACCGGATGAGCTGTAATGACTCCCATAATGGAATTTTGGGATTTCAGGATCATCAAAGAAGGAATAACGCTCCTTGATTCTCTCAAGTCGATCTGGATTCAGCGCTCCCACCGGCTTTTTCAGATCACGGTAAACTTTCGGATCATTCAAATCAAGCGTTTCTGACGTGTAATCGGTGATGACCCATGGAAAGACAGGGTATTGCGTTATATCTTGATAACTTCTTCCTGCCAGTGTATTCAGCGCCATCAGGTAATCAAAATTTGAAATTTCACGTCTGATCCAACGCGAAGTGATGTCACTCTTGCGGAGTAAAGCTTCCGGTTTGCTCGTCTCAAGATAAAGAGGCACGAAGTTCTTCGGTTTGAGTTTGATCAAGACCCTGAAAACTTGGCGACGCTGCTCTGCGCTTCTAAAATCGATGAAGTACGTCATTCGATCAAGCATGAAGAATTCCAGAGCACTTCTTCGCAGCAAATATCGTCGACTTTGCACCTGGTGGAGATTTTCTAGGGGCCAGGACCAAGTCCGTGATTGATCCATCGTGTTGAATATCATTTCCGTGTCGGAAATCTTGAATATCCCTTCACACACGTCCAGCGGAGTGACAATGGTTGCAGAACACTCATGATGAACTTTTTTAATTTCACCACGATTTGCAGCAACAGCTAGTGCAGCAGTCGCAGCCATCACTTCGTTGACTTCTTCCTGATTTATCGAACGTTGTGGACTCAACGGTAATTCGCCTTCATCGTCCGAGGCGTCATCTTCCTTTCGAACCGGCAATTTTATCTCCATGGCTGCCGAATCAACAGGTGCAAGATGCGACAAGCGCTGGGTTGGAATCCGTGTAACACGTGAAAGACAGTATCTTCTGCGTCGTCCACTTTCACAGGCGTCGATTCCAAGACGAGCACTTTCGCCTTCTTCTCTAATCTTCGCCGTGAGGGTATGGCTCACTTGTAGATCCCTCGCATACGCTTCCCAAATTTTGGTGATGTCTTTGGTTCTCGCGCCTTCAGCAGCGATTGACAGAGTCCGTCGCGAAGCTTCCTTCGAGAGCGCAGCTAACCATTTCGAAGACATCGAAATATTCACGTATTCACCTTCCCATACCTTCACGAATTTGTGAAAGGTTTCTGATCTTGTTTGCTGAACAGCCCTCTGAGCGCTCATTCTCGACTCGATAGCATCCGGTCCTCTTGCCACAATGACGTCATTTCTTGATTGCAATTCGACCAGTTGCGTCGA
>Ga0181567_10001961_pt1 | contig 15493 bp, 9 predicted proteins | sample 101ome_14_FD_133761 | JGI IMG/M metagenome (GOLD analysis project Ga0181567, IMG submission 133761) | Coastal salt marsh microbial communities from the Groves Creek Marsh, Skidaway Island, Georgia - 101403AT metaG (megahit assembly) | ecosystem: Environmental > Aquatic > Marine > Intertidal zone...
ATCATAAGTGAATGATCCGGAATAATGGATGAGAAAGTTTAGACGCCCAAAAGAGTCAATCACACCATCAACCTTGAGAATTCCAGAACTAGCATTACCCAAGCTTAAATTTTTCCTCCAAGCAAATGCACCTGATTCATATATCTCAGCAATGAAAAACTCTGCTTCATTTAATGAGTTGGAGCTGCTATCCGAACCATAAACAAACATTCGATCACCTTGAGTAAATACAGAATTAATCAGCATCCCAGGAAAAGTTGCCAACTCAAGCAATGCTCCACTTTCATCAACTGAAAATAAGGTGGAAGTATGCTCTCCGGAACCATCATATTGATTCCCCCAACAATACCATTGCCCTGAATTGTAGGAGCATGCATCAGAAGCAATGATGCCATCTTTTATAAATGAGTTTTTAAGCCTTCCCTTTCTATCTAAAACAAAACCAATATAAGCATTTTCCTCAGAGGAAATGCTTTCGCCCCCGACATTTATTTGCCCTTCTAGCATACCGAAAACAAGCAGCTCATCCTCATCTGATCTTTGCATACTTGAAGGTTTAAATTGTCCCACAACTTCAACTTCGGATGACCATTTAAAATCTCCGATATAGTTGTAACAGTCGATAAAGAGGATCGATTCGGAATCGGATGAGGGCAACTGCGGTTCACTGCCAACAACCCAGAAAGAAAACTCACCGGTCTCTAAACCATATAATTCGGACCAGGTTCTTTGAGAAACAACCAATGATTCGGGAGAGAAAGTTTCCACAAACATGGATTCTCTAAAAATACGGTAGCCAGGAAAAGGTGGGGGGCTATCATCACCAATAAAAGAAGAAACATTCTCTGGGGATAAAATAAGAAAGTTATCTTCTCTTGGAATCGCTTGGGCATAGCTGAGGTTATGATCTAACCTTACCTCTGAAAAGCTCGCAAAGGGGCTCGATTCATGTGCCAATAAAACTCTCTCTTTTGTATGCTCGCCTACAGTGTAGGTAAGAGAATTTTTGCCAAGTGCCAGAGGCTCAGGAAAAATGACCTCAACATTTCCTGAAATATTAACACCGCTTGTATCTTCAGCATAATAGCCAGGCTCAGCAAATTGACTCTGAACAAGATCTTTCTTCACAGAGAGTAAGTTGGCACCTACCAAATTTATTCTGGTTCGGTCAATTTCCTTAATTTCTAGGTCGAATTGCAGCGTTTGCTCTTCAAAACCGTTAGGGTGGGTAACTCGAATAGTTACCGGGTATCGTCCGGCAGATTGACCAGTCGCATATCCACTTAAGAGAAAATCAGTTGAACTTAAACTTTCTATGGAAAGCCAGCTAGGTCCACTAATCAGTGTGGATGTAAATTTACCGATAATTTTCTTTGCTTCGCTGACAAAAAACTGGATTTCAAAACTTTCGTTTTCATAGAAGCTAGGAATGGAATCAGGGAAATTAACGAAAAATTCTGAACTGCTAAAAAAAGCATTAACAAAGATTTCATCGGTAAATTCACCATCTGAAACAATTAAGGTAAAATCGTCTTTAGACGGAATTTCATCATCTGGAATGTAACGAACTCCCGTAAGTATGTCTTCTTCAAATTCTAATAAAACTTCTCCAAAATTTGCCTTGTTAAGAGGAGAAACCTCCCAAGAAAGTGAATCACCGTTGGGATCATAGACAGATAAGGGAAAGAGGGCAGACGAACGACTAGAAAGATTTTCATCAAAGAAAACTACTAGCTTTTCTCCTTCCAATATCAATGGCGGCCTATTCGCTTGGGTGTAATTAATGACTGTCTGCGTCGTAGCGAACCTTCCGCTTGCATCAGTTGCAACTAGGGTAATTGTTGAATTATAGTCGGTTGACATACTCGTCGGAGGAGTTCCTCCAACTGTGATGGCACCATCATTTGTACTCTCGGAGATTATATTCAGCCAACTGTTGTAAGATTGGTTATCTGAGAAAAGCCGAAAATATACCTCATCATTTTCAGGGTCTTTTGCAGTAAGGTTAACAGAGAAAAAATCCCCAAGGTTTGCCTGAACAACCGGCTCAAATCCCTCAATAAAATAGGGCGGGTCTGGCACCGCCTTGATGAAAATTTTAACGGGAATATGAGTTACACGATCCCCCTCGGATACCTCAATGGAAAACTCATCAACGCCGTTAAAATGTTTAGGAGGAGTATAGGTAATTTCCTGAATCTTTGAACCGTTGCCGATGATTTCTAAGCCCCCCCCACTTTTCGGACTTTCTCCCACTGACCATAACAACAATTCCAAGTCGCCCGACACAAAATCAGGATTGGAAGCACTAATCTCGTAGAAAACACTTAAGTCATCTTCTTGAATCTTGTCTTCTGTTAGGTAAACCTGGAGCCCAGATACAAAATCATTATTATCATCGAAAATTACTGCAGGAGGGTAATCATCAACTCTCAGGTTAAGTTGAAATTTCTGGCTGAGGGTCACTGCCCCACTCGTGACTTTAATATCAAAAGGATATATGCCAATGTCGAGAAAGCTTGGATTGCCCGAAATAAGAACCGTACCATTACCATCATCCTGCCATTTTGCCCACTTGGGAAGATTTGAGATCAGCTCAACTTTAGGATGCCCCTGCCAAGGCCAGTCCGAATCATAAGCCACAAAGCGGTAGTGATAGGGAAATTCATCCGTCCAAGTAACTTCCAAATCACTGTCAGATGTTGGCAAAGATAAAATGACTGGCGGGTCATCTAAACTGGTCACATAGACCTCTACCGGAATTTCAGTAGAGCGTGGTGCAGAACCAAATTCGCCACCTGTATCTGTGACTTTGATTGAAAAGAATTCTTCACCGGAAAAATTAGCGTCTGGGGTATAGATAAAATTGGTACCGGTAAAATCAATACTAGCGGAACCAAAATTAGGATATTCTGCGATCTGCCAGAACAGGTCCTGAGTGCGTGAAGTTTCCAGATCTGTTGCTGAAAGTTGAGGAATAACCCAAGTAGAAGGATCGTCTTCCTCCATGGTAACAATCAATTCCTGCGGAGAAACTTGTGGTGGAGAATTTAATAGAACGACAGAAAAGTTGAAATCTTGCTCCACTCCAAGCCCATCATCCAGACCATGAATCTTTAACTTCAAAGAATAACTTCCTACATTATTAACACCAGGAAAACCTGAGAAACGAATTTTGCCTTCTCCTAACTCAGAAAGGTCTTCCGTTACCCATTCCGGGACTTCAGATGAAGAGTAGGATAAATTATCAAAACCATCTCCATCAAAGAAGACATGCTCTGCTTGAAGTTCATGCCTGTCTTCGATGGTTATGTTTTGATCGAAAGAAAGGAACTCCGGCTTATCCGCCACACTTAATACTCGAAAACTAAAGGAACGAAAGTCGCTAGTAAAACCATCCGAAACTTGAATAACAACCGAATCTGTACCATGAAAATGAGGGTTGGGCGTGTATGTGATATTCTCGATTAAACCATTAGGACTTTGGTGAAAGGCAAAATCCCCATTCTCTGGTGCGTCTATAACTGTCCAAGTGACTTGTCTTCCCGGCGTTTCATTTACAGTGAGGGAACCACCGCTCCAAATATTATCTTCATTAATGATTTGTTCGCCAACCTCCCCCTCCAAGATAACTAATTGATCGATTGATTCATAAAAAAGAAGCGAAAATGATTGCTCAGAAGATCGGTCCGTCGAATCGGTAAGAATCAGGGTAATTGAAATTGGATCGTTTTGATTCCCCGGGACGAATCCAGATAAAATCCATCGATTGTCAGACTTTTTTCTAAGCTCTAACCAGTCGGGTAGCGTGGTTGTATTGAACAATGTAAGGTTTAGATCACCATCTGCGTCTTTGCCTCTTATATCATATTGCCAAGGTGTATCATGGAGTAAAGCAATGTAAGGCGTACTTGAAAAATCAGGATGATCAGGAGTGCCAGTGACATGGAATTCTATTTTTAAAGTGTCAAATGCAAGGGGATCGCTTACATCCCGCACCTTGATGACTAATTCATCATGTCCAAAAAAATCTGCATTTGGTTGGTAATTGAAGAAGAAATCTTCCGAAGTTGCGTTAAATTCGAAAAACCCATTAGCAGGAAACTTTTCAACGGACCATTGTAGATCTTCAAGAGGAGTGTCCACATCTTGTACTGAAAGTTTCCCTCGGTAAGGTTCTGGACTATCCTCCTGCATTTCCACAGGCAAGCTATCACCAAAGATTATCGATGGTGGGTAGTTATCAGGGATAATCGTGATGGTAAAAATTTGTGAAAAAGTCGAACCAGACAAATCAGCAACCTCGGCGATAATATTGTAAGACTCTTGTTTCAAAAAATCAGCCCGCTGAGGAGCACCAAAAATCGTCGAATTGCCATCAAAAGATAACCATTGGGGCAGACCAGAAAAACTCAGGCGAACATTATCTCCCCTATCTACATCAGCAATATCGAAGGTATGACTGTAAAACTCTCTTTCATTTACTGAACTTGAAGGCAAGGCTGAGCGAATAACAGGAGGGTCGTTTACTTTGATCGAATGAACCTTGAATTGAACTTCCCTATAATCTTCAGGAAAACCCTTATAAAAAAACTTCACCACAAATACATTGGTGCCCACAAAATTAGCGTCAGTCAGGAACTTAAGATCCGAACTATCCTCGAAGGTTTCGGATAGGACTAAAATTCCATTCTGAGGAGAAATGATTTTTTCCATGCAAACAATCCCGTTAAGTATATTGCCAACCTCAAGCCCGTTAATCTCGTTTTGCCATGTTTCCAATGTAAAGTCTTCAAATAGAGAAATCTCCAGCGTTTCTACTACCTCTTCTCCATTAAAAGAGATCACAGGAGCCGCTTTCAGAGGTAATACTTCAAGGCTAAGACTGGATGTGGCACTTCTACCGGATGGGTCGGAGAGAAGAAAGGTTAAGTCAAAAATAGCACTCGTATCAGAATCGAGATTCGCAACTCCCTCTATCTTATCCGCCCCCAGAGACAGACCGGGGGGCAAAACACCCTCCGAGATCACAAGGTTTAAATCGTCTCCGTCCGCATCATGGAAGGAAAGGGGCAAAGAAAGAAACTTTCCTGCCTTAACTGTAATTAATGCATCTGGGTAAGAGAAATCAAAAACAGGATGATCAGGAACAGCAAGTACATGGACTTGAAAGAACATTTGAGTACGCCCTCCCTCCGATTCAACTTCTAATGTGAAAGAATGAGTGCCACTAAAATTATTATCGGGAAAATAGGAGAACACCCCGGTAGTGCTGTTTATTTCCCAAAATGATTCCGATGCATTATTATCAATCATTTTCCATTGGATAGATTCAGCAAATGGATGACTTGCATTGAAATCAACTTTCAGACCCAAAGGATCGTCTTCGTTCATGAAGCTGAGGGAGGGGTTTTCTTTTGCTAAGATTGGGGGCAAGCTCATAGCCGGAATAGCTGCCCAACTTGGATTGTATAAAGAAAGTACGCCCCCAGAATATTCATCATGATTTGGATTTCCGACGATTACGTTCCCATCGTGAACATCGAGTGCCAGAAAGTTTAAATCATCATCCTGAAAATTACTTAGAGGAATTGATTTAAGAATATCCCATTGTCCCCCATCATTTTTGAAAACATGGACCAGGCTACCAGAAATAATATTGGGGGAAAGTGAGACTAAAGTATTCCCTGAAATAACAATTTGCTGTGAAAACAACTGATCTTTTTCAAAGGTGGGCGGAGAAATTTTACCTTTTTCCAACCATTCAGTGTTATTTTGTTCAAAAGTATAAATAACACCAGTATCAGTAGCAACGCCATCACCGAAAAGTGCTCCAACATACAATTGGTTCCCCTCCACATTTACACTATGACCGAATCGATCACCGGCAGATAAATCACTGGGGGAGATCAGGTAAGGTTCAGAGTCAGGTTCATCCATGTCGTAAATCATAACTAAGCCTGAATCTTGCCCAAAGATCGGGGAATCGAATCCAGGAACCCCAACAACTAACAGTCCACCGTGTAATTGAATATCGTATCCAAAGTCTTGCCCTGCACCAGAATCAAGGGGGTAAAACTTTTGGATTGGTGTCCATTCTGAGTTTTTCTCGAATAAAGTAACTTTGCCGCCCAGATCACTACCCAATTCCAAAGAACTGATGGCCAAATAGTTATTGTCCATCGATGTCCGCCATCCAAAAACTCCACCTGATCGCGATTCAGGGTCAGTTATTCTTTGCTTCGGCAAATTACTCTCAAATCCTATATCATCTTCAACTTGATAAATATACACTGCCCCAGAAAAAATATTCTCATCAGGAGCAGATACAGCAAGTTCTCCAGTTCCAAGGCTTAGAAAGCTTCCAAACTGAGATCGTTCCGAGTGGGAAAGACTGACTGTTTGGTTGAATTCATATCCAGAACCGATTCGTTTGTAGAAATGAACTTCACCATCTATCCCGTCTAGCTTTGGTTCACCAATGAATAAATTTAGGTCATCATCAAACTGAACAGAGTAACCCCACAAGGTTCCTGATTCATTTTGCTTACTTGTTAAATTTTCAGCGTGAGAAAGAACCTCTAGTGAAAGATTGCTATCAACATCTTGGGGATTCAGGGCAATGAGGTTTCTAGGAGTCTGATCATTCGGCAACCAGTAGAGGTATTCACCCGTTTTATTTAATTCATTGTTTAATAAGTCGCCCCTTTCGTAAATTTGACCGCCTGACTCAACAATGGTAAATACAATCCCGTCCCGAGATCTATTTTTTATAACATAGGGATAATCTTCAAATAATTCTACTTGAGGCAGACTTTCACCGTTGAAAAGAAATGATGAGTTCAAGTCCCATTCGATCAAGTTTTCGCTAGGGATTACTTTCGCTGAAAGCGAGTTTGTTAAAAGGATGAAAACAAAACATGTAATATATGGGATGACGGCGAAAAAACTAAACTTTCGCCCCAAACGACTAAACGATGATAGGTTTAAAACCTTCTGCATACTCCCAAGCTAAATATCCAATGTGTGAGCACAAATGCCTACTCTCTAACCTTCAGGAAAAACCCCTCGTTTGCAAAACATTTCCGATGAGGAAATACTGCACGATTATGTATCGTGCAACTGGGTTAGTAAACTTACAGATATATGGACTGTCAAGTTGGGCCCCTAACAGCCAAATATTTTATCCATAGGGTAGCTGTTTACTAGTGCAGACTTGAGAAAATCGGATGGTTTAAAGGACTCAAAAATAATGTCTACTTCACCATCCTTGGACATACTTACCTTTTCGACAACAATCTCAGGGGTTTTAGGCGGAGCAAAAAGGATATCGTCATGAGTGGCATTCATCTTGGAAAGAAAGTTTTGTGGAGTAAGGTTACCACCTAAGTGATCGCTCCTGCCCGTAGCCACATGACAAGTACCAAAAATCTTTTCGTCCTGAATATCTTGCCCGGAGAAAGGGAGTAATTGGGTTCCAAATCCGAGTTCACCGATTATACCAGTCGCTGGGTCTTCATTGAGTTGGGTGGACCTTTTCTTAATGACCTCATCATCTCCAGAAATTTTCGAAATCGAAACAATCGATCCATTTTCAACCACCATCTCAGATAGAGTGCCATCAGAAAACCTAAAGGGGAAGGAACCTTCAGCCCCCGTGGGAACAAAATAAACCTCACCCGCAGGAAGGTTGGCAACATCGGGTTTACCGGGAGGGCAAAGTCCGTGGCTCTTTTGTGCAGTTTGCCCACCACAACTAATGGTCAAGGAATAACTTTTCCCTAAACAAGAGAAATCTAGTGTAAAAGAATCTGCAGTATCAAGCAATGAACGAAAGGCTTCAGCTTGCTTACTAACTTCATTATAATCAACACTTAATCCACTATTTAGAATCACATCATTAACCCCATGAAGTGTGGCTCCTCGGAAACCAAACTCCTTGCATAATGCAGTCAGCGGAGCTGTCAAAGAAAAGTCAGTGATAGCAAGTATTATGTCATGCTTCTTACATATATCGTCTCTTAAAGAGCATACATTGCCCGCAATGTCGTAGAAGGTATCCTCAGGATCTAAGTTACTCCCACCAGTTTTGCGATAGGAGTAAATGTGACATTCTGAGAAATTTAGCTTCTCGCCTACTCCACCGTTTAGTTTATCCAAAAATTCATGTTTAGCGACTTTTTGAACTCGATTTGAATCTGATGAAAGATAAGAAAATCCAGCAAGTTCGGCAGGATCATCTAGGTCGATTAGGATACAAGGGCTCAGCAACTGGTCAGAACTGCCAAAACAGTTTCTAAGCAATCGTTCTAAGGAGAAGCTCTCAAATTCGCTTAATTCAGGACAATACATGCAAATAATCAAAAGCAGGATGGCACCGAACCCAACTGGATTACGGTCTCATGATAAGCTATTAAAACAATTAATGAACAGGGTATGTATATTTAATTCAAAATAAGAAGCTAGCACGATTTGGACGCTAAAAACGATTACGGTCAAAGCGGTTAGCAATAAAGAAAGATTGAAATCTTTTTTAGATTTTGACCTTTTAAGCGACAGAAACCCACATGCCCCAAAAATTGAAGTTATCAAAAGAATGCTAGCTTGTGAATTGTACACAAAACAAAGAAAACCAGCGAAAGAGAAGCCAAACAAATAAAGAAAAAGCCCAAATTTTCTGCCGAGTAATGTGATCAATGTTTTTTTACCCACTCTTTTGTCCGTATCATGGTCTCGATAATTATTAACGACGAGCAGGTTATTAACCAACAGCCCCATACCAAATGAAATTGAGAGCGAAGGGGTCCAGGTGGAATGGAGCACCTGAGAAAAGAAAAGGTTGCAACCCTCAACTGCACCCAACCCAAAAAAAAGGATTACAAAAACATCACCCAGAGCATTATATGCAAAAGGAAATGGACCGCCTGTGTATAAATACCCGCATAGGATGCAAACAAGGCCAAAAGGTAGAAAAAACAAGCTTACTTCTGCATACCAAACGGTCAAGCAACCGACTATAAAGGACAGAGAAAAAACCATCAAAAAGGCGAAAAACATAGTTTCCGGAGGGATTAAACCGGATGCTACATACCTAGTCGGTCCCAAACGCCTATCATTATCTGCTCCCCTTTTGAAATCGTAGTAGTCATTCGCGAAATTTGTTCCTACTTGCAGAAGTAACGCGAATAAAAGACACCCTAGAAAACTGTAAATTGGAAACTCACTACTTTTTGTAGCAGAGAGAGAAAACCCAACCGAAACTGGTGCAATTGAAGCAATTAAAGTTTTAATTCTTAATGCAGAAAGCCAAACTTTAAAATTGATCATTAAATTAGCGGGAAATCGCTATTGGAAAACTAAACTTTGAACGGAAGCGATTCGAAGTTTCACGAAAATCTTCAGGAGGTGGATTACTGGGATCATATAATTTGTAAGGCCATTGAACTTCGACATTCAAGGCAAGGAAACCGTTGCTTATATGATGTGAGTGCCTCGAAGAAGCGGAATACTGAGAACATACTAATCTAAAGTAACGATCTTTGTGTTCAATCCATCGATTTAATTCTTTTTTATCAGCCCTTGCCGAGGCCTCATCCTCCAATGCATTGAGAGAAATAGGTAGGCCTCTCGATTGTTCAAACTCAATTGTTCCACCAGAATCTTTCACAAATTTTTTGAGCGGAACAGGTGGGACAGATTCATCAATTTCCATCGTCCCCCCGGAAGCTTCTTGTTGCACTCTCTGAATAACTTGCTCAAAGAAAACACCCCCGCCCTCTCTGCGAGCAACTAAAATAATTTGGTGAATTTTAGCAGCATCGATTGGTGTACCTGTTGGTTCAAAGAGGCCATCTAATCGATGAGTTCCCGCTTCCACTACCGAGAAACCAAGCCTTTCAAGCTCTATCTGAGTCGCATCAATCAAACTCATTGCGGTATTTCTATCCCTGATCTTCGCAACACCATCTACCCCCCAAGGTAAAAAAGCTAAAATTCCCCCAATCAGAATACCAAATATAGCCAGTGCAATAATTACTTCTATCAAAGAGAAAGCATTTTTATGAGTAGAAGATTTCATTAAAACAGAGTACTACTCTTCGGCAAAATCATAGTGATCGAGAGGCAAAAACCCGCCGTATGGTTGTACCAAAATTCCTTTAATCATAAACTTATCAGATAAACCAACCGAAAAAACGCCGTCGGCTTTGGGTGAATTAACACCAGATGCAAGAACGATCCTTGGACTGTCCTCAAGACTTCCCCTGATCAACCGACCTGAAGAGTCAAAAGATAGGTAACAAAATTCATTATCAAAACCACTTGGCCTGATTGTCAAATTCTGACCGTCCATATCGAGACCTTCAGCAATTCCAATGGACATAGGCTCATCGCTCCACACTGAAAATGCATCTGGGTACCAATCTTCTCCCAAGGTAAAATATTCATTCAAGTCTGATTCTTGAGGCAAAACCCATACCCCTTTAGGAAGATATTCCCCTTCCTTAACAACGATCCATTCACCCGACTGGTTTCCTTCATAAACAATTTCAATCTGACGATAAAAAGAATCCATCTCATTCGAGTCTGATCGAATAGTAAGCCTCGTTTCTTTTCCTTCGGCAACTGCGACGGCTCGGGCATGTCGGATGAGAGTTAAAATCTGTCTTTGAGCACTTTCCAGCTCGACACCAGAACTACGAAACGAAAACCCGAAAAAGCCAATGAGCGAGCCCATGACAGCGAGCACTACGAGCAGCTCAATTAATGTAAATCCCCTTTGCACAATAAACCCCTACAGGAGACTGTGAAATACTCAAAGAATGAACATTAATCGAAATATTTTTCTACATTCCAAGAAAAGACATTGTTCAAGTCTTCTTTGGAATCATTCAGAAGAAGGAAAATAATTGGCTGGTTTACAACGCTGAAGATATCGCGTTCAATTTCATCAATTTGGTCGGAGGAATAATCTAATGATAAGGAATCTAAAATTTCTTGAACAAGTTCATCATTCAATAGAATGGCCCCGTCTCCATCTTGATCTACAAGAATTTTCAGGTTACCAAAGCCAAAGATATTTCCTTCCTCATTGAATTCACTCTCATTAAACGAATGAAACTCTCGTGATTCTGGATTTTGAATTAACAGGCTATCGCTTAATGATTCCCACCCACCGCTTTCGTTTTTTATCCTGCCTTTAAGGGAAGCGAAAAAACTGTCTTGGAGTTCATTCGTATCAATCGTAATGGCCATTCCCTCTTCTTCATCGAAAAGAAACGGCGGGTAATAACCGTAATGAGACTTGTACTGGACAATTTGAGATGACCAAGCACTAAAGGAAGAAGCCAACTTCGTTTTCTTTGAAGAAGTAAGTAAATCAAAAACTTTTGGCCCCACTATCCCTAGCAAAATACCAATAATAGAGATAACCACAAGCAGCTCGATCAGAGTGAATCCTTTTTGTAATTTTTTCATTGTTCGAAATTCAGAGTAAAGTTTTCAGAAAATTAAATATTATCAGCATCGATGGAAAAAGGCTCGGATTCAGAATCGTCTACCGTGTAATCCGAGCAGAGCGAATCTGCCCCCTTCGAAAATAAAAGATAGCCAGACTTTCCATCAGGTCTTGGATAAGCGTAGACAAAAGGATTCCCCCAAGGGTCCTGCATAAAAACTACCTCTTGATTATCTAGCATTTCTCCAATACTGAGGCTCCCAATGGGCAAAAGCTTAACTGAGCCTGGCCCTAATATCTCCTCCTTGTCCTTTGCTTTACATAAAGCTTTCAGTAATAAAAACCCTCTTGCCATTTCGTCATCATCTAAAGAACTTTCACACATGGCTTCGGGATAATCTCCATTGTTAAGCTTAAATTCCTCAAGAGCCGCTGCTATAATTCCAAGTTGAACTTTTGCCTGTTTTGTCTCCTGGTCTGAAAAAACATATTTGCCAGCTGAAAAAACGATCCCGATAAGAATCCCAAGGATCGAAATAACCACCAGTAACTCAATGAGAGTAAATCCAGATTTTTTTCCCGCTTTCATCCTATTATTCATTCGAATCGTAGAATTTTGTCAATTCCATCATAAGCAGGAAAAATTAATAGCATGTCTATCGCACCCTTTTGACGATTCCTTTGGTCTCAGGAAACTTCATGATAGAAAGAAGTAAAAAATACAAAGCGGCTGCACACAGAATGGTTAATGAAACCGAGACCATGGTAGAAAGTTTGCTCGTATAATTGGCGAGAAACTCGTCCGCAAAATAAACAAAAGAGGCCATGATAAAACTCGCAGAAAGACTTAAATTGAGGGCAATCTTGTCTCGATCCAGACAGGATAAAATTCCAAGAAAAGATAGATCGGTCATCAGAATTATTACCTGAAGTAGAGACGAAATTAAATTCGCCCAGGCCAAACCAATAACTCCAAACATATTCATCAAAAATAAGCTCAAGGCCGCATTGGTAAGAAGGCTGACGACGGCAGCCCGCAATGGAATTTTCATATTCTTTCGGGAATGATGAACCTTTACCAGATACTGGGAGACAGCGTATGCTGGAATCGTCCAAGCGGCCACTTGTAAAACCATGGCTCCCCGCACCACATTTTCACGCTCAAATTCTTGCCATTCAAAAAGAAGCTGAAGCACTGGTTCAGCCAATAAACAAAGCCCGACCGATGCGGGCAAGGTTATGGCAACTATCATCCGTAACCCCTTGAAAAAATGGTTCTGAAAATCCACTTTATCCTCAGAAGCAGATGCTTTAGACAACAGCGGAAAAATAACTGTGGAAATTGCGATCGCGAATAATCCCAATGGTAACTCCACCAACCTTGCAGCTATGTAAAGAAATGCGAGGGAACCCTCCTCACTCAAGGAATAAGCAAAAACTCGTGAGACCAAAATATTGATCTGGGCAACGGCAGCCCCTAGAGCTCCTACCCAGAAAAGCTTACTTAATGCGGTAAGTTCTTCAGATTGGGCCAAGGTCGGTCTCCAATGCCAACTCAATTTCTTTCGAAGACGAAACCAAGGCAGTGACAACTGAAAGGTTCCTGCTAATATAACACTGCCACACAAAGCCAGTGCTACCGCATGGCGATCGACCATGTAAGACGAAAAACTCAAACAAAGGGCACCAATCATACAGGCATTTAAGAGCACCGGTGAAATGGCCCCCTCGAAAAAATTTTCATGTACATTGAGCACGCCAACAAGGATGGCAGATGCACAAATCAAAATTACATAGCTAAAAGTGATCGAATTATAGAGGGATCCGAGCGTCCACTTCGGTTCTTCATATATCCCACTGAAAGAGAAAAGTAAGGAGACCACAACCACCACGAGGGCCAAAATTCCTAAAAAGCAAAGAAGGCGAGTAAAAACTTGGTTGAGTAAGCTCAATGCACTCGCCTGACCCTTTTTTTGTATACAAGAAGTATAGGTAGGGATTAAAGCAGAGGTCAAAGTGCCCTCCCCAAGCATTCTTCTAAAAAGATTGGGAAAGGTAAATGCCAACAGGAAAGCTTCACCTAATATGGAAGTTCCAAAAATCGAGAAAAACAAGATATCCCGGACAAGTCCAAGAATGCGGGATAAAAGGGTCGCTCCGCTGACCACGGAAAGCTTTCCTACTATTCTCATTTTTACAAGAGAACAGAAACGATCAGCTATGCTGAATTGAACTCAATAATTCCTTCGCTTCATCAACAGGGTCAATATGATCCTGCTTCAACCCAAGGTTAATAGTTAGTTCGAGGTATTTTTCTGCCCTAGGAAAATCTTTTTTTTCCATATAAGCTTTCCCCAGATAAAGTGCGACAAGCATCCAATCCGCCCTAAGCTCCAGACATTTTAAAAAATGAACAATCGCCTCGTCTAACTGCCCTTCATCAAAAAGAGATTGGGCCAAACTATATCGAAAAAGTTGGTTATTGGGAGAAGCAATCAACTTCTGCCGGAACTGCGAAATCCGCACCGACATACAATCAACCTTTAGGAATTAAGGGATCTGGACACAAACCACTGTGGAATTATCTGACCCACCATTCTGATTGGCTAGGTCGATCAGGGAGTGCACCAATTGCTCGGGCTCAAGTTCTCTGCACATCTGTTCCATTTCAGCTAACTCCACCATATTGGTCACCCCGTCCGAGCAGATAATAATCTTGTCAGAAGAACCAACTTTCACCTCGCCCACATCGACATCAAAATCGATATCCTGCCCCATACAGCGGGTCAGCGTGTGAGCGTAATGCTCTGGCATATCTTTGGCCGATTCAGGGCCATGTTTCGCGATCAACTCCGCTGCCAAGGTATGGCATTTTGTAACTTCAGAAATACCCTCAGATTTCCGGAAATGAAGAATGGAAGAGTCGCCCACATGGGAGAAGAGAAAACGGCCATCCAGGATTTTTATTCCCGAGAAAGTAGTACCAATCCCATTTTGCCCACCTACAATTAAACCATTTTCGAGAATATTTTTGTGGATATCAAAAAATGTCTTTTTGAAATTATCAAGGTTTTCAAAAAAGCTAGGTGAGGTCGCAAATGCCTCAAAATTCTGCACAGCTAGCTTGCTGGCTAGTGCTCCGTAGGGGAGTCCACCGACTCCATCGGCCACCGCAAAAACGCCGATATCAGGACGATTCAGAAAGGCATCCTCATTTTTCTCTCGGATGAAACCGACATCGCTATGACCATGTGAGATGAATGACATAAGAGAATTAGCGGGTGGTTGTAGGGTAGTCGCCATATAAGGTGAAGACTATCTCATAGACAATTAACATAACTGAGATCAACGAAAATTTGTACTACTATCTTCACAACCATCCGCAAGGTCAAGCACGCTTAAAGTATCATAGGATTTCTTCGGCAACTCGCGAATAAACTCCTTTCCGTATGGTTTGTTTAGGATTCGGGAATCAAGGATAGCTAATTCACCACAATCCACCTGAGAGCGAATCAGCCTGCCGATGCCCTGCCGAAAGCGAATCACTGCACCCGGAAGAGTAATTTCACGAAAAGAATTTTTATTTTCTGCCTGCAAAACTTCCGCCTTTGCTTCGTGCAACGGGTGGTTCGGGTTTTCAAAAGGAAGGCGGGTGATAATTACCTGAGAAAGGCATTGCCCCTTTGCATCAAACCCTTTCCAAAAACTTTCCGCTCCAAGCAAGAGCACATCCCCTTCCTCAATCATTTTTTTTCTAAGTTCAGAGCGTGAATAATCTTTTCCCTGAGCATAGACCGAGCGATTATGTTTTGCCCAGAGAGGGCGGAGCTGTTCATAGCAAAAACGCAAATCGGCAAAATTAGTGAAGAGTACCAGTGTCCCGCCTTCCAAAGAGGAGGAAAGAAGGTAAATCGTTCTCACCAAGTATTTTAAATACATCGCACGATCTCCCTGCATCGGCTCCGGGCAGTCATTAAATATACTGATTCGCATATTTTTTTCATAGTCAAAGGGAGACTGCACCACACTCTCCTCGAC
>Ga0181567_10001965_pt1 | contig 15475 bp, 15 predicted proteins | sample 101ome_14_FD_133761 | JGI IMG/M metagenome (GOLD analysis project Ga0181567, IMG submission 133761) | Coastal salt marsh microbial communities from the Groves Creek Marsh, Skidaway Island, Georgia - 101403AT metaG (megahit assembly) | ecosystem: Environmental > Aquatic > Marine > Intertidal...
AACAATTCAGACAAAAATAGAATTTTCCCGAAAAGAGGAAGTTTTAAAAGAGATCGATGAATCAGTTCGGCACCTTTAGGAGATTTACTCCATTGAAAAAGCAGACCCGACCCTACCAAAATACCGATCAGAATGAATGGCCCGACAAGCAGAACTAAATTCGACCCATTGATCAATAATTTGGCCATCATGTTTAATTCGCCACCTAGGGTGCCAAGCATCTCCTCGATCTGAGGCAGAAGAAAAAATAAGAAGAACAAGACAACACCTAAAGCAACCAAACATACAAATATGGGATAACTCATCCCACTGATTACCTTGGACCGAATGGCTTTTTTTTCCTCTAGATGAGCGATGATCTTCTTAAGTATGGGAGCGAGGTTACCCGTAGCTTCCCCGGCCTCAATAACATAAGTGGAAGACTCGCTAAAATAGGCGTTAGCATGTCTCATCGCACGGGAAAGAGTTCGACCTTCCGATAAATCTCTCCATAGCAGACCCGCAAGAAACTTTTGCTGCGGATCGGAAAGTCTTTGATTGAGTAATTTTACCGCATCGGCAACTGGCATACCCGAGGCATGCAATTCATGGAGCCTTTTTAATAGTTCAAGGCCAATTTTCTCGCTCTTTGATCCTTGCTTTGATTTCAGGGCCACCCTCTCTTCTTTGCTCAAAGAGTTGGAGGTACTGGAGTTTTTAACCGATGACTTCCCTTCGCCCCCTACCTGTTTTAATTGAAGAACCGACAGGCCCAACTCTTGAACTTTTACTCGGGCCGCCTTCTGATTATCCCCTAAAATTTTTCCGGATCTTGTTTTTCCTTTTGGGTCAATCCCTACATAATTAAACTCAGCCATATTTGTATATGATCCCTAAAAAGTCATTCTAGAGGATACGATTAGATTCCTTCATCGGTTTCCTCTTCAGAAAAAATATCCGCATATCTTATTACCTCGCTTAAACTGGTGAGCCCTCTCTTTATTTGGATCCAGCCACTTTGCTGCAGGGTAGTCATTCCTTCTGACAGGGCGAGTTGCCGGATTTCAGGAGCTGAGGCATTTTTAATTATCATGCTTTGAATGGTATCGCTCATACGCATGAGTTCAAAAATACCAACTCGGCCACGAAATCCTAATCCTTGACATTTTTCACACCCGATCGCCTGGAACACTTTTTCTGAGTGAATCACTTCAGATGGTTCTATTCCAAGCATCGCCAAGGAGGACTTTAATTCATCTTCAGGGATAATACCACTCTGTGCACAATTAGAACATAACCTTCGGACCAGTCTTTGAGCGATCACCATCTCCACAGACGAGGAGATAAGAAAGGGTTCGATATCCATATCTATTAAACGGGTAATCGCACCCGGTGCGTCATTCGTGTGCAAAGTACTAAGAACCAAGTGTCCGGTTAACGAAGCTCTAATCGCAATATCTGCGGTTTCACGGTCACGAATTTCACCCACCATAATGACATCGGGGTCTTGTCGTAAAATCTCTCTTAACGCACTTGCAAAAGAAAATCCAATTTCCGAATTCACCTGAGTTTGATTGACTCCAGAAACCTCATATTCGACCGGATCTTCGACGGTCATAATTCTACGCTCAGGCTGATGTATTTTCCTGATAAATGCAGTCAGTGAAGTTGACTTACCCGAACCTGTGGGGCCCGTCACCAAAACAATTCCATGTGGCTTTTCAAGAACCACCCCAATTTTTTTCTCATCGGTTGGATGAAGCCCAAGCTCTCGCATAGACAAGGGTTGCGATTTCTCATTGAGTAGACGAAGGCTGATGCTTTCTCCATAGAGGGTAGGTAAAGTTGAAACCCGTATATCCAGATCACTTTGTCCATGCGTGAAAGTAATACGCCCCCCTTGAGGCCTTCTTTTTTCAGAGATATTAATCCCCGCCATGATTTTTATTCTGGAAATAATGGCGTCTTGGAATGTTCTTAAATTATCAGGAACCCGGACAGGTACAAGTTGTCCATCAATACGATATCGGATCTGTAGAGTTTCCTTGTGGGGCTCAAAATGAATATCGGTGGCACGATCGACCACTGCTCGTTGAATCACTTCATTAACAAAACGAATAATTGCGGCGTTTTGGTCTTCGATATCATCTTGCTGCTCCTCCTCCTCTAACTCTAGGTCTGAATCATCCAAGCTATCGGCCCCGATTCCAAAATTTTCGGTGATCGCTCGGATAACTTTCTCAGGATTTCCTAGATACCACTCCGGCATCCGACCGGAGACGGCATAAACCCAACGATCCATTCTCTGGTCGGGCGGCCAAACCGATAACAATGAAATTTGATCCTCTTTTTCTTCCTCAATATTGTACTGATCAATTTTTTTGACATAAGCATCCACGCATTCATTAAGAACCGACCGCAGGGTACTTTGAGAAACTGGTTTTGATAAAATTTTATAAACTCCACCATCATTTACAGCTTCCTGTGCTAACTCAAAATCAGCATGACCAGTAAGCAATAAGGTTTGGGTTCTTGGTTGAATCGTCTTGATCGTGGAGAGCATTTGTGCCCCATCCATTTCTGGCATCCTCATATCCGATAGAACAATCGCTGTATCAAGGTTTTCCCGAAAGGTTTGTAAGCCTTTGATTCCGTCGGTAGCACACAAAACTTCAAAGTCTTTGCTTAAATGAAGTAATAATCCTTTCAAGATTGATTCGTCATCATCCACGCACAAGATTTTAAGTTTCTGTGGAATTCTCTTCTCTACTTTTTTAATCGGAAGACAAGAAAAGCTGTGAATTAGACGTAAAGGAATCAACTTCGTAGGATTTTCCGCAATTTTGAACGACTCCAAGAATGGCACACCCGAGCGCTCCGAAACGATCTCGACGGTTTCATCAATCGAAGTAGAAGACTTGGCAGAGAGAATCCGGATGCGGTCCTCAATGGGAGCTGAGAGAATGTTTAACCGATCCAAATCCGATATTTCTCCCCACCATTCCATGTCATGGTTTGGGGGGATCAAACCTGCTTGAGACCCCAAAGATTCGGACTTCGCTTGGATAGAAGGATTGGCTGCGGTCAAAGTTGGACCTGGTCCATTACCATCGCTTGCTGGTTGGTTCAATGTCTTGTCTTCAGCCACGGCAAAATCAAACTATTTGAACCCATGATTAAAAGGAATCACTCTTCTGTCCAGTAAGAGAAATTTTTTAAATACCATCCAATTAGGATTCATGGATCATTGAAGGAAATAAGAAACCTTAGAACACAAGTGGCATAAAAGCAATCACCTGGTACGCGATGAAGATGCCTTCTTTGGAAGAGGCAATCGTTGCTGTGCGGGTAATTTATTTTTGATTTCTTCAGCTTTTGGCTTGGGCGATGAGACCGCAATTGGAATAGGTTTTCCATCGGATTTTTTAAGAGAAAGTGAAATACCGCCGGTCAGAATCACTTCTTCCTTCTCCAAGTTAAAAGATTCGATCGAGGTTGTCCCATCATGAGATACTTCATTTTGTTCCAGCCAGACGCCTTCATTTTTTGATTTATCAAAGATCGCAAATTTCCATTTATCCTGAAATTTATAATACCCCCGAAATTCAAGATTAGGATTTCGAGGAATGGGTTTAGGAGGTGGAGGTGCTGGCTGGACCACTGCAGGAGGGCGTGGTTTCAATTGCCCTGGTGCAAGAAATGGATTGGACTGACCCCAAATACCTTGCCCTCCCCAAAGTATGAAAAGTGCCAATGGTATTTTTATCCAATTCATCTTAAAAGTGGTTTTTCCGATGGTTTGTCCTGTTTAGAAACCGGTAAATCTTTGACCTTTCCATCTAGGTCTGGCATCCCCAGCACTCTTCCGGAAGGAGAAACAAACTTGGGGGCGTAACCCGCTTCAATTCGGGCATCAATCTCCTCAATGTTTCGCTCGGTATCGGCTCCCCCTGAAGACATGATCGTAGGCTTAAGGAAAATCAACAGTTCTGTCGGGGTATATTTCACGGCCTTTGGTCTGAAAAACTTTTCACCAAAATAAGGAATGTCACTAAGTAAGTTGTACTTAGATTCAGTCGAGTCCACCTGCACTTCCTGTAATCCACCCAGCACGAGGATTTCACGGTCTCGGATGGTCACCAGTGATTTTGCCTCCCGAATCTTTTTGGCAGGTAACGATTGCCCGGCATATGTGTTGCTTTGCGTCTCATCAAATTTTTCTGCCTTAACTTCTACCTCCATAAAAATAGATCCCTGGCTAATCATCGTACCGTTGTCGTCAAATCTGGGTAAGCCAATCTTGGGCTTTTTTATTTGTAATTCCGTTTTTGCGGTGATTTGGTCTCGCTGCCCGGTGTTGGTATTATCGGTTGAAGAATATGTGCTGTAGGTAGGAACTACGATATTTCTCTCATCTTCAATTAAGATATGCACTTCGGGAGCATTGTGTGAGACCATCAAGGATGGAGTCGAAAAAATGCGCACATCATTCCTTTCAGAAGAGAGTGCAAAAATTTGATCCCAACGAATACCCGTTAATTCCCAATCCTGCATTTGAAATGGTAGGGTTGTATTGAGCCCCGGAACCCCCAGAATACCTTGGAAGGACTCACCTCCAACATTTGATGTGACCGTAGATGTGGTAGTCCCCACCCCTCCTGTCTGACTATCTGAGTTGGTTACTTGAGTTGTACCGGTAATCGGCTCACCAAAGAGGTTATCGCCCCTAGCACCCCGGGCAAACTTGGACCACTCGAGTCCACCAAACAATGCGTCGATTCCACGCTGATTTTGCTCGGTTAAATCAACCATAACAAAAATCGTATCAATTCTTGCAAGAGGAAGTGGTTGATCGAGGGATTCGATCATTCTCCCAATCTCTTCAATATCAGCTTTGGTTCCGTAAACTAAAATTGCATTACTTCTCTCATCCGAAGAGATGGTCACAAAATCGCTAAATTCATGAGCCCCTTCTCCCGAAGAAGCCTCCGCGGATGCATCTGCCTTGGGTGTACTGGGCTTGGTTGCAGATTGAGGCACGGGGGGGGACTTTGCGTTTTGTGCAGAATCCGATCTAGCCACATTCTTTCCCTTAAGTTGCTGTTTAACACGTTGTTGATTTTTAATCACTTCGTCTAATATACTCTGAATATCCTTAGATTCGGCATGCTGCAGTTTGAAAAGTTTGCTGGTGGTTTTCATCTTAACCGGGGCATCGAGGTGCTCTAAAAAGAACCACAAGGTATCCTTGTTTTCTTTTCGGGTGATAATAATCAGTTTACCGGTTCGCTCATCCGAGTCCATTTGAGTCGTTCCTCCAAGGAACGGCTTTAAGCTGCCATCAATCATTCCTTTAAGTTTGCTTTCCAACTCGCGTGCCCCGGCATGCCTGGTGGACCACACAAAAAAGTCAGTACCTAGATCTTCTTTCCTCACTGGACGGTCTATCGTCTCAAGGAGTTTTTCCATCCGCTGCAAATTTAACAGAGAGTCGGTAGCCAAAATACTGTTGGCTTTTTCAAAAATCAAAAGCTGTCCAACACCAGGCGTGGCAAAGGGATTGAGTTGTTCTCGAACCTCGGCCACAGGAGCATATCGTAAATTAAACATCTTAATGTAAATACGTTGGCTAGGAGAAAGCAAGTGGGCAGGACCATCCAGCCAAATGGGGACATTTCCATTCAGCTCGCTGGCTTTGACTGCCTTGAAAAACTGATCGTCAATTTTGGTAATGCCGATTCCATTCATGGACAGAAGACTATCCAAGGCCAATAAGGTTTCCCGTTTGCTCAGTATTCCCATGCTATCGAAAGAAATTTTAACAGGGGGCAGGTCTTGCTTCCTTAAGATGTGGAGACCCGTCAAGGACTGGATCAAGTCTAGAATCATGTTGGCATCATGATCACGCAATTTGATCCGCTCCAGGGGATCGTCGAGTCCATCCACATTGGCTAATTCCTGAGGGTCCGAAAGAATCCCTCTTGGAAAAACATCCTCCCCAACAGGAAAACTTTCTTCTAAAGGCGGACTTTCTTCCGGAGGCAGGCTTTCTTCCGGAGGCACGGGAGCTGGCAGTTCAAGCTGAACTGGGACCTGAGCAAAAGCATACACGGGTAAGAGTACAATAAGAAATAAGTTAAATGATCTAATCATTGATGAATAAACTCTACTGAACTAACCTCGAAAACAGCATCAAAGGTAGTCGGCTCAAAAGGCCTGGATTTGGGTGGGTAATTCGGAGTTATTTTCACCTCGCTAAGAAACATGAACGGACTTTTATCACGAATCAAGCTGGCAAAATTCTGAACATCCTCATAACTAGCCCGTTTAAAAGAGATACGAACTCGGTGCTGTGAGTACCTTTCTTGCTCGTCCGTATCAAGTTCACGATAATCCCTAGCCGGAAAAACACGGTCGGCGATGGAGGAAGCTTCATTACTTAGTTCTTCCTTGGAATAGCTTTTGTTTTGTTGCTGTTGCTTTTGTTTTTCAAGTTCCTGATCGATTGCAGGCTTGAGACTCAATTCTTGTTGGTAGCTTTCTGTCTGTAATTTAATTTCCTGGTATGTTTGAAAAACCAACATACCTTCTTTGAACAACTGAGAGGCAAACAGAGTCAACAGAAGAATCACAGAAAGAAGCAATAGTTTCTGCTCTCTCTCTTTGAGTTGAAAAAATATTTTTCTTATTTTCTCCATATTTTCAGATAAATAAGACTATCCACCCGTCGGAACATCTTCTTCCTCCGTCATTTTGAGTTCCAGTTCAAAGGTGGTTTCCCCTCCAGCACTTTTGATTTTCCTCATTTCATCTCCCGCTCTGCTAATTTTAATTTTCGCAACATTGGAGGCTTCTAATTTCCCAATAAAAGTATTGATCGCTTCAACATTTCGACCCTGCCCCTCAAGCCTGATATCATTACGGCTGTCGAAACTTGCCTGAGAAAACCAAATATGAGGAGCATCCAGCGTGCCACCGCGGTGGGCAGCAAGGCGCCCAATGCTTCTAAATGGATCAATTCCACCTAGCTTTTGTTGTTTTAATTTGTGAAGCAACTCCCTAGCCTTTACCACCAGGGGCACTTGTCTGGACATCACCGCGGCTTCATGACCCATTTTCTCTACCTGACTGGCGGAGATTCGAATACCAATGAACAATGAAGCAAGAAGCAGGGCAACCAAGGTGGATATTTTCAGAGATTTCCAACAGGAACGAATTCCGGTTCTTCTTTTCTTCTCAGAAAATTTAAAGTCGGGCGATCGCAGATCATGCCTCCATAGGACTTCAGCAGATAAATGAACTTTAATCTCTCCGTCTTCACTCTCTGAATCAGGCATGCTCGAGGCATGAATAAATTCAAAGCTGCTTTCCGAGTTTTTGGCAATCTTACCAGCGATTAAAAATTTTTCATTAATTGGAAAGGAATAGCTAGAGTGGGCAAAATTGAGAAGTTTGCCCTTGGCTTCTTCTATCGATTCTTCACTGCTAGGATCGACCGGTAAAGAATGAATGAATTCAGGGAAGGACGTATTGGCCTTCAAAAAAGCAAAAGACAGGGTCTCCTCAGCGAGCAAAAACAAAGAGGTATCTTCCTCGAACTCCAAAGCAAAGATACTGACAAATGAGGGAAACACTCTCCTGAAGATTTCTAAGTTTTGCCATCCTAGTTGCTTCAATCGGCTCATCGGGGTCGCGAAAACGAAGATCCGGTCATCGTTTTCGATCCGGTGATACCCCCAAGCCAATTGCTCGACTGGATAAGGAGAGAATCCAGGTTCGCTTATCCTGTCTTTGACCCGGTTAACTTCAGCCAGAATATCGGATTCAGTGGCCTCCTGATCTTCGTTCTTTTCTTTCGACCCCAACTCGATTACTTCACAAAAGAAACATTCACCTGGTATACGTAAGGTGACTTCGCGTAAGTCAATAATCGCTTGACCTACAGGGACTTCCTGCTCTTCCGACATCTAATTTTACTCTATTTGGGTAATGATCGTAGTCGATCAAATTATTGAGACATTAGAAGCTTAATATACGGCAAAACAAGTCAATGGTTAGAAAACTGTTCTCTTGAATCCAATTCAATAAATCTATAGCGGTAACCAAGTTGTTGCATGAGCTGACTTCTTTTTAGTGTCTTGCTTGATTGGGCTTGGCTACGATTCGCAGAAGATGGCTTAGAGTTTTGCTGAGTCTCTAATTTAAGTCTCGCAGTCACGGTATACTTTGCCCCTTTGACGGCAGAAACCTCGAGGTTTTGAAATCGGACTAATTGATTTTTCTGATCAGTCAGCATAGACTCATAACCAGGCCGCTCTTCTCGAATCCTGGGCAAAATAGAGTTCAAGGGAACGAGTTCCCCATTGGGATCTGGGTCCAAGTCCTCCCTCAATCGATCGTCATCCGCCGCCAGAAAGTCTTTCATGTCAGAAGACCATAAATTCCTCTCTGCTTTCCCATCATTATAAAAACTGACTATGTTTTTAAACTTCTTGAATTCGACCGTTGCGGTCCCATTCTCATCAAAAAATAATCCTGAAAACCTGGTCTCTTTGGGATCATAAAAAAATCCCTTAATTCTTTGAAAATCAGAAAAATGGTAGATACGTTTGTTTTTGGGGAAAGTGGTAAATTTTTCATAGTAATCTTCCTCCGCCCCCTCGTCCCTTTCTTCATCATCCGGATCGATCCAGTCCATCATGGCATCATAGTAGGGTTGACCATCATCCTCATCAAATAAATCGCCATTTTTTGAGCTGTGATGCCAGGCAAACAATTGCTTCCAATGAGATGGTTGCAAAAGGTAAAAGGAGAACTTCCCTCCCTCATTCACCACAGATTCGGTTATCTCCCATCTATACCGTGGATTTAAGGGCAAAACTTCATGTCCTTGTAACCAACCTTGTAAGGATTGATCATTGGGCCAGCCCACTTCTGGGAAATTCAGACCAAAGTCTTGCTTAACTGCAAGGGCAGCAAGAGCCGCCTCAAGGCCCGAGGACGCCTCTAAGCAATATTGGATTTCCTGCCCCTTGGAGAATGGTGCTTTCCTCAGCTCGTCTATACTTTTTTCCATCAAACGGTGAGCAAAAATACCCAGCAGTAGAATGATACATAGCATGAAAGCTAAAATCGAACCCCTCGAATTTTCTTTTTTGGAAAACATCATCAAAACAGCGATTCGCGTTCCGGACCAGTAGGGAGAGATTCCTTAAGATACAGGTGCACGACTTGTGGATCGGCAAATTCGGACTCAAATTCTATGGTCAATGCGTCGGGCAGAGCATTTTTTCCGTTTTCATCAATTAACTCCGACTCTTCCCTCCATTCGCCATCTTCCTCCTTAAAAAAATAAGTTACCTGAGCATCCTCACTTAAAGTAATCGTGTTGTAATCGTCTATATTTTCCGGATCAATCCGTTCATCCTGCCCGCTTCCCGTTCGCATAATTTCAGAATACCACATAATTTTAAGGACGAATCCGTCGGACAGTAAAAAAGCCTTTACCTGACTTGAACCACCCGGTAACGGAGACCAAAAAACCGGAGGAGGTTCATCCCAAGTGAAACAAATTAATGGATCATCCCCATTGGATGGCCATTCCTTAACCTCAATATTTCCATAGCTCTCCTCGACCATTTCCCTGAGAAGTCTCTTGAGATTGTAACATCGCTCTTGGAAGACTTTCTTCTGGGGAGTTTCTCGTGACCAAGAACTTGACAAAGAGATCAACAAAGAAGAAGCAGCCGTAAGGGCAAACCCGCCCAGTGCAAGTGCCAACAGTGCCTCCACCAAAGAAAACCCCCGCTTCTTTCTCATGGGGCACGCCAGGCTCGATAATTTCTATCATATCGATCAGCAAGGTCTTTCATTTCGCTCTCCAAATTCTCAGCTGCCCGGCTCGCTTCTGTTTTCCATTCAGCCGATTGCTGAGCCCATTTACTTCGAAAATAATAGGCGGTTAAAGTTCTCTCACCTGACTCAAGGCCCAGGTCCCGATTGCCCTCGTAGCTTAATTCTAGAGTGACCCGATAGAGATGGGGTATATTCGTGCTCTCGATCTCTGGCATCCATTCCACTTCACCAATGGCCAATCCCTCGACCTCTCCACCCTCCTCAAATTCCTCCACATTTTTTGATTTCTTCGCGATTAGACTACAAGCTGCCCGCAAGTCAGCTTCCAGAGCCAATTCATCCACAAGAACCGACTGGAATCTATTAGCAGTAAAAGCTGCCTGGACGATATAAACCGAGCAAAGACCAAAGAGGGCAATCGCGATCAAAACTTCAATCAAAAGAAATCCCGATTGAGGAACCTGTTTCGTCATCTCAACATTCCTTTAGGGGCTAAATTCATCTGCCAAGGGATAGGCAGAAAAAGGATCAAAAAGGATTTCTCTTTCCTTCTCATCCGAACTAATTTTTGTTTTAAATGCAGGACTACACCCAGCAAAAAACTCAACTCTTTCCAAAACCAGTTGATCGCTCGAATAGTTGAATGGACTATTTTCAACCACCGCCAAAAATTTTATCTCCGGTGCGTTCTCTGCATTGCCCTTTCCGGTTTCGTCTAATTGCAATTCGAATGGTTGAGAAGAGTTGATAATAAAAACGCCACCCATCTTCTTCTCATAGGAGAGAAAAACGGGCTTACTTTCCCTCTCTGCCAGCGACCTTGCCTTGAGGACTGCCTCTTTTAACCTTCGGTCGGGCGGGTGAATTTTTCCAGCTTGAAAAAACCCAGCAAGTCCTCCCACAACCATTCCGCCCATCAACCCGATCAAGGCGATGACTAATAATATTTCAACTAAGGTAAATCCGCCAACCTTTGTGGAAGGCAAAGAAAACTTCAATCTACTGGCTACCAAGGTTGCTAATTTTCTGCCCTGATGGACTCATCGTGAATAATTCGTAATTGGGTCCTGGATTGGAGTATTGATAGGCTTTTCCCCATGGGTCATTGAGATCGCTTGCCTTTTTAACGAATTTCGGACCACCGCCACTCGGTGAAAACAATTCGTTCAAAGTAGCCGGGTAATTCCCATTAATTGCGTTGTAACTTTCCAGATAAGCAGGCCCTGTGCTCTCCACCCATATTCTGGCTGCCTTTTCTTTTCCTCCGCCAAAAATATCTCCAAGATTAGACATGGCAAGACCGGCAACGATTCCAATTAGAGCAAGAACGATTAAGATCTCGACTAAAGTAAAACCACGGGCTTTTCGAATCTGGGAAAGATGAGATTGGGTATTTTGGCTGAAAGATTTCATTCCTTAATCCTATGGTCAGCCAATTGCATTTGGCAAGCTTTGAGAAAGCGTACTCCGTATGATTTCTTTTGTTGCTTTATTCTTGCCTCTTAATCCCTCAGAAATAGTAATTTATAGCAATGATTTTGTCCGACTTCCTACCCATTCTCATCCAAGTCGTCCTCGCGATTTCGATCGGGGTTGGTATTTTAGTTGCCAGTCATTTATTCGGACAAAAAGCCACCCGCAGTAAGATTAAAGATTCCCCTTACGACTGTGGTTTCTCCTCCGCAGTTGGCGGAACCACCCGCTACTCTGTAAAGTTTTATGTCACCGCAATGTTATTTATCCTTTTCGACATCGATGTGGTCTTCCTCATCCCATGGGTCCTTACCCACAGAGAGCTTTCATTTGCCGGTGTTTCGGTGCTTGGCCCGATGCTTTTTTTCACTTTTGTGCTCGTTATTGGGCTAATATACGAATTGAAGAGCGGAGCATTGGAGTGGGAAAAGTAAGCTTCTGGAAAACCCCACTTTCTGGAGTATCCTCCAGATCTGATTTCCGCCCCAGCGTTGCATGAGAGTAGACCGCTACATATCATCCAATCGGGTAATCGATCTTAGCAAACAAGATTTGCGTGCTGCTTACGCTGAGCTCCTTGGTACATTTCAAAACCTTCTCCCATCGCCCAGGTCTCGCAAAAAAGTACTGGAAGAATTGATCACCCGAGAACAAGCTATCACCAGTTATCTGGGTGAAGGAGTCGCCCTCCCTCATGCCCGGGTCAAAATGAAAAGGCCTTTTGCCCTGGCCATCGGTCGTTGCCCCACTGGTCTTTCTTTTGAAAGTCAGGGAAGTTATGATGAGATCAGGTATGTCTTTCTCTTACTAGCCAACGAGAATGCCAAAAACTACCTATCCTTTTTAGCTACTCTAGCCCGTACTTTTCAAGATAAAGCAGTCATGGACCACCTGTGGATGGCTCGCGATCTGTCTGAATTCAAATCCGTTGTACGCCATGCATTTTCTGGCACGGATGAAAGACCGGCCCGCAGAAGAACCAAATTCAATAAACTGCTCACCGACGAGGCAGCCAAAATTGCCAAGGCTGCAGACTGCTCTAGCATTTTAATTTTCACCGATGTATTCCCTGCATCCTTAGCCCCTAGAATGACATTTCCAGGTTTCCGTGTTGTGCTGGCTGGGGAAGGTGTGTCTGACCATGAACTTGAGCATCATCGTGCACATGCAGCACTCTCGGTGCGTGCCTTGGCCAACTCCAGACTCTCCCAACTTCGAGCCACCATACTTCTTGGACTTACCCGTGAAATTTTCGGTTTCAATGATCGTGTATGTTGCATCGGAGGTCTTCCCCTCAGCGGTCAACTTGATACCGTTCTTGTGGTTGATGTTGATGAGGAATTTGAATCAGTCATCGGACACGAGGAAGATATGTTGCCCAGCGGAGTATCTGCCGAAGCCCTGGAACGACTCACCGCGATTGCCACGGATTTGGCCCTCACTGGTAGAGAAGGTAAATCGGTTGGGGCAATGTTTGTTCTTGGCGATCACGAAGAAGTGTACAAAAGATCAAAGCAACTCATCCTTAACCCTTTTCATGGCTATGAAGATGAGGACCGTAACATCCTTAACCCATTTATGGATGAAACCATTAAGGAGCTTTCATTAATCGATGGTGCCTTCATCGTTCGGGGCAATGGTGTGATTGAAACCGCCGGAAGCTTAATCCAAGCGAAAGCCGACAACATAACACTACCTGGAGGCTTAGGCACAAGACATGCGGCGGCCGCCGCAATTACTCATGTAACCAATTCAATCGCCTTGGTGGTATCCTCTTCTGGGCAGGTTACCTATTTCAGAAAAGGTAGAATGTTTACCTTATTTGAAAAATCGGCTGGTCGGGCATTTTAAATCTTTAATGGTGTTGGAGAAGGAATGCGATGCCCCCAGACTGGGTTTCTTTGGGGGCTCCTTCGACCCTCCTCATATAGGCCATTTGCAACTGGCACAAATGGCCATTAAAAATGCCCGCCTGGATAAGCTCATTTTCTGCCCCGCTTACCACGCACCCCTTCGAACATCCCCTCCCCTTTTCTCGTCTAACCACCGCCTGGCCATGCTCCATGCCATATGCAAGACCCATAAAAGTATGACAGTCTCCAGTCTTGAGGTCGACTATGGGCAAGTCCGATACACTTATGATACGATCCATGACATAAAGAAATCATTTCCAAACGATCGGATATTCCTTATCCTGGGAGCTGATCAATTTTGCAAGTTATCCCAATGGTTTAAAATCGAATTGCTTGCCCAAATCGTTCACTTTTTAGTTTTCTCGAGAAGCCAAAAAATGACTCCCAAACCCAGCCTTAAGAACCTTAATTATACCTTTATGGATAATCCACTGATGGATATTTCATCGACCGAAATAAGAGAAAGTATAAGGGCGGGAAATCTCCCCCAAAACCAATTACCCGAAGCTGTTTTCTCTTACTTACAAACCCATACTCCAAACACCATTCTTAACCAATCCTTATGACTCAAGTCATTCCCAAATCCAAGTCCGACTTAATTAATAATTTAAAACTCGCCTGCAACTCCCTGCTCGATAAAAAGGCTGAGGATTTAAAACTTTTGTATTTTGGAGAAAAGTCCCCCTTAACTGATTGCTTCCTTATTGCAACTGGGACTTCAGATCCTCACCTAAAAGCACTCCGGGATAATTTGGAAAAAGCTCTCAAGGAAAATTCGGTTCAAACCTTATCCCGTGAACGCTTCAAACCGGGAGGTTGGCTTATTTTGGACGCTATTGATTTTGTGGTTCACTTGTTTTCCCAAGAACAGAGGGAAAACTACGCCTTGGAACATCTCTGGAAAGACGCGGAAGAAATTAGCCTGGATGAATTAGGTGTAAAATAAGACCGCCCAAGGCCATCTCGCATGAACTCTCTCATGTTCTGGGCTTTATCGAACATCATTCAGGCTGTAATCGTAAAAATACCTCTCCCCTGAGGAATAGATTGGATAAAGCCAGTCAGATGTGGAGCCGGACCAGAGGAAGGGCCACACCTCTGCTTTCGTCCAGACCCATTTCTCTTCCGGCATCCAGAGCCATAGACCTTGCTCCTCATCCGAATGAGTATACAACCATCCTAGTTGCAAGTGATAGACCCAATGATTATCATGATTGGGCAAATAGACACCAAACCAAGAAGATTCTCTCCAATTGCCCTCCAAATTTTGATCCTCTTCCCACCAGACTCCTCCCGCACCATCGACTCGGTATTCTAAGACTTGCCCATCTGATCGACCCACCAAGTTTACCGCAAAGGCTTGGTAGCGAATTTGCTGACCCGGATGAAACCCCTCCATGGATAGGCTAAAGGAAACTGGAATTGCAGAAGTCGCAGAACGATTAATTTCTTGAATTAAAGTGCCTTGATCGTCGAAGATTAGAATCCCTGCATCCATCTCTTTAAAGCCACCCTGGGAAAGGATTTCTACCTCGAAAACTAAACTTCCGTTCTCCTCAACAGCTTCCAATGTTTTAACGATCGGCAATTCAGGATAGTTCCATCTGTCCAGTGGATTAAAATCATTTTCCGACTCCAGGATATCATTAAATCCGTCCCCATCGTCATCCGGGTCAAAAGCATCCTCCACCCCATCTTGATCGAAATCTTCGATCACATTTAAAACCGAAACAAAAAATGTCTTTTCTAAGTGTTTACCGTATTGATCAGTTACCCGAACAAGCACACCAATCCTTTGAGGATCGACCTCATAGTCCAAGGATCTTGTTGAGGATAATAGACCCTCTCTACTCAATTCAAAAATATCTAAAAACTGATTTTCTAGCGTATCATTATATTCTAAGTGACTCGCTCGTGCATCCATTTCATCAAAAACATGGATTAGGCTAAAACTTAGAACAGAGTTTGGATTTTGATCCACTCCGACCAATGTCCCAATCCTCGTAGCATTGGGTTCATTTTCTAAAATAGTAAGGTTCCCATCTCCAGAAATATAAAGATCTGAAGGAGCAAAATTGATTACCTCGACCTGCCGAATAATTGCCTTTGCCGCATTTCCCGAAGAATCATTGAGGTCATAAGTTAGAATGTAAATACCAGGCATCGAAGAGTTCACATCGCCCACAGGGTCCAGTGTGCCATTTCCATCGACCGCATCACTCCAACTTGCATGGGCATCCATATAGGGGGCTCCT
>Ga0181567_10001982_pt1 | contig 15420 bp, 11 predicted proteins | sample 101ome_14_FD_133761 | JGI IMG/M metagenome (GOLD analysis project Ga0181567, IMG submission 133761) | Coastal salt marsh microbial communities from the Groves Creek Marsh, Skidaway Island, Georgia - 101403AT metaG (megahit assembly) | ecosystem: Environmental > Aquatic > Marine > Intertidal...
CAGCATTTTTTATCGTTTTAATCGCGCATGCAAAAGATATGAAGCAAGAAGAAGTTTCAAATGACATTAGTTTATTGAATGATTGGAAACTTTGGATTGGGCTCACTATGATGCAGGTAGGATTTGGATCGTTTTATAATTTTTTTACAATATATGAGACTGATTTTGGCATAAGTTTAGATATGACTATCTATTTATGGACTTTTGGTGTTTTAGCTGAGATAATTATGTTGTTTTCCCAGGGGAAATTTATGCAAAAAAATCTACTCAATGTGTTGCAGTTTACAACTTTCATTACATCTTTACGTTGGTTTTTAGTGTATCTATTCCCACAAAATTTAGCAATACTTTTTCTTAGTCAGGCCTTGCACGCATTTTCTTTTGCTCTTTTTCATTCTGCAGCTATAAGCTACTTGTATCACACGTATAAACATAGGGCTTTGGCACAACAGTTTTTTTCCGGAATAACATACGGTTTAGGCGGGTTTATTGGAGCTCTTTTGGCAGGGTATATCTATGATTTTTTCCCTAGAGAGCTTTTTTTAAGTTCTGCTCTCATAGCTTTTCTATCATTTTATTTTTTATCTTTACATGCAAAAAGGGAACTTAGTAATCCACAATAATATTTGCACTAAGTGTTCTATCACTATTTCTAGTGCCTTCGGCAGGAATGTTTACATAATCAACTTTATAGCTAAGACCTGCTGAGAGCATATCTGTTAGTTTGCTGATAAGTCCAGTTTTAGAATAAATAAAGTAGTTATGAACTCTTTCAAATTCAGTTCTGTATGTTGCTTCTTGAGTGAATTTTAAACTTGGAAGAATTTGCCATTTGTAATCAAATTTAGCACGGTATGAGGTGTAGTTTTGTGTTTGACCATCTGTCCTTGAAGCAATTGGGGTGTTTAAGGCATTTGGATAGTTTATAACATTTCCACTTGCATCATAAAGGATGTCTGATTCTCTATCTTTAGAGTAAAGAATATTTGACGCCATTGAAAGAGTATGTTTTTTTGTTTTTATAAATTTGTATTTTACACCTGGACCGCTGTAAAATTGGTAGTCATAACTTGAAAACTTATCTTGTTTAAAGCCTAGGAGATATTCAAAAGCTAATCTATTGCTCAGATCATAACTGTACAAAAGTTCACTGTAGTATTTGTTTACAGTTTCAACATTTGTATCATCTGCATATTGCCCATCAAAGATCACTTCAAAGAGATGTTTGTCAAAACGTTTGTTCAGTTTTGCATCAAGGTTATATGTTGTTGTGTCTGTATTTCCTTTTGAACTTATAAAACCAAACTCTGTATGTGTTTTTAACTCGTTCTCCTCTTTTTTCTTTTGAAGCTCTAAATCTTTATCTTGTGATGCTGAGTTTTTAAGAGAAGACTCTAATTTTGCAAGCTTCTTTTGTAGCTCTTCAATTTGTGATTTGGTTGCATTAATTTGATCAAGTGTGTTTGTTTCATTTGCAGATATCAATGGGTTTAACAGTGCGAGTAAGAATAAGTATTTTTTCATAAAATCTCCTATAATTGTTTAGAAATTACGATGAATCTCTTCTATGTATCGAGAGAGTTGGTAATATTGATTTTGATATTTTGAGTCAATTTTGAAAAGAAGTGGTCTATATTTTAGATAGTTTTTCCATACTTTTTTAGATTGAGGAATTTTTGATTGTTTTTGGAGCTCAAAACTAACTGATGCATTTATAAATCCCTTGAGTAAACGAGTTTCGTTGCAGTCTTCAAAACGTCGTGGAAACCATAACTCTTCAAGAGCTTCATGTGCGTCATAATATCTTTTCTCATCTAAACAAACTATAAATTCATTAAGGAGTTGATCGTGCGATTTAGTTTCCATTAGTATCCAATATCATCATATTTTTTCTCCAATATCCTCGCCCACCTTTAAGTGATATGCAATGATGAAGCGGAAATTTCTTTTTGTATTCTTCTAATCTATCTAGTGTTGCTTTACCTGTATCGCAATAAAAAACAAAAACGCTTCCTTCAGGCTCACTTTTGAGTTCATGAGGATTATATACACGTGTATTTGCCTTATCGATTGGTGAAAGTATGGTATCAATAAGGTAGACCTTAATACCTTTTTTTTCTAATTCTATTTTGTTTTTTAAGAACTCTTCTTGAGTCCATTCATTTGGATAATCGCTCATATTTTTTTAAACTTTTTGTAATTTAGAAATGGAGTTTACTCAATAACTTCTTCTAAGTCTATTTCAAAAATAAAGCTACTTCCTTTTTTTAGAATACTTTCAACCCAGATTTTTCCATTCATAAGTTTTACAAGTTCTTTAGAGATGCTAAGCCCTAGACCTGTCCCTCCGTATTGACGTGTAGTGGAGTCATCAGCTTGTGAAAATTGTTGAAATAGTTTCTTCTTGTCTTTATCATCTAAACCTATTCCTGTGTCTTTCACTTCAATTCTTACTCTATTTTTTGAGGGTTGACTGACTAAAACTGTTACTTCACCATCATGTGTGAATTTGATAGCGTTTGAAATAAGGTTTGTCATAATTTGTGTAAGACGTAAACTATCGCCCAAAAAGTTATTTGGCATTGTATCGTTGTAGTGAAGATCTAAGCCAATCCCTTTTTTCTTTGCCTCGTTTTCTAGCTGGTTGATTATGGAGATAAGTGTAGCCTTAAGATCTATTTTTATCTTTTCAAGCTTTATTTGACCAGCTTCTATTTTTGAAAAATCTAAAATAGAGTTAATGAGTTTGAGGAGATGTTCACCAGATGTGTTGATTTTCTCTATATAGCTTTTTGCTTTTGGGGGTATATCATTGAGTCTTTGTACAAGTTGGGAGAAACCTATAATAGCATTAAGTGGTGTTCTTAGTTCATGTGACATATTTGCTAAAAAAAGGGATTTGGATTTGTCAAGTTCAAGAGCTTTGATTCTAGATTCTTCTATTGCTGTCACATCTTGAAAAATCCCCATGTATTCAACAATCTCTTTTTTTGAATTTGTAATAGGAAATATGGTTGCATTGAGAACATGTGAATTGTCATTTTTTGAGCTTTGCTTAAGAATTCCACGCCAAATTTTATTTGTTTTGATTGTTTCAAGAATTTCAGCACTTTTCTCTTCTCGATCAGAATTAGTATAGAAAAAATCATAACTTTTTCCAAGAAGTTCATGCGGTTTATATCCACTAAGTTCACAAAAATTTTCATTTACGAAAGTTATCTTTTCATTTAAATCAAAAGTGGTAAGAAGAAGGGCACTATCCATTGCTTGTTTATGTTGTTTGAGTTGGGTTCCTATCTCAATGTTTTCTTCAATTCTATTTTGAAGTAAAACAGAGTTTTCATCCAAGAGTGCATTGAGATTCTCATTCTTTCTTTGAATCTCTTTGTTTGCTTCAAAGAGCTCTTGAGAGTTTATATCGATAGTATTTTCTAGTAGTCTTTTTTCTTTTTCAAACTCTTCATAAGATTCTTCAACATTTTGCAGAAAAGTATATATTTTTGGGTCTAAACTGCTTAGATCAAAATCTTTTCCAAAATGTCTCTTAATCTGACGCTTGAAAATTCTACTCATATTTTTAGCTTTCGTAAATAACCGTTAGAGTCATTGTTTGATTATGAAGCTCACAATGTTGGATCTCATCCTCAAAAGGAGCAATTTCACCATAAGAATAAAAACCAGTCAAAACAACGTTTTCTCCAAGCTCTTCAGCAACTGCTTCAAGTTCCTCATCTACTAAATCACTCATTACGATTTTACGTCCAACACAACTTACAACAAGACCTAATGCTGTTTTATTGTTGTTCATATTAGCTAAGTGTGCTGCTTCACCAGCTCCTTCAATCAAAAGGTCAATATTTGGCTTCATCAAACGAGCTTTATACCCTTCGGGTACATTTCCTGCAAAAATAATTGACTTAGCATCCTCATCAATTCCTAAAAGTGTACGAATAACCTCACGTGATTGATCATTTTCTTTAATGTTTAGAGGGAATCTAAGTCCACTATTTGGAAGTTCATCTGCATATTCACCAAGGTATTTTTTATACAGATCAAGTGCTGGTTCGCCATCTAGTTCGTAGAGTATGTTAGCGTCAGATTTTGTAATAACTCTATCTGTTCCAAACTCACTCCAACCACCGTAGCACCCACTTCCAATGCTTAGATTTTCACCATAAAAACCGATTGCAGCAATCATTTTTTGTTTTGCAGGTCCATTTGAAATTACGAATGTTTTTTCAAAATTAGCACCATCTCCAGCAAGACCACCAGTTTTAGTGACATCTGTTGCTTCGTTAAATCCTTGTACAAGCTCCGATCCATTAACGTTAAGTCCATCAGATAAAATGAAAATATGCTTTAAGCCATCTTGTTCAAATGAATCAGCTAAAGTTTTTGTTATCTCTTGGATATTGTCTCCAGTTTCAAAATCAATCGATTTTAATGCAACTTTAGAACTTTCAAACTCAATAGCTGTAGCTACAAGTTTTGAATTACTAATCGCTTCACCTTGTATGTTGCCTGCAGATGAACATCCAACAATGTCTGCGTTAGGGTATCTTGAGTGAAGATACTCGTAATGTTTTGGATCTAAAAAACAGTTAGTGTCACCAAATATGGTTACTAAGTTTACATTTTCAGCATTGTCCAACTCATCTTTGATTTGCCATTCATCTTGAGTGTACAAAAGTGTTTCGATTTTCATGGAGAGGGCCTTCTTTTATAGTTGACAATAGTTTATTACTTTTACAATCAATTTATTCTTAAATACTCAAGCAAGTAACATTGAAATAGGTTAAAATGTGACATGGGAAAGAAAAGCAAAAAGAACTCTAAGATTAATCAGAAAATTAAAAAATATTTTGACGATGATCCTTTTGATGTTGGGATTGAAAGAGTTGATTCACAAACCTTAAGTGAGCTTTTTCACGCATTGGGGATTTATGATCTTGATTTTTCTAAAGATCTTATGGTTAAAAATGCAAGAATGATTTGGAGTCAGGCAGATACACAAACACGTTTAAACATTTTAGACTTTTTTAGCGCAAATGATCGAGTATATAACTCTTCCAAAGAAAAGGTTTTATCAACAACTAATGTTGAAAAAATAGAGGAGCTTTTAGAGAAATTTGAGTTAAGTAAAGATGAGGCTCAAGAGATTCAAATAGCTTTTGCTCAAACGAGAACAAAGAAAATAACTGAAGAAAAAATAGAAGCAAAATTACGTCATATCCGTTTTGAGCTAAAAAAAGAGACCCTCGAAAAAGCTTTGGATGGCCATTTTGATTTAGATGATTCATTAGAGTTTAATGGTTCACTTCGCTACAAGATTTATGAACATCATTTTCATAAGATCTTAACACTTAAAACAAAACCTTATGATTACAAGTTTCTTCATGAAACTGATCTTGAAGATTTGATTGAAAAAATTTCCAGAGATAAAGATGAAACTGTCAGACAAAAACAAAGAGATATAGAGAGTTTCATAGCAAATTTACAAAATCCTCATCCATATCTTTCAAAAGATGAAATCATCTCTTCTCTTCGTAAATCAGAACCAAAAAGTGATTTGGACTATCCTAATATTAAGGCAAGTATTTTAAAAAAAATATTTCAGAAATATCTTGATTTGTTTGATATAACTGTCCAAGATAAAGAGATTCTTTTAAACATAAATGAAGAAGTTTCACTACCTTTTTCTGATAAAAAATTTTCTTACAATTTAGAGCTTCATATTGGCTTGGATAGTTTTTTAGAAACAGTATGGAGCGGTTCTGTAATTGATTTGGAAAATTTACATGCAGAAACAAAAGAATCACATGAAGAGCAGTTCTTTTTTGAACTTTCAGAGCTCGTAAAAGAGTGTGGAAACTATGCGATGCTTTTGCACCTAAGTGACGAAGTACTTCATGAAAAAGTGTACGAATATCTTTTAGATCTTTTGCCAAATACTTTACGTATTACTCCAAAAATAGCTAGAAAAACTAGACGTATTTTTATTTACAATATTCAAGATGAACTGATAAAAAAACAACGCCATGCTTTATTGGCAAGAACAATCAGAGATTTTAAAAACCTCTTTCCAATTGCTAGAGATATGAGAAGAAAATTAACGCTTCATATTGGACCAACAAACAGTGGAAAAACATATGAGGCAATGAAAAGATTGGAAAATGCTGATACTGGATATTATCTCGCTCCTTTAAGACTTTTAGCGTTGGAAGGCTATGAAGGGCTTAAAGATAAAGGAATTGATGTTTCGTTAATAACAGGAGAAGAGCAAATTCTTGATGAAGATGCTACACATATAAGTTCTACAATTGAGATGCTTAACTTTGATGTTGATGTCGATGTATGTGTTATTGATGAAGTGCAAATGATTGATGATCGCGATCGAGGCTGGGCTTGGGCAAATGCGATTATAGGAGCACCTGCAAAAGAGATTATTATGACAGGTTCACCAAATGCAAAAGAAGCTGTTGTAGCTCTTGCTGAGTATCTAGGTGAAAAGTTAGAGATTATTGAATTTGAAAGAAAAAATCCTTTAAGAGTTTTGGAGAGTGTAACAGAAATTGAAAATGTTGAGCCTGCTACGGCAATCATAGCTTTTAGCAGAAAAGATGTTTTAGGTTTGAAACAAAAATTTGCAAAGTATTTTAAAGTAAGTGTTGTGTATGGAAACCTTTCACCTGAAGTAAGAAGAGAAGAAGCAAGACGTTTTCGTCAAGGGGAAACTGAAATATTAGTTGCGACAGATGCAATTGCTATGGGTATGAATTTGCCAATTAAAACACTTCTTTTTTCAAAGGCTGAAAAGTTTGATGGAGTAACTCAAAGAAATTTGTTTGCATCTGAGGTGCATCAGATCTCTGGTCGTGCCGGCAGGTTTGGTATGAATGAAGAGGGGTATGTTGGAGCACTAAATACAGAAACACTTAAAATTGTAAAAAAGAACTTTTTTAAAGAAGCAAAAAGTATTACGATACCTTTTAAAGTTATGGCAAATTTAGATCATATTCAGCTTGTTGCCAATATTTTGGAAGAGGATTCTCTTGAAGAAATTTTGAAATTCTTTGTTGAAAATATGGAGTTTAACGGCCCTTTTCATGCTACAAATCTCGATGATATGCTAGCAGCTTCAGAGATAGTAGACAGATTTGAATTAGATATAGCTACAAAGTATCATCTAGCATGTGCGCCACTCACTTTAAAGTCGCCCTATATTTTAAGTGCGTATGAGGAGTTTATTGCTTCACTGGAACAAAAAAAGCCTGTTCGTTATACACCACCTACGCTTTATGGAAGTTTTGCACAAACTACAGATGAACTTTTAAGAGCTGAAGATATGGTGAAAGAGATATCTCTGTACTTGTGGTTATCATATAGATTTGATGAATATTTTGTTGATCAACAAAAAGCCAAAGTAACTCGGGCTATTTTAAACAAGTATATTGAAGAGTCATTACAGCAAAGCTATTTTGTCCAGACATGTAAAATATGTCATAAACCATTACCATTGAACTTTAGGTATGGAATTTGCCAGTCTTGTTTTAAGAAAAATTACACAAAAAGACACACAAGAAGAAGATAGGAAATGTTTCAAGCTTATTCATCAATCATTTTAATAAGTGTGTTTGTTAGTACGCGTGGCGTTATCCCTGAAGCAAGTGTTTTTGTTATTGTATAGTTGCTTGATTTTATTGGTTGAGTAGCTCCAATGAGAATGATTTTGGGCTTAGAAAAGATATTGTTGTGATAATAATCTAAATATTTTTGTGCAGAAGTAGACAGAAGATTGTTTTCTAAAACAATCACCTTAATAGTATTTTTCATCGCCCATTTAATACTTTCTAATTCGCTAATAAAAGATTTTACTTCAAGTGTTTTTCTTGTACTAACGATAGATTGAGAGTACTCTAAAGAACTTTCAGCCGATGATGTAATAATAAGAATGTAGTCTTTTTGCTGTTCACAAAGATAATCGTAAAGTTTATAAAGTTCTTGATTCTCTTCATTTGCTTTCCCCTCATCTATAGTGCTGAGGTAGTATTTTAAATATGTTTTTGTATTGAGTTCCACATCAATTGAAAAACTTTTAAAATAGTTCATTGTTTCAGTTGAATTCTTTGCCTCTTTCCAAAGAAGCGAATCAAGAAGGTATGCTTGAGCATCTAAAATATTTGTAATACTTGCTTGGTACTTATCAGCTTCAGTGTGAAATGTTTTAAAGAAAGTTTGTCTGTAATTATCTTCAAATACTTTAAGGCGTTTTGTATTTTTTTCTAAAATTTCTTGCAGTTGAGCCATCATATGTACAATATCAGCATATGTACCATTGATCACTTTAAGTTTTCTTTGCAGTTCTTTTAAGAGTTCTTTGTTTCTAGTAGCTTGAATCTCTTTTTTCTTTTTCTCTTTTTGTTTTCCTACAGTTTTTTCTTTTGTCTTTAGCAGGTTTAATTTGTCTTTAGTTTGTTTCGTCATAGTTTTTACTAGCATATATTCAACTTGAGCTGAGAGAAATATTTCGTCAAAAGCAACTAAAGGGTACTTGACCTTTTTGTCAAAATCATCTTTAATTTGACTAGTAAACTTTAAATCATCACTTATAGATTTTATACGTAAAGTAATAATATTTTGATCAATATCAATCAGATTGTTAAACATTGTCCATATAAAACGTCTAGCTAGTGAATAACTCAATCTACCACTTACTTTATTATATCCTTCGCGTTTTGTTACCTCGGCTTTAATATATTCAAAGTAATTATGAATTGTTTCAGATATATCTTTAGATAAAGATATTTTTCTCTCAAGCGAATCTAAGTTGTTACTTGAACTGTTTAGAAAAGAATTGAGTTCTTTTTCTGCTTTAGTTAAATCAGTGTTTTTGTTTTCTGTATCTTGTATAGTTGTGTTTGTAGTTTCAAAGTCAGATGTATCATCATCTTTTTGAGAAGCTTTTTCAGAAGTTTCAGGTTTTTTGTTGACTTTTATATTTATAGGAATGTTATTTTCAATTTTAAATTTTATTTCTAATCCAGTAGCAGGGAGTATATCATACTCATCCCATTGTTCAATAGAAAATTTTATTTTTTCTTTACTTTTAGTTATAGCAATGCCACTACCAGTTGTTTCATTATAAAAAAGTATTTTTGCTTTTTGCATAGAAGCTGTTCTCCTAAAGAGTTTGAAGTCTGTTTCAAAGTTAGTGTTTTGTTTTACACTAACTCATTTCAGCTGTTAGAAATTTTAACTATGAAACTCTTCAATTGTAGCTTGGAGTGATTGAGCGATTGTAACAAGTTTTCCAAGGTCTTCTTCTATATGAAGTGCACTTGTTCCATTTGCTGTTGAGATCGCTTGAATCTCTGAAATATCTTTGATGATATTTTCGATCTCTGCAGACATTGTGTCACCATCTTGTCTTGCTTTGTGTGCAGCTTGATTTGAATTTTCCATAGCATTTGATGTAATAGAAATTTTATCCTCCACATCATTCGATATTTCAGTGAGTTTTTCAATGTTTTTTGCATTTTGATTCATCTTGTCGCTTACATCATTAATAGATTGAACAATAGTGCTAACGCTCATATCAATCTCTGTAAGAGACTTTTGTGTTCTCTCAGCAAGTTTTCTTACTTCATCAGCAACAACAGCAAACCCACGACCATGTTCACCAGCTCTTGCTGCTTCAATTGCTGCATTGAGCGCTAAAAGATTTGTTTGTTCTGCAATATCTTTGATAACATTGAGAACCTCTTTTACTTGATCAGCATTTGTTTTGAGTCCTGAAAGTTCACCTGAAAGTTCATTTTCAGTTTCTACAAAAGAATTTACTTCATTTGAAAGAGTATTGAGAGATTCTCTGGCAGCGTTGAGGTCGTTGTTCGCATCTTCAACCATTGTTTGAGTTTCATGAGATGTTTCACTTACATCTGATAAAAGTCTTTGGATCACTTCACTTCTTTGCGTTGTTTTATCTACTATTGTCTGTTCTTTCTTTGTGCTTTCGACAATTACATGGCTTGATGCTTGAAGGTCTTTGGCAATTTCACAGTTTTGATGCCCTAGCTCTTTAACATCATTTACAGTACCTTGAACCATCCCGATGAAGTTGTTAACTTCATTTGCTGCTTCACCAAACTCATTCCCTTTTTGATGTTTCAAACGCTTTGTAAGATCTTTATCTCCACTTACAAGTTCTGAAGTTCTATTTTTCAGAGAATTGAGTGGTTTGAAGATCTCACGCATAAAAAATACAGATGCCAAGATTACAAATGCAATAAGAGCAATAACAAGTGCCAAGAAAAGTATAGTCTCAGTTTTTTGAATATCAGTATCAGTATTATCTAGAGAGATAACAACTTCCATTGCACCTAATACATCTCCATCAGAAGCATTGTAGTGACAAGATAAACACTTTTGTTCTGCTACCATAGGTTGCATCATAGTAATAGTATGGTGACCATTTTCATTTTTTTCAATTACTTTAGTTGTTTTGTTTTGTAAAACATCAACCATCAAAGGATCACTTGTAAATGTTTCACCAGGCTTTCCATAGATCTCAAGAACAGCTTTTGATTTTGCAATACTAAGCGATTCTATACCATCAATTGAACGGGCATGCTCAAATGCATCTTCTACGACAGCAGGATCTCCCATCATCATACTTCCGGTCATCGTTTGAAAGATAGATTTGCTAAGCATTTCTAACGATTTTTTTGTGGTTTTTTGAGAAAGGTCATTGAGGGTATAGGATAAGTATCCAGATATAGCAAAAAGACCTATAATACTAACAGCAAGAATTGAAACAATTACTTTTGATTTTACAGATGTGAACATATGCTTTCCTAGCAAAATTTTAGAATGTATTGATTATAGCAAAAAAAAACTTTTTATAGTATAAGTTTTGTCTATCTAAAATTAGCTAGATGCAAGGGGTATTTTATTTGCAAAATAGACGTAAGGCATTTTCGAGTTGATTTTGACTTATATTCGTTTCCATATATTCGAACGTGTTTTTTCTTTTTTTTAGTTCTATATCAAGTGCAATTGCAAGTGCTTTAAGTGGATGACCAGCATTTGGACTTTCATGTTTTTGCCCCTCCTCATAAAAAGAAAAGAGATCTTTTTGAGAAGAAAAAAGCATAATCAAAGTTGCTGTTATTCTAGATGGTATGTAATTAAGAACATCATCAAGTAGCGCTGTGGCTTTTCCGTAAAGTGTATACTTTTTTGTTTTATATCCTACATACACATCAGTAGTCTTCACTGTTTTATAGATTAAAATTCCAGGGATTCCAAATAGTAAAAGATAAAAAATTGGAGCAATTACTTTGTTGTTCAAATTTTTTGCAAACAACTCTAGACTCAAAGCATAGAGTTTATTTTGTTCCACTTCACCGATTTCATATTCTGAAAAATATTTTTGAAAGGTATGTTTATCCCCTTTGTGAAGCATCTCTTTTAAAAACTCTTGAAGTGTTTTGTAAGAGATAAACATAGAAGCTACAAAGGAGGATATCAAGACGGTAAAAAGTGTACTAAAGTAGCTTAAATATTCTTCAATCACTATGCCAATAAATCCAATAGATCCGACCATGAAAATTATAAGATAAACACCACGAACAAAACTATCTTCATAATAACTCCGTTCAAACCATAAGATCATATCCTTAATATATTCAACTGGATGGCGAAAAAACTTGAATTCACCAAATATTTTATCGATAATATATGCAGTGATAGCTATAAGGATGTTAGTCATTAAGTGCCCTCATAATTTTTTCTATATCTATATTTTCTTCAATTTTTGAAGTAAAAGTTTGTATAGTCTTTTTTTTATATTTTTTGAAATTATATCCATTATAATCTTGATTAATCTTTGAAAATATTTTATAACGAAGTGTATCATTCTCAAAAATCCCATGTATAAAGCTTCCATAAATGTTTTTTTTCTTTTGAGAGATTTTTTTTGCTACTGCATTATGAATTTCATAGCCTTGAACTTTAAGATCAAATAGCTTGTAGGTAGTTCTTCGAAGTCTCTTTTTGCGTTTAAAGATAACCTCTCCTTTAAAAAGACCAAGTGCTCTAGTCTTCTTTTGATTTGATTCTATCTGTTTAGGGTCTAAAATTTTTTCATGCATCATCTCATACCCACCACAGATACCAAAGATCATCTGAGAACTATTGCATAAGTATTGAGAGAAGTTTTTTTGGTAAAGCCAATGTAAATCATCAACTACTCTTTTTGAACCAGGCAGTATGATAAGATCACATTCTTTTATTTGCTGAAGTGTTGTAAGAAAAAACACTTCAAGTTGAGGGTCTGCTATAAGTGGTTCAAAGTCTGTGAAGTTTGAGATGTGGGGAAATTGAATGATACCTACTTTTATGATGCTGTTTTCTAGGTTTTGAGAATAATTTTTGAGTGATTCAATATCTTCAAATGCAAGATTAAAAGGTGTGTAAGGGATTACACCTAAAACAGGAAGTTTAAATTTTTTTTCGATGATTTTTACACCATTGTCAAAAAGTTTACTGTCTCCTTGGAACTTATTTATTATAACTCCTATAACGTTTGAACGAAGTTGTTTTGGTAGAAGTTTATAGACACCATAAATTGAAGCAAAAACTCCACCACGCTCTATATCTGCTACTAAAATTATTTTTGTTTGAAACTCTTGGGCAATGAAAAGATTTGAAAGATCTTTATCCATAAGGTTAAGCTCTACTGGGCTTCCAGCACCTTCAGCAATTATACAATCGTATTTTTTTTGAAGTTTCCTAAATGAATTTGAAACGATTGGTTTTAAACTATCTAAATCATTAAAGTAAGCTTGTACATTTTTCTCGCTAAGGCTATATCCATTTACTATCACATGTGCTTGAGATTTTGGTCCTGATTTTAAAAGGATTGGATTCATATCTGGTGAAGTGTAAAGACCCAAGGCTTTGGCTGTAAAATATTGTGCAACAGCAATTTCACCACCCTCATCAGTAACTTGGGAGTTGTTGGAGACATTTTGTGCTTTAAATGGGGCTATATTTATGCCTTGTTGTTGAAGAATAACACTAAGAGCAAAGGCAATTGTTGATTTTCCAGCATCACTACTTGTACCAAAAATACTCAATGAGTGCATTAGATATCTATTCCATCCCAAAACTCATCAAAGTCTAAGTTTGTCATTGCATTTTCATCTTCAAGATTCTTTTCTAAAAGTTTTTTTTGTTCTTGTAAGAAGTATTCTTCCAAGGCTTCATTGATCATTGTACTTGTGTCTTTTTTTAAAACTTGTGAAAAATTTTGGAGGTTTTGTAGGTTGTCTGCTGTGAGTGTAAAGTGTCTATCTTCCATGATTTTTTCTTTCATATGTTGGGGCTACGTAAGATATTTTTTTAGTATTTCATATAAGAGATCTTCATCAATTGGCTTTGAGAGATAGTCATCCATACCTGCTTTTATAAACCTCGTTTTATCCCCTTCCATAGCATTCGCAGTAAGTGCGATGATAGGAGCACATTTTTCTTGATATTTGTCTCTGAGTATCTCCATAGCTTCTGTTCCATTTCGATTTGGCATATTTTCATCCATTAAGATTAAATTATGAATATCAGGATTATAGAGACGTACAACTTCTATCCCATCATTTGCAAGGGTTGTTTCAAGGCCATAATCTTCTAAAAGAAGTTTAATAAGCATTTGATTTGTTTTATTGTCTTCAGCTATAAGAACATTCCCAGATATTGTTCCCTCTTTAGAAGCTTCAAGGTGTACCTCTTCATCTTTTTGAACTTCACCTACTTTCTCAATTGGCAAAGTGACGATAAATGTACTTCCTTTTTCTTCTTCAGATTCGAGTTCTATTTTACCTTGCATCAATTCAACAAGATTTTGGGTAATGCTTAGTCCTAAACCTGTTCCACCATAATGTCTTGTTGTGCTTCCATCTGCTTGTACAAAAGGTTTGAAGATTTTATCTTGGACTAATTTATTCATTCCGATACCATTATCTTTGATCTTTAAAATGAAGTTTCCTTCATGGTAGTCAGCCGAAAATGATACATCTCCATTTTTGGGAGTAAATTTAATGGCATTAGATATAAGGTTGAGAGATATCTGGTTGATCCTTGTAAGGTCTCCCAAAAACATAGCCTTAAGTGATTCAGACAAGTGTGTATGAAAGTTCAAGCCTTTTTGATGCACAAGAACTTCGAATTGTTCTGTAAAAGCATTTATCTCATGATATGCATTAAACTGATATGGATTTAAGGTGAAGTTTTCATCTTTAATTTTGGAAAGATCTAAGATATCATTGATGAGGTTAAGAAGATTCTCTGAACTTGAGTGGATCTGTTTTGCCATCTCTTTGTAAGCTTTTTGAGTTAATTTTTTTGTTAAAATCGAACTAAATCCTATAATCGCGTTGAGAGGTGTACGAAGCTCATGACTCATGTTTGATAAAAATTGATCCTTAGCTTTTTGCGCTGTAATATCATGACTAATCGATGTATATCCTTGAACATTGTTGTTTTTATCGAAATCTGGAAGCAGTGAACATTTGAGCCAGAAATGGGAACCGTCTTTCTTTTTCCCTTTAATTTCGCCCTCCCAGGTTTCTCCTGCATTCACTGTTTCTCTGATATTGGTAATTGTACTTTGATTCATATCTTGATGCATTAGAACAGTTTGGTGCCTTCCAACAAGCTCTTTTTGATCATATCCTGACAAATCTTCTAGAGCTGGACTTACATAAGTGATGTGCCCATTGATATCAGCTTTTGAACTTACGACATTTTCACCAAAGAGTTGTAGAGATTGATTTAGGTCATACGTGAGCTTTAATTCAAGCTCCATCTTCTCTTTTAATGCTTTGTTGGATCTCTCTAGCTTGTTTATAAAATAGTTAAAAGTTAGGTTAAGAAGATAGATCACTATAAGCGATAATATCAATATGGAGATGATATTGTCACGCATAAAGCTTTGATATTCATGTTTAAAATCACTAATATTACTTGCTAAAAGAATTTTCGCAACAGTTTCACCATTTTGATCAAAAAGCTTTAAGGAATTGTCTACTGAGAAATATTCTCCAGTTTCTGATTCATAGTGAAATTTATCTGTCTCTTTTTTTGTTGAGAAGGCTATTTGAAAAATCTTTTGAAGCATTGGATCATCACTAGTGATTGAAAAACCATCTTTACTCATATACGATTGATTTTTAAGTGAGACATTGGTATTTTCTGATTTTACAATAAGAGCATGCGAAACATTAAAAAGTTTTGAGATATCTTTGGTAAAGCGTTCTGTCATTATCCCAACTTCTACGAGTCCAATATAACTGTTTTTGTAAAAAATAGGAGTTACAACTCTATAGCTCATTTTTAGTTTTCCAATTTCAAAACCAAAAAGTC
>Ga0181567_10001999_pt1 | contig 15360 bp, 11 predicted proteins | sample 101ome_14_FD_133761 | JGI IMG/M metagenome (GOLD analysis project Ga0181567, IMG submission 133761) | Coastal salt marsh microbial communities from the Groves Creek Marsh, Skidaway Island, Georgia - 101403AT metaG (megahit assembly) | ecosystem: Environmental > Aquatic > Marine > Intertidal...
GCGATACCGTCCATCTCGGGCATCTGGATATCCATAAGGACCAGATCGTAATCCTGCCGGCGAACCGCTTCGACGGCCTGCGCCCCGTTTTCGGCCATGTCACAGCGATGCCCCGCTTTTTCCAGCATCAGCCGAATGATCTGCTGGTTCACGCTGTTGTCTTCGGCGACAAGAATCGTCAGGGGCTGGTCCGGGACCGCCTTTGCCGGGGTCTCGGGCGCGTCCGGCGCGTCCGGCGCGTCGGGTGCGGGCAGAGCGCTATCCGTGCCCGGCTCACAGGCAAGCGTGATCCAGAATGTCGTGCCCTCTCGCGGGGCGGTGTCGTATCCGATTTCGCCGCCCATAAGCTCGATCAGCGATTTGCAGATCGCGAGACCGAGACCGGTGCCGCCGTAGCGTCGTGAAATCGTGCTGTCCGCCTGGGTGAATTTGTCGAACAGCCGACTTTGGTGTTCGTGCGGTATGCCGGGACCCGTATCCGAAACCTCGAACCGGTTCATCACTCTGCCGTCCGGGCTTTCCGACTGGGTGACCCGCAATCCGATTTCGCCGTCATCTGTGAACTTCAGCGCGTTGGACACCAGATTGAAAACGATCTGGCGCAGCTTCGCATCGTCGCCGATCAGGACCGGCGCGACCGAAAGATCGACGTCGCAACGCCAGCCAAGCTGTTTCGACTGTGCCTGGGGCTCCCAGAGTGCTTCGATCGAAGCGACAAGATCCTGCAGCCGGAATTCGCGTATCTCGACCTCCAGCTCGCCCGCTTCGACCTTCGAAAGATCGAGGATATCGTTCAGCAGTATCAGCAACGCGTCCCCCGATTCCTGGATGGTATCGACTTTGTTTTGCTGTTCCGCGGTCAGATCTTCCATCGCGAGAAGGTGGGTCATCCCCCGAATGCCGTTCAACGGTGTGCGCAGTTCGTGGCTCACCGAGGCCAGGAAATCCGTTTTTGCCCGATCGGCGGCGCGTGCTTTGTCCGCCGCCTGTTCGAAATTGAGGGCGGCCAGCTCGGATTCGTCCCTGGCGATTTCCAGCTCCCGCTCGCGATTGCGCAGCTCGGTCGTCTCGATATTGATGCCGCCGAGACCGACCGGATTTCCGTCGGCACCGTTTACGGGAAATTTGATCGTAAGGAAGTCGTGCATGTTTCCTTCGGCATCGGGAAATTGCAGCTCTGTCTGCGACACGACGCTGTTCTCGATGATGTTCCGGTCTTCGGCCTCGAAACGTTCCAGTAGGTCGGGCGGGACATAGGCGGCGGATTGCCGGCCGAGCACCTGCTCTTCCGTTGTCTTGTAAAACTCGAGAAAACCCCGGTTGGCGAAGCTGATGCGGTGATTCCGGTCTTTCATGAACATCAGGGACGGCGAATTGTCGAAAAACGCCCGTGCCCGGCTTTCGCTTTCCGCCAGCGCCGCCTCTACCTCCTTGCGGTCGCTGATATCGGTGGAAATCGCGCAGATTATATGTTCGCCGCGTCCGGGATCGAAAACCGCGAATTTCTGTGTCATGTGGGTGCGCGTGACGCCGTCCGCATGCACAAGCTCTTCTTCCACGGTCTTTCCAGATCCGGACCGCAGGATCCGGTTTTCGTCCTGCTGCCATTGTTTGGCTTGCGCGTCGCCGAAGATTTCCGCATCCCGTCTTCCGATGACGTCATCCGGTTGAAGACCATGGGTTTCGCAATATTTCCGGTTCGCGATCAGCATGGTTCCGTCGGGAGCCTTCGCAAAAATCATCGCCTGGGCGTTTTCAATCAGCGCGTTAAAACGTGCTTCAGACGTTTTCAGCCGTTCGTGGGTTTCAAACCGGTTCAGTTGCAGCGCGATCCAGGTGGCGATCCTGCCCAGATCGACAACGGTTTCCTTCGGGAACGAGTTCGCTGCCACGCAGCCCAGGTTCAGTGTGCCGAGGCAACTGTCCCCGACCACCAGCGGCAGGATGGCCGTGGACCGGTATCTGTCCTGCCCTGGCGTTGCCGTCCGGGTGTATCGTTCTCCGGGACGATCCGCATCGTTGACGACAATGGGATTGCGGGAAACGCAGCAGTCGCCCAGCTTTGATCCGTCGATGGGAATCGGCGCGACGTCGTATCGGATACGGTCACCCCGAACCGCCGCGACCGCGAGGAATTTTTCGTCTTTCGGAAGCGCGATACTGATGCGGTCCGCGGGAAATATATCGGGCATCCATTTGGCGATGGAATCGTAGAGCACACCAAGACTGTCCGCGTTCGCGATCTCCGACAGGAAATCGAGCGGCACGGTCAGTTTCGATCGGTTTCCGTCAGAGGCGGTGGCTCCGCTCATTCCGGTATCCTTGAACGCGCATCAGCAAATGAAAGTTGCGCCCGAGCCTAAATTTTCTCCGTTTAGATAGCGTTAAATAGTCGCTTCAAAGCCCGTTGATAGATACGGCCAGCCCGTTAGGCTGTCGTCGCATGAAAGATGGCTATATCGATATCTACTGCGAGCGCACCGGCCCCGAATTCTGGTCGGAACCTGTCAATGCGATTACCAATATCGCCTTTATTATCAGTGCCGTCCTAATCATCAGGCTGATTCGGGATCAGGCGCGGCCGGGTCATCGGGATATCGCGTCCTGGGTGTTGTGCGCGCTGGTATTCGCGATCGGGATCGGCAGCTGGCTGTTTCACACCCATGCTACCCGCTGGGCGTTGTTGGCCGACGTCATTCCGATCGGCATCTTCATTCTGCTTTACACATGGTATGCGCTGCGCCGCTTTGCCGGCGCGTCCGCCCTTGTCTGCGGCGCCGGGGTGATCATGGTTCTCGCGGTGGCGATGGCGGTGCCGCCTTTGACCGGGTTTCGCGGCGGGTCCTACGTGGCGGCCTTGCTGGCGATGCTGACGATCGGCGGGTATCTGCATTTCGCTCTTTCGCATGTCGCCGGTCGCGCACTTCTTGCGGCGGCAGGCGTTTTCGTCGTGTCGCTGACCATGCGGACGATCGACGAGCCGCTCTGCGCGCAGTTTCCGCTGGGGACGCATTTCGGCTGGCACATCTTCAATGCCGTTGTTTTGTTTATCGTCGCCCGTGCAATGGTGTTGTACGGCAGGCGCATTTGACCCTTTCGCCCGCGTCTCCTAGATAGCGGTGACGAACTTTGTCCCCCGCCTCAACCAAGCGAGAATCCGACATGAGCGATCTTTCCGCGTTTCAAATCACCAAGCGCTGGCCTGCTGCACATCCCGACCGCATTCAGCTTTATTCTCTGCCGACGCCCAACGGCGTGAAAGCCTCGATCATGCTGGAGGAAACCGGCCTGCCTTACGAAGCGCATCTCGTTTCGTTCGGTTCGGACGACCAGATGACGCCGGAATTCCTGTCGCTCAATCCCAACAATAAAATACCCGCGATGATCGATCCCGATGGCCCCGGCGGCAAGCCGATGCCGATTTGGGAAAGCGGTGCGATCCTCATCTATCTGGCCGAGAAGACCGGCAAGTTCATGCTGACCGATCCGGTCGCGCGCTACGAATGTCTGCAGTGGCTGATGTTCCAGATGGGCGGCGTCGGTCCGATGTTCGGCCAGCTGGGTCATTTTTACAAATTCGCCGCCGACAAGATCACCGACCAATATCCCACCGACCGCTATCTGAACGAGAGCAGGCGCCTGCTTGGCGTGCTCGACGGACGCCTGTCGGACCGCGATTACATTATGGGCGCCGACTATACGATTGCCGATATCGCAACGGCCCCATGGGTCCGGACGCTGACCAATACCTACGACGCCGGCGAAGCCCTCGGACTCGACGGGTTCACGAACGTCGTCGACTGGCGCGACCGCATTCTGTCGCGCCCGGCGGTTGAAAAAGGTCTTGCCATGCCGCCGCGTCCGTAGGCCGGGCGGCCGGTCCCGGGCTCAGCTTCGGCGAAAAGCCTCGGACGCCCGCTGGCGGTCCCGGCCGGATTTTTTCTCCGCTTCGACCCGCCGTTTCAGGTCGCCCTTGGCGGACGAGGCGCCGGCATTGCGCATTTCCTCAAGCCGGTTCGCTTCGGCGTGTTTTTCCCGTTTTTCCTTGTCGACCTGACGCTGCAAATCCTTGTTCATCAGAACCTCCATTCAGGGAATAAGGTGCCTATTGTCGCTGTTTGCCGAAGCCGCGCCTTGATCGTGGTCAATCCCGGCCGGCTATAGGCGTTTCTTGGGCGCGGGAGTCCTTCGCGGGGCGGGGCGCCTGTCGCCGATCGGTGATGCAACAGGCGGACGACGACGGGAAGTGCCTGAAATAGGCGCCACGAAAGGGGAAAGATCTATAGGGCGTCAGCCAGCGCCGCCGGATCGTTGAGCGGCAGAGAACAGGTCTGGCCGATACAGACATAGGCCGTGGCCTTGCTGTTCACCTGACCTTTGCCGGCGGCGGGGTGGCCGTCCGGCAGGATGTCGCCGGGTGCGATGCGCTGGATCAGTTTGTTCATGTTGGGGGCTTTCCAGGCGGCATCGAGAAGCGCCTTGGTGGCGTCGTCCGCGGGGTCGCCGACGATCACCACCTGAGCGCAGCGCTGCAGAACCTCGTTGGCGCAAAACAGCCCTGTCAGCGGGAAGAAGTTCTTGGATACCTCCCCCGCGAAAGCGGTGAAGATATCCTCGGCGCGGGTACGATAGGCGTCTTCGCCGGTCAGATAATGGAGGCGCGCCAGCGTAGCGGCGATGACGCTGTTGCCGGCGGGCGTGGCATTGTCGGCGGCCGACTTTGTTCGGATGATCAGCGCTTCGGCGTCGTCGGCGGTGAAGAAATACCCGCCGCCATCCGCATCCCAGAAATGCGCATCGATCACGTCGACCCATTCGCGGGCGGTTTCGATATAGGACGTGTCGCCGGTGGCTTCGTACAGTGCGACGGCGGCCCGCGACATGTTGGCATAGTCATCCAGTGTGGCGGCGTGTTTCAGCTTGCCGGCGCGGAAGGAGTGCAGCAGACGGCCGTCCGCCTGCATGCGGTCGCGGACGAAGGCGAAGGCGGAAACGGCGGCATCGCGCCAGTCGGGCTTGCCGAACACGCAGGCGGCGTTCGCCAAGGCGGCGATCATCATCCCGTTCCAGTCGGCCAGCACCTTGTCGTCCCATCCCGGCCATATGCGCCGGTTGCGGACCGCCAGCAGTTTCTCGCGCGCCGCTGACAGGACGGCTTCCTGTGCATCGTCCAGCCGATCCGGATGGGCGATCCGGTTGAGGATGTTTTTGCCTTCCCAGTTTCCCTCGGGAGACACGTTGTAAATCGTCTTGAACAGGACCGTGTCGGCGCCGTCGCCCAGCACGTCCGCGATTTCGGAAGTGGACCAGACATAGAACCGGCCTTCCTCGCCTTCGGAATCGGCATCGTATGTGGCGGCGAACGGGCGGCCCGCGGAAGCGTCGACCGGTGCGATCATCTCGCGCAGGCACCAGTCGACCGTTTCCTCGACGCGCTGCGCGAAAAGCGGATTGTGCGTTTCCTGCCAGGCCCACACCAGAAGATCGACGATCTGGGCGTTGTCGTAGAGCATTTTCTCGAAATGCGGCGCCAGCCAGATGGAATCTGTCGAATAACGGGCGTAGCCGCCGCCGAGATGATCGTAGATCCCGCCCTGGGACATCTTGGTCAGGGACACGAGAACGGCATCGCGCAGCGTCTCGTTCCCGGTGCGCAGATAAGATCGCCAGAGCAGTTCGTGGATCGACGGGTTGGGAAATTTGGGCGCCTGACCGAATCCGCCGTTTACCATGTCGAATTCCTGGGCCAGCCGCGCCGCCGCCTGGTCGTTAACGGCCAGCGGAATGCCGTCCGTTCCGGCGGCGGCCTGTTCCGGGGTCCAGACTTTCTTCAGACCGTTGTTCAGCGCTTCGGCGGTCTCGAATGCCTTTTCGCGTTTCTCGTGCCAATAATCCGAAATTGCGGACAAGACCTGCGGAAAGCCCGGTCGCCCATAACGGGAATCCGGCGGGAAATACGTGCCGCCCCAGAACGGCTCTCCGTCCGGCGTCAGGAACATGGTCAGCGGCCAGCCACCCTGCTGGCCCAGCAGCTGAAGCGCATGCTGGTATATGGTATCGATATCGGGGCGTTCCTCCCGGTCGACCTTCACGTTGATATAAAGGTCGTTCATCTGCGCCGCGATTTCGTCGTTTTCGAAGCTTTCATGCGCCATGACGTGGCACCAGTGGCAGGCGGCGTAGCCGACCGACAGCAGGATGGGCTTGTCCTGGTCCCGCGCGGCGGCGAGGGCCTCCGGCCCCCAGCCGTACCAGTGCACCGGATTGTCGGCATGCTGCAAAAGATAGGGACTGGTTTCTTCGGACAGACGGTTGCGGGACATGCCAGGCTTTCTTTGGGGGTGAACTCTGTATTTTGCGGGCCGCGGTGACGGCAGTGAATGTGATACAGTAGTTGTGACGCGGCACAAGGGAGTCAACCATGAAAATATCATTTGATATCGATTGCACGCCGGAGGAAGCGCGCCGTTTTCTTGGCCTGCCCGATGTAACGCCGGTCAACGAGGCGTTCGTGGAAGAGCTGATCAAACGGGCTGGCGAGATGGCGCAGGAAACGGATGCCGGCAAACTGATGGAACAATGGATGTCGGCCGGCGTTCAGGGCGTCGGCGATATGCAAAAGGCGTTCATGGAACAGTTCGCCAGGGCGCAGAGCGGCAAGGACTAGCGCGCCTGCGACGTCATCCGCACGGTTCTTTATCGATGTCATCATCAGATACCATTTTTGCACTGGCGACGGCACAGGGCCGTGCCGGGATTGCGGTCTTTCGCATATCCGGTCCGGCGGCGCGGGAAGCACTGGAAGCCTTGGCCGGGTTCGATACGCTGCCCCCGCCCCGCACGACCATACGGTGCCGTATGGTCGATCCGCGGTCAGGGGATCTTCTTGATGACGGGCTGGCCGTGTGGTTTCCCGGACCGGCCAGCTTCACCGGCGAGGATGTGGCAGAGTTCCATATGCACGGCGGGCGGGCGACGGTCGAGGCTCTCGGGGAAACGCTTGCCGCACTCCCCGGCCTGCGCCTGGCGGAGCCCGGAGAGTTTTCGAAACGGGCCTTTCTGGCCGGAAAGATCGACCTGACGGAAGCCGAGGCGATCGCCGATCTGGTCGATGCGGAAACCGATGCCCAGCGCCTGCAGGCTTTGGCGCAGCTTGGCGGCGGCCTGTCCAAAAGGCTGGAAGCCTGGCGCGCGGATTTAATCGATATTCTGGCCCATACCGAGGCGTGGATCGATTTTCCCGACGAGGATCTGCCGGCGGATGTCGAAGCGGCGGCGCGGGCGCGGATCGCCGGTCTGGCTTCCGATGTCTCGGATTTTCTGGATGACAACCGGCGCGGAGAGCGCCTGCGGGACGGGCTTCAGGTCGCCATTCTCGGTGCGCCGAACGCGGGGAAATCCTCGCTCCTGAATGCTCTGGCGGCGCGGGATGTCGCTATCGTCTCCGATATCGCGGGCACGACCCGGGACGTGATCGAGGTTCACCTGGATCTTGGCGGTTGGCCGGTGACTCTGGCCGATACCGCCGGGCTGCGGGACGCCGAGGACGCGGTCGAACAGGAAGGGGTAAATCGGGCATTGGCCCGGGCCGACAAAGCCGATCTGTGTCTGGTGCTGTTCGACTCGACCCAACCGCCCGATCGCCAGAGCCTTGACCTTCTGGATCGGACCAACGCAATTGCCGTCGCGACAAAGGCGGATTTGCCGGGGAAACCGCAAGCGCCGGCGCTGGGACAGTGCGCGTTGTCGGTTTCAGCAATAAGCGGAGAAGGCCTGCCTGGTCTGCTGTCATCGCTCGAGGGCGCGGTTGCGGATCTCATGGATGTTTCCGGCGGCCCGGTTCCGCTTACGCGCCTGCGGCATCGTGTGGCGTTAGCGGAATGCACCGACGCTCTGCGCCGTGCGGCGACAGCCGTGGATACCGAACTCGTGGCCGAGGATCTGCGGCTTGCTGTCCGGGCCCTGGGCCGGGTGACGGGTCGGGTCGATATCGAAGACCTGCTGGACGTAATATTTTCGGACTTCTGTATCGGGAAGTAACGCCCGCCCCGCGAGATGTTTCACGTGAAACAGTTGAGCCGTCCCTTCCCGTTCTTGCTTTACGGATCGCGGGGTCGTCCCTATATTCCGCGCCATTATGACACCTCCGGATTCATATGATGTGATTGTCGTTGGCGGCGGCCATGCCGGTTGCGAGGCCGCGGCCGCGTCGGCGCGGATGGGGGCTCGGACGTTGCTGGTCACGCACAAGGCGTCGACTATCGGAGAGATGTCATGCAACCCAGCGATTGGCGGTCTGGGCAAGGGACATCTGGTCCGCGAGATTGACGCTCTGGACGGCGTTATGGGCCGGGTCATCGACAGGGCGGGCATCCAGTTTCGTGTTCTGAACAAGCGCAAGGGTCCTGCCGTTCAGGGCCCGCGGGCGCAGGCCGACCGCAAACTGTATCGCGAAGCGATGCAGTCGGTGCTGGCGGATCAGCCCAATCTGTCCATTTGCGAAGGCGGCGTGGAAGATCTCGTCGTGAAAAGCGACGGTGACCGCCGGTTTGTGGCTGGCGTGGTTCTTTCGAACGGTACCACTATCTCCGCGGCGCGGGTGGTTTTGACGACGGGCACATTCCTGCGCGGCCTGATCCATATCGGAGAGAAGAAGATACCGGCGGGCCGGGTCGGCGAGAAACCTGCGCTCGGCCTGTCGGAAACCCTGGAATCCTGCGGGTTTGCACTCGGACGGCTTAAAACCGGCACGCCGCCCCGCCTCGACGGCAAGACCATTGACTGGTCGGTGCTTGAAATCCAGCCAGGCGATGATCCTCCTGTTCCGTTTTCCACGATGACGGATCGGATAACGACACCGCAGATTGCGTGTCACATCACCTATACAAACGAAGCCGCTCACCGGATCATTCAGGAAAACATTCACCGGGCACCGATGTATTCCGGCCAGATCGAAGGCACCGGCCCGCGCTACTGTCCGTCGATCGAGGACAAGGTCGTTCGTTTCGCCGATAAATCGCGGCACCAGATCTTTCTCGAACCCGAGGGCCTGGACGACGACACGGTGTATCCCAACGGGATTTCGACGTCCCTGCCCGAAGATGTTCAGCTCGCTTTCCTCGCCGAAATTCCGGGACTGGAAAATGCCCGTGTCATCCGCCCCGGCTATGCCATCGAGTACGATTTTGTCGATCCCCGGGAACTGGACAGCACCCTGGAGACGCGGCGGGTTCGGGGTCTGTATCTCGCCGGTCAGATCAACGGCACCACCGGTTACGAGGAAGCCGCGGCACAGGGCCTGATGGCCGGGCTTAATGCCGCCCGCATGGCCGGGGGGGATGACACGCCGTTCAGCCTGGACCGGGCCGAAGCCTATATCGGGGTGATGATCGACGATCTGATCACCCGGGGCACAGCGGAACCCTATCGGATGTTCACGTCCCGCGCGGAATACCGCCTGACTCTGCGGGCCGATAACGCGGATCAGCGTCTGACGCCCGCCGGCCTTGCGCTCGGTTGTGTCGGGCCGGACCGGAAACAGGCGTTCTCTGCCAAGATGGCGGCGATATCTGAGACGACGGATAAACTGAGACTCCTCCGCGAAACCCCGAAGAACCTGGCCGCGCAGGGGGTCAAAGTCTCCCAGGACGGGGTGCCCCGCTCGGCCCTCAAACTTCTCGCCCAGGCGGATGCGGGGATCGAAGCTGTGCGCCGAATCTGGCCGGACACGCAGGACATCGATGCCGGGATACTGCAGCAGGTTGCGCACGATTCCCTCTATGCCGGCTACCTGGACCGCCAGCAGGCCGACATCGCCGCTTTCCGCAAGGATGAAGCCCTCGCCCTGCCGGGCAATCTCGACTACGGCGCCATTGGCGGACTCTCCAATGAAATGCGCGAAAAGCTTGGCGCTGCCCGGCCCGAAACGCTGGGCGCGGCCAGCCGGATTCCAGGGGTCACGCCGGCGGCGCTGACCGCCCTGCTGCGCCATGTGCGCCGCCACGCCGCCTGACGCCCGTGGCCGACACTACGCCTCTCACCTCCGAAGATTTTCAGGCCCGCGCCAATGTTTCACGTGAAACAATGGAACGTCTGCAGATCTATGCAGATCTGCTGACGGAGCGGCAGAAGATCCAGAATCTGGTGTCCGGCAACAGCTTGGCATATCTCTGGGACCGCCACATGCTCGACTCTGTTCAGCTCGCCGACCATCTGCCGGAAGATACCGTTTCTCTCACCGATATCGGCAGCGGCGCGGGCTTCCCTGGCCTGGTCCTGGCCATTGCCACGGACATTCCCACGACACTGATCGAATCCCATGGCCGCAAATGCGCCTTTCTGCAGGATGTGATCGACGCGACCGGTGCGCCGGCGACCGTGGCCAACACCCGGGTAGAGGCTTTTGCGGCCGAATCGGGGGATAAAACTGTGGATATTCTGACCGCCCGCGCGCTGGCGCCGCTGTCGAAACTGTGCGGAATGGCGGATTCCCTGGGGGCGCGTATGTGCCTGTTCCAGAAGGGCGCGCGCTGGCAGGAAGAATTGACCGACGCCCGAAAAGGCTGGAAAATGCAGCACGAGGCGTATAAGAGCCGGACATCGGCTGACGCCCGCATATTGCGCATAACGCACCTTGCCCCACGCTAGGCATTGCGGCAATCGGGGCGAGACTGCGGCCGGCAAAGGCAACGCCCGTTTCTGCAACCCCATAGGTCTGTCCCCATGCAAGACGACACCCTGGAAGTTCTTCCGCCAGACGCCCCCGCGGCAACGCGGGATGATCCCGCCCTGTCGCCCAAGCCGGGCTCCGGCGGGCGCATCATGGCGGTCGCCAACCAGAAAGGCGGCGTCGGCAAGACCACCACGGCGATCAACCTGGCAACCGCCCTGGCGGCGGTCGGCAGCCGCGTGCTGGTGGTCGATCTCGACCCCCAGGGCAATGCGTCGACCGGCCTCGGCATCGAAAGCGCGCGGCGCACCGTCGGCACCTATGATCTGCTGATCGGTGAAATCGGGCTCGACGAGGCGCTGATCGAGACCCGGGTCCCCGGCCTCGCCGTCGTCCCGTCGACCATCGATCTGTCTGCGGCCGAACTGGAACTGGTCGATCTGGAAAATCGCGAAAACCGGTTGCGCGACGCCATACGCGCTGCCGCCAACCGCTTCGACTACGTGCTTATCGATTGTCCGCCGGCGCTGGGGCTGCTGACTCTCAACGGCCTCGTCGCGGCGGATTCGGTGCTGGTGCCGCTGCAATGCGAGTTCCTCGCCCTCGAGGGGCTCAGCCAGCTGGTCCGTACGATCGGCCGCGTGACAGAAAGATTCAACCCATCGTTGCAGATCGAAGGGATCGTGCTGACCATGTACGACGTGCGCAACAAGCTTTCGTCCCTCGTGGAAGACGATGTACGCGGGTTCTTCGGCGACAAGGTGTATGAAACCGTAATCCCAAGAAACGTGCGCGTCTCGGAAGCACCGTCGCATGGCAAGCCGGTGCTGCTTTACGACCTCGCCTGCGCCGGATCGCAGGCCTATGTGCATCTTGCCGGCGAAGTGCTGAGGCGACACGCCCCGCAGAACGAAGAAAATACTTCAACCGGTGAGGGCACCCCTCCCGCCGGGACCGGAGAGCAGACATGAGCGACGAAAAAGGACGTCCCCGGCAGCTCGGCCGGGGTCTGGAGGCCTTGTTCGGCGAGGACCGCACCAATCTGGCCGCGGCCGAACCCGCGCCGTCCGCACCCGCGACGGCGCAACCGGCCGCCGCGCCGCCGGCCGATGTGAGGGCGAACGGTCTGCGTATCGTCCCGATCGGAAAGCTGATTCCCAATCCCCTGCAGCCGCGCCGCCATTTCGACGATGCCGCGCTGAAAGACCTGACCGCCTCGATCCGCGAACAGGGAATCCTGCAGCCGTTGATCGTGCGCCCCACGCGCAGCGACGACGACACGTTCGAGATTGTCGCAGGCGAACGTCGCTGGCGGGCGGCGCAGCGGGCCCAGGTACATGAAGCGCCGGTCATCGTCCGCGATTTCACCGACGAGGAAGCGCTGGCCGTCGCCCTGATCGAGAACATTCAGCGGGATGAATTGTCGCCGCTGGAAGAGGCCGAGGCGTTCGCCCGTCTCGCCAGGGATTTCGACAAGACCCAGGAACAGGTCGCCGAGGTCGTCGGCAAGAGCCGCAGCCACGTTGCCAACATGATGCGTCTTCTCGATCTGCCGGAAGACGTGCGCGACATGCTGGCCGACGGCCGGCTGACGGCGGGCCATGCACGTGCCAGCCTGCGCTCCCCAGACCCGACGGCGCTGGCGCTGGAGATCGTTTCCGAGGGCCTCAGCGTCCGCGAGGCCGAACGCCTCGGCAAGGCGTCGCGCGGAGAGGGTCCGGCGAAATCCCGCATCGGCGGTTCGGCGGCCCCCCTGCGCGGCAAGGACGCCGACACGCTGGAACTGGAACGCAAACTGTCCAACGGTCTTGGTTCCAAAGTGGAGATCGCGTTCGACGGTACCGGCGGATTTATCAAGGTCCAGTACCGGTCGCTCGAACAGTTCGAAGACCTGGTCGAACGGCTGATGGGCAACGGGCCGAAAATCGCCGGCGACAATTTCGAATATGACGACCTGCCGGAGATCGAGGAAACCGGCCATGAGGACGGACTTTCAGACGGCGCGGACGCCGGAAAGGCGCCGACCTAAACGCCTGCGAGCCACAACAAAAGCCTACTGATGACGGAGCAGACTCAATGAACATGATCGGTAAACCCGTACCGCGCGAGGAAGACCTGCGGCTGCTGCAGGGCAAGGGGCGCTATCTGGACGATGTGCGCGCGCTTGATCTGGCCCACGCGGCGGTGTTCCGCTCGCCGGTTGCCCATGGCGATATCGTGTCGCTGGATGTCGAGGCGGCGCGGGCCGCGCCCGGCGTGCTGGCGGTGCTGACCGGCGACGATCTGGCCGGTCGCGGGCTCGGCAATATCGGCGTGCTGGCGCCCTGCGACAAGATGGACGGCTCCCCCGGTTTCGTCCGGATCCGTCCGCTGCTGGCGCAGGGCCGGGTGCGTTACGTCGGCGAGGCGATGGCGTTCGTCGTCGCCGAGACGCTGCACCAGGCAAAGGATGCCGCCGAGCTGATCGGCGCCGAATTCAGCGATCTGCCGGTTCTGGCCACGCTGGACGATGCGCTGGCCGACGGCGCGCCGGCGCTGTGGGAGGAGAACCCGGGCAACGAAGCCTACACCTTCAAGCGCGGCGACGCTGCGGCGACAGAGACCGCGATTGCCGGCGCCGCCCACGTTGTCCGCCACCGGGTGTGCGTCAACCGGGTGGCCGGCAACGCGATGGAGAACCGCGGCTGTATCGGCAATTACGATTCCTTCGAGGACCGTTACAGCCTGCGCGCCACCGTGCAGTCGGTGCACGGCATGCGCCAGCAGATCGCCGGCCAGATATTCAGGATGCCCCAGTCCAAACTGCATGTCGTGTGCGACAACATGGGCGGCGGGTTCGGCATCCGTGGCGGCGTCTATCCGGAATATGCGCTCAGCCTGTGGGCGTCGGAGGTCACGGGCCGGCCGGTCAAATGGATCGCCGACCGGTCTGAAAGCATTCTGTCGGACGATCACGCGCGCGGCGGTTTCGTCGATGCCGAATTGGCGCTCGACGAGGACGGAAAATTTCTCGCGCTTCGCACCCACACCAAGGTGCCGATCGGCGCCTATTACACCACCGACCGCAATGTCGGCTGCGCCACCAGCGGCCTCGGCGGCCTGGCCGGGGTCTACGGCATCCCGGCGGTACATGCCCAGGTGACCGGCGTGCTCACCAACATGATGGGCAACGCCCAGTACCGCGGCGGCGCCAAGCCGGAGCCGGTGCACGTGCTGGAAGTCATGGTCGACATGGCGGCCCGCCAGCTTGGCATCGACGCGGTGGAGCTGCGACGCCGCAATACCCTGCCGCCCGACGCGCTGCCGTTCAAAACCTCGATGGGCGATCATTTCGACTGCGGCGATTTCACCGGCAATTACGAAAACTGCCTTGCCGCCGCCGGCTATGACGATATCGACTCCCGCCGCGCCGATGCCAGGGCGCGCGGCAAGCTGCTCGGTATCGGCACGTCGAATTCCATCACAGGCGTCGCCAACACCAATTTCGAACACGTCGAAATCCGTTTCGACGCGTCCGGCGGGGTGACGCTGCTGTCCGGCGCGATGGATCACGGACAGGGCCACGGCACCACCTTCAAGCAGGTGCTGTCCGACCGGCTCGGCGTCGATCCCGGCAAGGTGACCTATCGTTACGGCGACACGGACAAGGTCGCCCACGGCGTCGGCACCTTCAACGCCCGCGTCGCCGTGTTCGTCAGCGCCGCCATCGTCGAGGCGGCCGACAAGATCATCGACAAGGGCAAGCGCATCGCCGCCCACATGCTCGAAGCCGCCGACAGCGACATCGAATTCGCCGACGGTAAATTCACCGTCGCCGGCACCGACCGCACAGTCAGCCTCGACGATGTCGCAAAGGCCGCCTTCGCGCGGCCCAGGCTGCCGCCCGGAATGGAGCCGGGCCTCTACGAACACGGCCAGTTCGGCGCGACGCCAGGCACCGAATCCACCTTTCCCAACGGCGTCCACGTCGCCGAGATCGAAATCGACGTCGATACCGGCAAGGTCGACCTGGTGCGCTATACAGCCATCGACGATGCCGGGACGATCCTCAACCCGATGCTGTTCGACGGTCAGATTCACGGCGGCATCGTCCAGGGCGCCGGGCAGATCCTGATGGAAGACGTGAACTACGACCGCGAAACCGGCCAGCTGCTCAACGCGTCCTTCATGGATTACTGCATGCCGCGCGCCGACGATTTCTGCGATTTCAACATCGCCGCCAACGAGATCCCGACCGCCCGCAACCCGCTGGGCGTCAAAGGCGTCGGCGAATCCGGCACCGTCGGCGCCATGCCCGCGGTGATGAACGCGGTCAACGACGCCCTGCACCGCGCCGGGGCCCCGACGGTGGAAATGCCGGCGACGCCGGAGAAGGTGTGGCGGGCGCTACAGGAAAACTCAGCGGCTTAATCCGCGGAGGCCCTATTCCTGGACGTTTTTCATCGCCAGCGCGGTCGCGGCGCCCAGCAGGGCCAGCACCGACAACACGATCAGGGCGAATTTCAGTCCGACGCTCATCAGCATGCCCACTGCCGCGCCGATCACGAGTAACAGCACGCCGATCAGGGTGTTCGACAGCGCGACGTATTCCGCTTTGCGGTCGGGGCCTGCCATGTCGACGATGTGCGTCTTGCGGCCAATGCGGACGCCGGCATGGGAAATGCCCAGAATGAACAGGAGCACCGCAAAGA
>Ga0181567_10002002_pt1 | contig 15345 bp, 9 predicted proteins | sample 101ome_14_FD_133761 | JGI IMG/M metagenome (GOLD analysis project Ga0181567, IMG submission 133761) | Coastal salt marsh microbial communities from the Groves Creek Marsh, Skidaway Island, Georgia - 101403AT metaG (megahit assembly) | ecosystem: Environmental > Aquatic > Marine > Intertidal zone...
ACAGATCATGGACAATATTGATCATGACGCAGCAATTAGATCTCGTGCAGAGTTACTTGGTGTTCCTAAGAACATTATGCGTGGTATGGACGAAGTACAACAACAACGTCAGCAACAGGCAGAACAACAAGCACAAATGCAACAAATGCAACAAGCACAAATGGCAGCCCAGTCAGTAGGTCAGGCAGCGCCAGCAGTACAGAATGCTGCTGAAGCAATGACTGATGATGATGTAGCAGCACTACAAGAAATGATGGGAGGCTAATGCCAGCAGCAATCAATAAATTAAGAAGAGAATATAAGGACTGCTTTGAATCACCAGCAGGTATCAAAGTGTTAGATGATTTAAAGCGTGCTTATGGAATGAGAGAATCATATGTAGTGGGGGACTCTCATGAAACAGCGCGTAGAGAAGGGGAAAGAGCAGTATATCTACGCATTTTAAATATGATAAATAAAAAAGAGGAATAACCTATGAGTGAAGAAATGGTCACGGAAGCAACAGATAATGTTGAACAAGCACCTGTTGAGAGTAGTGGTAACCAAGATTGGAGAGAAGCACTATCAGAAGAATTAAGAGCAGAGCCTACGCTTGCTAATATTAATGATTTAGAAAGTGCAGCCAAAACGCTAGTTCATCAACAGAAAATGTTAGGCGCAAGAATACCTTTGCCTAAAAATGAAGAAGAAATGAACGAACTATACGGCAAACTGGGACGACCAGAAACGCCAGATGGTTACGAAATTTCTGCACCACAAGGGTTTGAACAATATTACACAGACGATTCAATTAATGCTTTTAAAGAAACAGGGCATAAATTAGGACTTACACCACAACAGATGCAAGGATTAGTAGAATGGCAACAACAAGCAATTCAAAGTTCTGTAGAAGCAGATGTAATGCGTGGTGAAGCAATGGGCGTAGAAACAGAAGAAATGTTACGCAAAGAGTTTGGTGCTAATTACGAAAAGAATCTTACAGCAGCACAACGAGCATTACGTGTATATGGTAATGAAACATTACAACAAAAATTAGCAGATCCACGTTACGGTAATGATCCAGATCTAATCCGACTACTTGCTAATGCTGGTAAAGATATTACTGAAGATTCTGCACAAGGCACTACTAACAACTCATTAGTAATGAGTCCACTAGATGCTAAGATGAAGATTGATCAAATAAATGCTAACAAAAGTCATCCGTATTGGAATCCTACAGATCCTAAACATGCAGATGCTCAAAATGAAATGGCACAATTATTTGATAAAGCATATAATTCATGATAATATACGGGCAAGCAGGGTAAAATCTGCTTGTCAGCCAACGCTACCCGCAAGGACAATAGCAAGGCAAAGTTGGTAACTTGAACCCGTTTAGTCAGCGTAACTGACAGGACACCCGCAAGGATAATGACCGCTAGATTTTTTTTAATAATATAGGAGGGCATTATGTCCACGCAAATTACAACTGCATTTGTCGAGCAGTATAAAAGTAATGTGTTGCACCTTGCTCAACAGAAAGGTTCACGCTTACGCGACACAGTAAGAGTTGAGAACGTTACTGGTAAAAATCACTTCTTTGAAAGAATTGGTGCGGTAGCGGCTCAAAAACGTACATCACGTCACGCAGATACTCCTAGGATGGATACTCCACACTCAAGACGTAGAGTGTCAATGGAAGATTACGACTGGGCAGATCTAATTGATCAAGAGGATAAAGTAAGACTACTTATTTCTCCACAATCAGAGTATGCAATGGCAGGCGCTAACGCTATGGGACGCGCTATGGATACTGCTATTATTGAAGCAGCAGTAGGTAATGCATACGGTGGAGTAGCAGGTGGTACAACTATTGCTTTACCTTCAGCACAAAAAATCGCTGTAAATTCTACAGGTCTTACAATTGCAAAACTATTAGATGCAAAAGAGATCCTAGATGGTGCAGACGTAGATGAAGAAGAAGAAAGATATTGTATCCTTTCTGCTAAGCAAGTTTCAGACCTACTGAACACTACTGAGGTTAAGTCATCTGACTACAACACAGTAAAAGCACTAGCACAAGGTCAGTTAGATACGTTCTTAGGATTTAAGTTTATCCGTTCAGAGCGTCTTGGTACTGATGGAAGTGGTGATCGTCAGGTTACTATTTATGCTAGATCAGGTATTGGATTAGCAATGGGTTCAGACATCACAACTCGTATTTCAGAGCGTGATGACAAGAACTACGCTACCCAAGTATTTTTATCAATGACAATCGGCGCTACTCGTATCGAAGATGAGAAAGTAGTTGAAGTCGCTTGTCAAGAGTAGGAGGTGAGTAATGGCTAGCGTTAAAGGTGTAAACATCACAAACATTGATTCAACTCCAGTTGAAAAGGCAAGTGCTTCACAAATGCACGGCAGACTTCGTGTTGCTTTTGATTCATATGAAGCATCTTCTTTAGCATCAGGTAGCGACATTACAGTTGCTCGTCTACCAGCAGGTGCTACAGTATATGAAGTAAGTATCGTACATGATGCACTTGGTTCAGGCGTAACGCTTACAGCAGGTGATTCAGATGATGCAGATCGTCTTATCACTTCAACAGCAGCAGCATCAGCAGGTGAAGTCACTATGACTGATGACGGTGCTATTGGCGGTGTTGGTCATGAGTATTCAGCACAGACTGATATCTTGATCACTACTGGTGGCGGTACAGCAACTGGTACAATTAAGTGCGCAGTTTACTACGCAGTAGACTAAAAACTTAGGGGGGTGTTCGCACCCCCTTCTATAACAAGGGATTGATATGGCAACAGAAGTTTCTATTTGTTCAAATGCATTAAGACGATTAGGCGACGATCCAATCACTTCCTTAACAGACGACACAGAACGTGCAAGATTATGCAATGCATTCTACGAACCAGTTAGAGATTCTGTATTAAGATCACATCCGTGGAATTTTGCTATTGCAAGAGCAGAATTAAGCAAACTAACATCAACCCCAGCGTTTGATTACAGTTACGAATTTAATTTACCAACAGATCCATATTGTTTACGTGTTCTTAAAATGGAATACGACGATTATGAATTTAAGATTGAGGGTAGAAAATTATTAGCAAACGAAGATTCAGCAAAAATACTTTACATTGCTAAAGTCACAGATCCAGCACAATTCGATCCACTATTTGTAGATGTACTGACATCAAAGTTGTGTGCAGAATTATCATATGCAGTTACTGGTAGTAACACATTAAGTAAGATGATGTGGGAAAACTACGATAACAAACTTAGAGAAGCACGTACCGTAGATGGAATGGAGGGATTTGTAGATAGTTGGGTATCAGACGACTTTACATCATTTAGGAAGTAAATGGCTAGAGTACACCCGTTTCAATCAAATTTTACAGCAGGCGAACTAAGTCCACGTCTTGAAGGTCAAATTGACTTTGACAAATACAATAACGGCTGTAGTGAATTAACCAATATGTTTGTATTTCCTCATGGTGGAGCAACACGCCGTGGTGGACTATATCATGTCGCAGAAGTTAAGGATTCATCAAAAGATGTAAGATTAATACCGTTTGAGTTTAACGTTACACAATCTTATATTTTAGAATTTGGCGATCAATACATTAGATTTTATAAAGACAATGGACAGATTACATCTGGTGGATCTGCATATGAGATTACATCACCGTATTTAGAAGCAGAGTTATTTGAACTCACATTTGCTCAATCTGCGGACGTTATGTACATATGCCATGGTAGTCATGCCCCTCGTAAATTATCTCGTACAGGACACACATCTTGGACGCTTACAACGCCTACATTTCAATGGAATGCAACATCACCATGGAGTTCTGCTAACGGTTATCCAAGAGCAGTATCATTTTATGAGCAAAGATTATTCTTTGCAGGTACATCAGCAAGTCCACAAACTATTTGGGGATCTGTAGTTGCTAGTTATGAAGATATACGTACAGGCACAAATGCAGATGACGCATTAGAGTATGCAATTGCTACCAACCGAGTAAACGTAATTAGATGGCTAATGCCAAGTAGAGATCTTGTTGTTGGTACAGCAGGTGGTGAATTTAAAGTAGCACGCCCATCAGGTGAACCGTTGACTCCAACAAATGTATCAGTATTACAGCAGACAACATATGGTAGTTATACCGTAGCACCAGTCCAAGTAGGTAACGCTGTATTATTTACACAACGTGCAAGACGTAAGATTAGAGAATTTAACTACGTATTCCAAACAGATTCATATGAAGCGCCAGATATGACGTTATTGGCAGAACATATTACAGCGGGATACATAAAAGATATGGACTATCAGCAAGAACCAGATTCAATTATTTGGGTATGTACATCTGATGGTAAATTATTATCTATGACGTATGAGCGTCCAGAAGATGTGGTTGCATGGGGCAATCATGTTGTAGGAGGCGAAGATGCAGAAGTAGAAAGTGTTGCAGTAATTACAAATGCGACACAAGATCAATTATGGGTTGTTGTTAAAAGAACAATAAATGGATCAACAGTTAGATACGTAGAATATTTAGATCCGGACCTTATGGTTGATTCAGGTATTACAGGCACAGTTTCAACGGCTACAACATCAGTTAGTGGATTAAGTCATTTAGAAGGTGAGTCAGTACAAGTTGTTATAAACGGTGCAGTATTCCCAAATGCTACAGTATCAAGTGGTGCTATTACTATATCAGTACCAGCAGGCTGGAGTAATGTAGATATTGCAGTAGGTTTAGGATATACATCAACATTAAAGACTATGCGAGTAGAAGCAGGTTCATCTGCTGGTAAAGCACAAGGTCTTAAAAAACGTTGGAACGAAGTAAAAGTTAGATTGCTAGATACAACAGGCGTTAAGATCAACGGAGATCAATTACCGTTTAGATCTTCTGCTAATTTAATGAACGCACCAGTAGATGCATTTACAGGTGATAAGCGAGTTACTAACTTAGGGTGGGATAGAGATGGTATTATTGAGGTGTCACAAGAACAGCCTCTACCAATGACTATTCTTGGAATACACGGAACATTAAATGTGAGCGATTAATATGGCGGGATCATCAGGTATATCAGGAGGACAAGCAGCAGGCGGCGCAGCAGCGATTGCAGGTGGTATTATAAGCGCACGTGGTCATTACATGAATGGTGTAAGTGCTTATGAAAGAGGTCAAATAGAAGCATCTCAAGAATTGCAAGATACACATTATCAAATTCAAGCATTACAACGTCAAGCAATAGAACAACTGCATTACCAATTTGCCCAAGTAGGTGCAAGTGGCACACAGTTTACGGGATCTAATATGCTAGTTGCTATGAAAACGCTTAATGATTTAGAAGAAGATAAAACAAAAATGGATCGTGAATCTAAGAAACGTGCTTACTCATTGCTTAAGATGGGTGCAGACGAATTTAATTCTTCAATGAATGCAGCAACAGGATCTTTACTACAAGGTATAGGTCAGGCAGCATCAATAATGGTTTAATATGGCAATACAAGTAAAACCAAGACAATCAGCCGGTACGCAGTTTAAAGGTAGCGGTGGAGGAAGTTACCCTGCAATTAGTTCAGCAGCGCGTGTAGGCGACGGTATGGTTTCATTAGGCAAAACTATTTCTGGTCTTGCAAATGACGCACAAAAAATATTTGATAACGAAGTAAGCGCAGCAGAAAAAGACTTACAAGTTAAAGAAATGCAGGCAAACCTGCTAAGATCAAAACGTCGTTGGAAAAATGATTTATTAAATGGTGGTACAGATCTTGATTCACGAGGAGTGCCGCAGAAACCATTTGATCCTAATAAATACGGAGAATTGTCAGACCAATGGTTTAGTAAGTGGTATGACGATAACGTAAAAGATAAAGGTTATGATCCTGATGCAGTAACCGCATTTAATTTAATATTTGAAAGCACTCAAGGTGAATTCTATGGATCAGCAACAAAATTAAGTCGTGATCACCGTGTAGCGCATTTAGTGTCTACAGACATGACAATTGCTAATCAATACAAAACTGTTATTACAGATCCTACATCATCAATAGAAGATAAGCGTGATGCACTTGATGAAATTATGGTAATGGCAGAAACAAACTCACCGCAACGTATGGCAAACAGCAAATGGTGGGATAAATTTTTACCTGAAGTGCAGGATATTTATCAAAGAGAACTTATCCAAAGAAATGCGGTAGGCGGAAAAATAAAGAATTGGGATCATCAAGATTTAGGTGGTGGCTATTCAACTGAAGATATGGACAATGCTCTTAAGTACATTAATGAAGCAAGTATGAAAGAGGAGGATAGAAAAACCTTAATACAAAAATTCCAAGGCTATAGACAATTAAGAGAAAAAGCAGAAAAAGACGCTCAAGCCGAAGGCGAAAATAACTTAAACAATCAATTAAGTAAGTTATACGATCAGGGTAAATTAAATTACGAAATTGTTAAAGATCTTCCAAATGAACAAATGAAAGAGTATTGGAGGAATCAATTAAAAGGCGCTAATAACAACAAATTCTGGGAAGCAGATTATAACCAGATTTTAAGTGAATTATATGATGGCACGTATGCAGAAGAAAGTGATATAGCAACAAATACAGAAGGGGTTGTACAAAAAGTATGGCAAGACGCAAAAAAAAGAGGAATACCAGCAGAGGAAATTATTAAATTAGAAAAGCGTGTTCGTGATGTTGCTAAGAATGATCCAATTACTGTTGGTAAAAAAGATGCTCGTATTAGAGCAAAACAAGCATTTAATTTAGAGATGCCTAATTTTATTATCACAAGCACAGGAATGAACTTTTTAGATGATCCAAGAAACGGTTTTGGTAAAAAGAAAGCCCTTCAAAAAGCAATGGATCAAAAATTGTATAAATTTGATGTTAGGTTAGAAAACGCTATTCAAGATGCAATTAATAACAAAATACCAGTTAAAAGCATATTAGATATTAGAAGTCCTGATTATGTAGTAAACGATATCATTGACACTATTAATCAAGAAGGACTACCACCACCTAGAGAAGAAAAACCTGTAGAGGATGAAGATGGAGTAATGGATTTCATAATAGATTTCTTTACAACTAAAGACGGCGAAGAAACAACATATATGGAAGTATATGGTAAGCCTATGACAGTTAAAAAAGGAACTACACAGGCACAAGCAGAAGCACAATACGATACACAACTTTCAATAGATGCAACAGGTAATGGTAAAAAACGTGTAGCATATCCAGAAGGTCATCCTAAATACGGAAAGACACCAGACAATTTAGAAACAATTGAAGATTATTTGTTAAGAATGAAGTTAATGGGATTTGAATGACATATCTAAACGTTAATCAACTTAAAAACGCAGGTTTCTCTAATGATGAAATCAATGTTGAATTATACAAAACCAAAAACAAATTACTGGATCAAGGATTTAAAGAAAAAGAAATAGAGGACCAGTTAGGCATAACTGCTTACAATTGGGCAAATCCATTAAACAACGTAGCATCAAATATAACTAGACAAACTATTACCGCTGTGCAAGAAAGTGGATACAGTCCATATTTAGAGATAGGTGGTAAGAAAGGACGTTTTAACTTTGAGCAAGAACCAATTAGTAGTAGCCACTATCCGGGCAAGCAATATTTATTTGAAACAGACGAAGGTGCTGCACATTGGTATCAATTAGAAAAAGATTTTCAAGGAGGACGCTGGGAAGAACAACCTAACTCTACTGTCACTTATAACAAGTGGCAGGAAATGGGTAAAGGCATTCGTACAGAAATTATTAATAACGAATTCAAATACAAACCAGAAGTTGCAAAATTATTAAATACTTCATTAGATGAAGGTAAGCCTGTAGAAGAAGTTTTACCACTTTTAGCAGAATTAGATACTTATAAACAAGTTACTAATTTTGATGAATTTGCTGGAGATGTTGTAATAAGTCCTGAAGTTTTAAAGATGTTAGAAGATTCGGAATTTATGGAGGCTTTAAAAAATCGAGGATTTGAATTAATTGAAGAAAGCATAGACTATGAATCTAAAAACAATCCTGCTATACAATCAGAGTCAATTGATTATTTTAAAAACTTATTAAAAGTAGCAAAAAAAGATCCATCAGTTATTGAAAAAAAATGGTCTATGGGTGAAGCATGGGATTACGGTAATGATAGTTCTGTAGCAGTATTAGCATATGAAATATACAAAGTCCTTAATGGCGATAAAGATGCTGCTAAAGATGCAGCAAGTATGATGCTAAATTTACAAGCCTATGAAAAACAAGATTGGCTAAACAAAATTGTTTATGACATAAGTGCTATTACACCAGATATGGCAATAATGTTACCAGCGGCTGCGGCAGGTGCTTGGGCATGTGCAGGACCGGCAACAGCAGCATCAGCCGTAGCAACACCTTTTGCAGGTGCAGCAATACAAGGCGGCTGTTCTATGGGTTCAGCATTTGCTGCTCCAGCACTTTTACGTTCGATACTTATGTCGCTTATGGAAGAAGATATTGGCGTTAAAGAAGAACAAGATATGTGGGATATTTTAATTACCGCAGCAAAAGAAGGAACTAAAGAAGGATTTGTTGGTTTTTTAACTGGATTGCTAGGTGGTTCTGCTAAATTTTACTTAGACAGATTAGGTGTCAATAAATGGCTAACTGGAACAACAACACTTGGAATAGAAACAAGTGTAATGACTACAACAGGAGAATTAATACATACTGGTCAAATGCCTCATCTTGAAGATTTTACTCGTGTCGCAACAGAATTATTAGTATTTAGAGGTGCTAGTAAATCAATCGGTAAAATAAAAAATATGTCTATGCGTAGTGAATACTACATAGTTAGGAATTTAAGACGCATGTATAAAGAAATGGGTCTTGATCCAAGGGCTATCGAAAAATTTATGAAAGATAACCCTCAATATATACCAGAAATTAGAGAGGCATTGTCAAAATCAGAATATGCTCCACCAGAAATTATTATGGGTGTATTTTCTACTTTGATGACGCGATTAGAAAGATCAAGAAAAAGTCAAATTATAGTTCGTGATCAACCATTTGATGTAACTAGACATTTTGATAAAGAAACTGGTGAACTTACTGTAGTAGGCAAACGAACTGGTAGTAAAGATTGGAACAAAATTGTATTTGAATTACGAAAAGATGGTAATTGGTCTATTAAAGATTTTGAAGCATCTGATGGTGGTTTTGCAGATACTAATATTCAAGCAATAGCAAATATTGCAGAATCACGCGGCAGACGAATTGTACGTCCTGAAGAGGGAGAAGTGCCTGAGTTTGGAACAGAAGGAAAAAAATCACCGTTTTTTGTTATATACGACATGATAGAACAAGGTCGTGCTGAACCAACAAAAAAAGAAGTAGTGGTAGATCCAACTGACGAAATAGTAGTTACGTTAAAGTCAGAGATTTCAGACGCTGCACAGCAAATGAAAGATCTTGGTCAGACACGTGCAGCAACAGAAATGTTAGAGCAAAGCGATAAATTAATAACTAATATTCTGGGTAAAGATTTTTTAAAGGATACAGAAAATCGTGTAGTTAAAGCATATGAGTCTTTAGCAAAAGAAAAAGAAATAGCATCAAAGAAAGAAGAAAGTGATCGTGCTTATAGAGAAGATGGTTGGCATTCACCAGACATGCTTCCGGGACGTGAAGGTGAAAACCCTTTTGGAAAAATTGATGACTTAAAGTTAGGTGAATTTGACATGGAGATGGAATTTATAGCATCTCATTCTACTGAAAGTGTTAATGCAAAAAAAATACAGAAAAACGGATTAGATCCTAATGCTAGAAGTGGCACTATAGGAGTTAAAAGAGGGTTTGTTCATGTTGGTACAGATACACACGCACAGATACGTGGTAAGGGATTAACAGATCCTGTAATAATTAGAACACAAGTAAAACTCAATGCTCCATTAGATTTGCGTGAGTTTAAAGATTTTGATTATATAACTGATGGTCTTACGGATACTCTTAATATTTACAATTTTCTTACTTACAGATTGCCTGACAATCATCCTGCAAAGATGACTATAAAAGAATATCAGGACAAACCTGCAGGTGAACAAGCACAAGCAGAAAAAATTATTAGTCATTTAAAAGACAAAGGATACGATTCTGTTATATATAAGAATCAAATTGAAAGAAATTTATCAGCCAAAGAAGTAGAAGAAACATTAAATAAATCTTCTGACGATTCAGTTGCAATAATGAACGCAGAAAATATAAAAATACTTGGTTATTCTAAAGGTATTGACAAATTAAATTTTACAAAAGAATTATCAGAAGGAAAAACACCACAACAAAAAAATGCTTCAGACTCTTTTTACAATTTAAGTCTTAGTGAAGGTGAGCCTAATACACAAAAAATAATGACTATGCCTGCATTGGTAGAACTTGTAGATATATTAATGGATGGCAGGTTACCAGAAGTACAAGCAAAGATTCGTAGTAATGAAGGTAAGACTATGGGATATTTTTCTCATATACCGGGTTCTGGTAAAGAGTCAGGCAAAATTGTATTACTAGCAGAAATATTTAAAGATCCAGAAACAGCATCAAAGATTGTTGCTCACGAAATTGGTCACATGGTGGACTGGTTAGAAGGCACACCTAACTACAATATGAGCCGTGGTAATGTATTAGGCCGTCTAGCAGCGCTTAAAAAATACATGAAGGATCACTTTGAAGCAGATGGTAAATCTAAGTTAGACGTAGAAGTTATACGAGAAGAACTTAAAAACCTGACACGTGAATGGCGACCATTTGATGAAGATGCAGCAAATCCAAAATATTTGAAATATCGTTTTAGCCCAGAAGAATTGTATGCAGATTTCTTTAGTGCAGTTATGACTAATCCTAAATTTGCACAAGAGATAGCACCTAAAGCATTTGAAGGATTTTTTGATTACCTAAATAACAAACCTAAAGTATCTAAAGTCTATAAACAAATACAACAAGATCTAAACAACGGCACATTGCTTAACAAAGCAGAAACAAAACTGCGTAAATCATTTAAAGAAGCAGATCAAAAATTTTTAGATAAATTAGCATTAGATAAAAAATTATTTAAAACTCGTGGTGGTGACTGGGCAAAATTATTTATAGATCAGTATTGGTACATTCAGCGTGATGTTAAGAACTATAAATCAAGCAACGTACCTGATAGCAAAAATCCTATATTTAAGATTGACGAATATCGTTATTCTGGATCTGAGAAAGAAGGCTACTTAAACGATTTTAACAACATAGTTATTTTGCCTATGGAGCGTGCAGGAATTATGCCTGAAGATATGGGTGTATATATGTTTTATAGACGTGTTGTCAATGAACGTAGTGAGTTAGCAAACCCACGTGGTTTTACAAAAGAAGAAGCAACAAAACGTATGGCTGAAATGGAAGCAAGGATGCCAGAAATTGCAGATCTTGCTAACAAAATACATGAAGTACGTAGGGAATGGGTTATTGATCGTATTGAGCAATCAGGCGTATATCCAGTAGAACTAATTGAAAAGATTAAGAACAATGATGCTTATGCAAGATTTGACGTAGTTGAGTATTTAGACACTCATTTTGGTCCGGGTTCTGGCGCACGTATTACAGGACAAAAAGGTACATTAAAAGACATTGCTAATCCACTTACTAAAACAATTGCTAATGATTTATTATTACTTAAAAGTGCGTCATTTGCGACAGCAGTAAAAACAACTTTAGATTTTTATAAAAACGCAGCAAAAACAGATCCTGAATTATTTAAAGTAGAAAAAGCCGCAACCAAATATAACGGGAAATACAGAGAATTTGAAGCCCCTAAAGATCCAGAGATGAAACTAATTACCGTTATGAATGGAGGTAAATTAGAAGGTTATTACATCAACAAATATGTAGTAGAAGCATTTGAAAGAAATCCTATGGAAACATGGAGTGTTATGCAGTTTATGGCATGGACAAACAATAGTGTTAGAACTATTTTAACTGACATTAATCCGGGATTTTGGATGATGAATGCATGGCGTGACTATCAACGTACTGTAAAAAATTTACCGGCTGGTACATGGGCGCAAAAAAATATACCGTTTGTACAATTAGTACAATTTTTTGAACATTGGCGTAAAGGATTTAAACCAGCATGGCGAAGCATATACGGTATTCCTGATCCAGTAATAAAAGAAATGTTTAAAGGTAATATGTTAATTTCAATTACTGAACGAGGACATGATCTAAGAGGTGATAAAGAATTAGAATTAATACTTAGACAACATCATCAAAATCCAGAAGTTTGGGAAAAGAATTATATGTACCCTGTTAAATGGTTATACAGACACATGTTGCATATTGGTCAATCATTAGAGCGTCAAAACAAAGTTGCTACTAAAACATGGGTAGATAAATATTTTCCTGAAATGACACCAGAACTTAAAGCACATTATGTAAGAGTGCTTGGAGGATCACCAGCATTCTTAAGAAAAGGTGGGGCAAATGTTTTGTACAACAATATATTTATGTTTGCAAATGCTATGAAAGAAGGGTGGCGTGGTGATTTGGAAGCAATAAAACGCAACCCTATGGAATATTTTTATAAGACTGTGCAATTTAATATTATGCCTAAAGTACTTATGTATGGAGCAGCATCTGGATTGTTTGGTGAAGAAAACAAAGCAATTATGGCTGGAGTGCCTGAATACGACAAAGCCAACTATATTATTATTCCACTTGCTTTAAGTGATGATCCTATTAATCCTAAATCAATTTATTTAAGAATACCTATGGATGAAACAGGTAGATTTTTTGGTGGTCTAGCATGGAAAATGTTAATGTCTAATCAAGAAGCGGATTGGAATCAAGTGGCTGCATATGCTGGAGGACAGTTACCAGCATTATCACCACCACTTTCTCTTGCACGTTCATTAGGGACATATTGGATGGGTTCATCTCCGTATGATTATTTTAAGAAACAAGACGCTATTAATAAAACTACATGGGATGCAGGATTTCCATATAGAGAAGAAGCAGCAGCAAAGTATTTTGCAAACAATATGGGTGCTGGCATTGTAAAACGTTTTAACATTAGTGATATGGAAACATTTAAAAGTCAATGGGAAGAGATAGTAGGATTTCCGTTTTTAGAAAACACAGTAGGTAGATTTTTAAAATTCTCTAGTCGTGGATATGCTGATGAAGCAAAGGATGCAATAAAACCAGTAGTACAAGAACAAGCAAGAGATATGTTATTAGTGAATAAATATTTAAACAATGCATTACAAGATCCAAACTACGTTGCTTCAAAAGAAGAATATGAAGCATTAGTAAACAAAGCAGATAGTTTGAATGAAAAAGCAGAACGTATGCTGTCACGCATTTATGGCAATCCTGTAGTTAATATGTTTAAAAATTCAAGCAAGGCTGAACGTCGAGCAATATTAAAAAGAATAGAAAAAATGGCAAGAGATGGAAATTTTGTAGCAGATGGTCTGCAACAACAATTAGAAGAACTATATTAAATAGTGTTATAATCAAGAAAATTTGAGGGAACTATGGCAGTATCAAGTACAACAAGTAAAGTAAGTTATACGGCAACAGCGAGTCAAACTACGTTTGCATATACATTTAAGATATTTGCAGATGGTGATTTGAACGTATATGTTAATGACGTATTAAAAACATTAACAACTGATTACACGGTAACAGGCGCTGGTGATGCTAGTGGCGGTAACGTTGTATTTGTATCAGGATTATCAGCAAGTGATGAAGTAGTTATTGAACGTGTATTAGATCTTACACAAGGCACAGACTACGTAGAAAACGATCCTTTCCCAGCAGAAACACATGAAGATGCGTTAGATCGATTAACATTTATTGCACAACAACATCAAGATGCATTAGATAGAACGGTCAAATTTGCAACAACAGTAACAGATGCTGGTGACGTAGAAGTATTAGGATCTGCTTCAGCACGTGCTAGTAAGTTATTTGCGTTTGATTCAGCAGGTGATTTAGATATTACTCAAGAGATTGGTGCATACCAAGGAAATTGGGGATCATCAACTGTATATGTACAACGTGACATAGTTAAAGATACAAGCAATAACAATATTTATATTTGTGTAGAAGCACACACATCATCCGGATCTCAGCCTATAAGCACAAACACAGATAGTGCTAAATGGGCGTTAATTGTAGATGCAGCAAGTGCTACCACTTCAGCAAGTGCGGCGGCTACATCAGCCACGGCGGCGGCAACAAGTGCTACAGCAGCAGCAAGTAGTGCAAGTGCAGCAAGTACAAGTGCGACTAATGCGGCAACTTCAGCAACATCAGCAAGTACAGCACAGACAGCAGCAGAAACGGCACAAACAGCGGCAGAAACTGCTCAAGCAGCAGCAGAAGCAGCAGAAGCAGCGGCAGAAACATACGCAGATAACTTTGATGATGCTTACTTAGGTGCTAAAGCATCAGACCCAACAGTCGATAATGATGGTGATGCACTAGCAGATGGTGCATTATATTTTGATACAACTAACAATGTGATGAAGGTCTATGACTTAGGTAGCACAACTTGGTATCAATTAACACCAACAGTATCTAATCAAACAAACATTAATACAGTAGCAGGTATATCTTCTGATGTATCAACAGTCGCTGGTATATCTAGTGATGTTACAACAGTATCTGGTATTTCAGGAAACACTACAACAGTTGCAGGTATTAGTTCAAATGTAACAACAGTAGCAGGAATTAGTGCAAATGTAACTACCGTAGCAGGTGACTCAACTAACATCAATACTGTTGCAGGAATTTCAGCCAATGTCACTACAGTTGCAGGAATATCATCAGATGTAACTACAGCAGCAACCAATGTAGCAGACATTACTAACTTTGCAGATGTATATATTGGTGCATCAGCATCAGACCCTACAACTAGAGCAGACAGTTCAGCACTACAAGCAGGTGACTTATACTTTAATACCTCATCTAATGTAATGAAATATTACACAGGTTCTGCTTGGGGAACTATTACAGTAGAAACATTTACAGAAGTATCACAAGATACAACTCCACAACTAGGTGGCGATTTAGACACCAACGGCAACGCCATTACAGGAAGTACAGTTGCTATTAACGCTTCAAATGGTGAGTTTATGATTTCTGCTACAGAAAATGGTCCAGTAGCATTGCGTTATGATAACAATTTAAAGTTAACAACTAAATCTGATGGTGTAGACATTACAGGTGAATTACAAGCCGATAGCCTAGACATTGATGGTAATGGTGATATTACTGGTAATTTAACGCTAGGAGGAGATTTAGAT
>Ga0181567_10002004_pt1 | contig 15338 bp, 16 predicted proteins | sample 101ome_14_FD_133761 | JGI IMG/M metagenome (GOLD analysis project Ga0181567, IMG submission 133761) | Coastal salt marsh microbial communities from the Groves Creek Marsh, Skidaway Island, Georgia - 101403AT metaG (megahit assembly) | ecosystem: Environmental > Aquatic > Marine > Intertidal...
AGCTTGCCTTCCTAGAGGGAGGGTTTGGGGTTAGGCGTGTATAGATTGCCTAATATCCTCGGCTTTGATTTCACCTAGGATATGTGAAATAATCTTTAGCCCAAATTCCACAGCTGTGCCGGCACCGCGGGAGGTGATGATGTGACCATCGGTAATTACTTGCTGATTTTCAATCAGGGCGGGGAGTTCTCCGCAAACACTGCCATGGGCAGTGTATTGCTTACCCTCCATAATCCCTGCATCCAGGAGCAGGAGCGGAGCCGCACAGATGGCAGCAATCGTCTTGCCGGAATGGTGGAAGGATTGAATAAGGGAGAGGACATCCGCCCGGTTACGAAGCTCAAAGACAGCCGGACCACCTGGAAGCACCAGGATGTTAAAGGAACTTAGGGCGACTGAAGAAAGAAACTGATCGGCGACTATCGAAATGCCGGAGCGACCCGTCACCTCAAGCGTGCTTTCAAGGGAAGCGGTCACCACTTCAATATCCGCCCGCCTCAGAAGGTCAATGGGGCAGGTTGCCTCAATTTCCTCGAAATTCGTGGCGAGTAAAACTAAGGCACGCTGCGGCATGGCAGAAGGGATTGATCAGGCAGCTTTGGCTTTATCCTTCTTTGGCTTGGATTCTTTTTTGGTCTCCTTGGTGGTGGACGATCCCTTGTCTGACCCGGAAGAGTCTGATGACTTGGATTCGCCGGAGCTTTCTTTTTTCTCGCCACCCGTTTTCTTTTTATAGTCGGTCTCGTAAAAACCGGTTCCCTTGAAGATGAGACCGGCGCCTAGGCCAAGTAGGCGCTTGGCTTTACGCTTTTTACATTTGGGGCATGTTTTGGCCGGGGCGTCATTCATGGACTGAAACATCTCCCACTCGTGACGGCAGGCACCGCATTGATAATCGTAGGTAGGCATAGGTGTTGAATAGAATTAGGAAAAGTTTTTCACCCGCAGGGCACTGGAGTAGGCAATCAATACCCACATTCCGACAAAGAAGGAAATTCCATAGACCGGAATTGCCAGCATGAAGACTCCCCAAAATGTGATGATAGGAAGGGCAAGGAGTTTCCAGTCGGCAAACGCATTCATCAAGATGGGCCGGATATTCCAGGCGTCCGAAAATTCATCGTACCTAAGATAGGCATGCAGGGCACGCAGGAAAAGCATCGGAGAGAAAAAACCTACAACGGCGAGGGGGAAGTAGGCGACAATGCCAAGCAGTCCAAAGGTGGCGAAGAAGAGAAGGATTCCCACAATCCAACCCACCAGGATGGGAACACCGACATAGGCAAGAAGAAGGGCGAGCATTTTGAGACCACCACTAAAGAGACGACCCAGGCCAATTTCCGACCATTCGGGCAGATCAAAGTCCCTTTGCTGTCGGATTTGCTGGGCATAGGCAAGCAGGTACCCGAGTGCAAATATGTTGAGCACTGGAACAAAACTAAGGGCTCCCCCCCACAGAACCTTCGGGATCCAACCTGGACGACCGAAAAGCCTGCTGCAGACCGCTTCCAAACTTGGCATAGGTGATGTATGATGACATTATGGAAACTTTCCGCAAGTCATGAATTTTTCAGAACAGTTAAAATCCTACCAGGATTTGATCAACCAGAGGATGGTTACCGACCTGCCCGAATCCGGGTTGCGCCCGAGCCAACTCCATAGTGCGATGAATTATAGCTTGCAAGCGGGGGGGAAGAGGTTGCGTCCTGTACTTACCCTTGCTGCCCATGATTTGTTTCCCGGTGAACTGAACCCCGTGCCCGCGGCCCTGGCGGTGGAGATTATTCATACCTACAGCCTGATTCACGATGACCTGCCGGCGATGGATGATTCGGACCTGCGCCGAGGTAGGCCCGCCTGCCATAAGGCATACGATGAAGCCACTGCAATTCTTGCCGGGGATGCCCTGATTCCGCTGGCCTTTGAAATCCTTGCCCGGGAGTACCGTCCACATCCACAGCTTGGCCTTGACCTTGTGCACATGCTTGCCCGAACTGCCGGAGGTGAAAAGTTGGTCGGTGGGCAGATGGAGGACCTGCTTGCCGAGGGTACCGAGCCCAATGAGCAAACTCTTTCCTTTGTTCATGCCAATAAAACCGCTGCGATGATTGAGACCTCCCTGCTTTTAGGATTTCGTCTGGGCAGAATGGGCGGGGATGAAAAATTGACCCAACTTTTAACTGAGGCAGGACATGCCCTCGGACTCGCCTTTCAGGCAGTCGATGACCTTCTTGATGTGACTTCTACTACCGAAGCATTGGGCAAGGATGCCTGCCATGATGAGGACAGGAATAAAATGACCTGGGTGGCTCTTGCGGGAATCGACCGGGCAAGGGAACTTGCCAGCCAGCACACCGAGTGTGCCTTGGCCGCATTCCGGAAAATGGGTGGGGAAAATGAATTTTTGCTTCGCCTGGCGGAACACATGCTGGTGCGGGAAAAATGACCGATCCGGGCAACCCGGACTTAAGTTCGCAGAACTGGCGGGACCGTTTGCGGGTATCGAGAGATCTTGGCACCGGCTTTGCCGCACCCGGTGGCGAGTTTACCCGGGCTCTGTTTGAATGGTCAATGATGCCTGGCGGGGACTTCCTGAAAAAAATAATTGCCGGGTCTAGGATGGTGGAACTGGGTGCGGGTATGATGCCCCACGGATATGCCCTCGCCTGTGAGGGAGGGGCGAAGAACTTTGTGGCGGTGGAACCCTTCTATGCCGACCGGCAGGAGATTGCCCAGTTGGGTCTAATTGATTCAGGCGATCTGGGTAAAAGCCGTATTCCCCGCAAGGTGGTGGGGCAGGATATGCTATCCTACCTGCAGGGGGAAGCGGATGGTCTGCTTTGCCTGCTTGCCTGCGGCATTGAGGATTGCATTCTTCCTGATCTTACCTATCGCAAGAAAGTGGAAGGGGAAATCGAAAGGGTTCTGGAAAGAGACCGTTTTTTTATCTCCTCTCATAGTGACTTGTTTCCCCAGGGATTACTTGCCCGGACTTTTTCATTTGAGCGGCCTTCCACCCCTGGCTTGGTTGACCGACTTTGCCTGCACGGCCATGCAGAGGCCTTTGAAAAGTGGGGGAAGTTATTGCCCGCAACCGTCTAGGTCCAGGCTATTTGCCCTTCTTTTGGCTCAGCCGTGCCTTCATGATGAGAGAGAGCTCGCGACTGATCCAGGCATCGGTGGCGGCATAATGCTTTTGGGACTGGCTGAGGGGAAATTTCTGCCAGTTAGAAAGCTGGGCAGATTTGGAGAGGCGGTGGGAAAAGAAGATAGCAGTGAGGTTGCGCAGACCGGTCTGCTCGATCTCTAGGGACTGGGCAAGGGGGGCGAGATCTTCAAAACCGGCCGGTTCAAATTCCTCGATTTTTTTCAGGTTGTAAATGTCGTCCTTGATCGCCACCCCGGTTTTGACAATTTTGGGGTCCTCCAGTACACGGATCAGGGGTCCGAGCTTCATGGTCGGATAGAGACGGAAGAGAAAAGCCTGGTCTGCGGTGGAAAATTGGATGAGGGCGGGTGGATTGTTGGGCCCGCGTTTAAAATTCGGCTTACACTCGATATCAAAACCGAGGATTTTCTGCTTGGCCAACCGGTCAGCATATTTCTTGAAGGACTTGGCATCCTCGGCAAGGTGAATGGTACCGTGAAAACGGATCAGGGGAAGTTCATTGATGGCGGCTTTTTCGAGCCGCTTGGGGAGTTCGCCCTGAGGGTGATCGAGAGAAGACATCAACTTAGATGGTCATACTGAGCCCATCGTAAGTGAAGATAACTTCATGGGGATGACTCCGCGGGGAGGGGGCTCCGGGGATGCCAGGTTTGGCTTCGCGGACGGCATGCTTGGTGCCGGCAAGGAACTTTCGGGTATGAGCGAAGAACTCCGAAACATCATCATCTGTCGCATTGGGGTCATGGTGCATGATGGCCAGTTTTTCAACATTTCCTCGGGCAGCCAATTCCACTCCCATCACATTACTTGAATGCCCCCAATGCTCACGAGCTCCGATCGACTGGGAATGAGTGTAGGGGGCGTCAAAGATGAGGAGGTTCGCTTCTCGGATAAATTCGATATATGGATAATCCTGATTGTGGGCACCTTCCCCATGCTCGCTGTCAGTGGAGTAGACTACGCTTTTGCCTAGGGCATCCACACGATAGCCAAAGGATACCCCCGGATGCCTTTGTTCGAAGAGGGAAATTTTGGCATTTCCCACCTCGATGATATCTCCCGGGGTGTGCTCCTCGAAGGTAATATCTGCGGCAAATGAATCAAACCCGATGGGGAAGAAGGGCTCTGTCATTTGCTGCCGGAGAAAGGACTCGATACCCTTGTGCCCACCGTGGAAGACAATTTGATTGCCAGGCATGTAGGCGGGGGTGAAGAAGGGTATGCCTTGGATATGATCGTAATGGAAGTGGGAGAGAAAGATATGAAAGGTGGCTCCGACTTCTTTTTTGGCCATAAGTTCCTTTCCCATTACCCGGATGCCGGATCCCGCGTCCATGATAATATACTCAGGTGACCCCGTCTCGATGTGCACGCAGGGGGTGTTTCCTCCCCAAGTAGAACGGGTACGAAAATTAAGAGTCTCATCGACAAAGGTACGGATTTGCCCTTCCGAGCGGAGGTCTTTGCCCCGTGCACTGAGCAGGGCATTAATCACCTTCTGTCTAATCTCGGCAGCGTTGGGAGAGGTGGGTATGGATCCACGGGTACCTTTGAAGTGAACTTTCATGAGGGCACCTTTAGTTCAGCAATCTACAGGCAATTGGCAAATAAAAATTGTTAGATCTCCGATGAGTAAAATTGCAAATTCTTCCAATATGTTGACTTGAAGAATTGAGCAAGCATCCCCATTGTTAATTTATGAGCAACGAAGACAATTTACTTCATGTTCCATTTTACCGGGCAGGATTGGAACGATTATCCTTTGCAGAAATCCTTGAAACCTTCGTAGATCCGACGAAAAAGAGCGGAAATTTTCACCGTATTTCTGACATGCATGTAAAGATCGGCTTACCATTGAGTTTCCGTACGGACGATGAACTAATCCCCATCGCCAAGGGCACCCCCATCTCCGAAGAGGCCATGCTTCACATGCTTAAAATTTTGCTCAGTGAAAAACAGCTTGCCCAAATTACCGATCCCGATTCCCCCATGGATGTGGATACCGCTTATGAGTGGTTGGAGCATGGAATTAATTTTCGTCTGAATGTATTCCGTGACCGAGATGGGCTTGCTTATGTTATGCGGGTGCTTTCCTCTTCCATTCCCCTTATTCAGGATGTGGGGCTCCCTTCGGAAATGATCTGGAAGGAGATCACCGCCCTAAAAAGAGGGTTGGTGCTGGTAACTGGGGTGACCGGAAGCGGGAAGTCTACCACTATATCATCTTTGATTAACCATGTGAATCTAACTCGGAAATCACGGATTATTACATTAGAAGACCCGGTCGAGTTTATTTTCAAAAATGAAAGTTCCATGGTTTCGCAACGCCAAGTGGGGCAGGATGTTCACAGCTTTTCTGCTGGTCTAAAAAGTGCACTTAGGGAAAATCCGGATGTAATCTTTGTGGGTGAAATTCGGGATACCGAAACCGCTACCCTTGCCTTGAGTGCGGCGGAGACGGGGCACCTTGTTTTTTCGACCCTTCACACGCGGGATGCTAAAGGTGCCCTTAGCCGAATTGTAGACATGTTTCCCGCCGAGCAGTCCAAGTTTATCTGCCTGCAGCTTTCGTTCAGTCTCTCCTATGTGCTCAGCCAAAAACTGGTTCCTAGGTTGGACTCTAACGGTCGTATCTTGGTCATGGAAGTGCTGAAAAATGTTCCCGCAATCGGTAACCTTATCCGGACGGGTAACTGGCAGCAGGTCTATTCTGCGATGGAGACCCAGTCTCGGGAGGGTATGCTGACCATGGAGCAACATTTGCTCTTTCTTTATCAGCATGGTATTATCAGTCAGGAGTCCGCGATTGCTTATGCCAATGATGCAAGTTTGATTGAGAGATTGAATCAACCGCAGTAATTTTTGGATTGGGCAGAGTATGAAATTTTTGAGAATAAGTTTCTTTCGCCTGCCACAGGCGGCCACATGGTACGCTTGCTTACTGGTCTGCTTGCTTGCCTTGGCCGGTCTTGCTTTTAAGGAGAGTAACCAAACTTCATCCTCAATTGCATCCAAACAAACTAAAAAAATACGAGTAAAAGTGGAGAAAACAGAAGAGCAATGGAAAGAGAGCCTTACCCCTGAACAATTCCGTATCCTCCGCAAAGCGGGTACGGAACGACCCAACGGCAAGGTCTACGATGAATTTAAAAAGCAGGGAACTGGGGTCTATTTTTGTGTGGGCTGTGACACCGAACTATTTTCTTCGAATGAAAAATTTGATTCCCATTGCGGGTGGCCTTCCTTTTTTGATCCATCTCAGGTGGAAAATGTCAAAACATCGGTCGATTATTTGCTCGGTTATCCCCGCACAGAGGTACTCTGTGCAGTCTGTGACGGACATCTGGGCCATGTCTTTACAGGAGAGGGTTTTGATACGCCGACGGACAAGAGATTTTGTATCAACGGGACAGTTCTGAGGTTTGTTCCTTCAAAAAGCAGTGCTTCTGAGGAGGTTTCCAAATAGTCCTTATGTCCTATGTGATGTCCATTCTCACAGTTACTTTGCTTACAATTGTCTTTTCAAGCACATCGCTGCTTGGTAACGACAATAAGGAAAGGGGGGTTGCTGCTTTAGATGTGGTCATTCCGTCCTATGATTCGGAGGGTAGGATACAATGGGAGCTTCGTGCCCTTTCTGTGGAGCCGATTGGGGATGACCGGTTTCTCGCCCGAGAACCTGTCCTCGAAATGCTTAATGAGCAAAATGATTCGAGCTTCGCTCAATCGGATCGTGGAGTTTTCGACCTAGCTCAAGGTAGGGCTCGCGGTGAAAATACCATGAAGGTAACAGGTGATGGCTTTGAGGCAGTAGGGGGCGATTGGAGCTTTGATGAGCGAAAACCAAACCAGAGCCAACGGGTAAGGTTTGACCAGGAGACAGCCATTGGTTTTGACGATGATTTCGATGAGTTGCTCGCCGGCTTACCCCCGAAGAATGTGGATCCAGTTACCCCGAAGAAGAAGAACAAAAAGCCATCCTCGCCCATCGCAGATGTTGGACCATTTCCTACTCATGCCTATGCCTTAAATTTTGAGTTAATTTCTCTCGATGCGGGGGGGCATCAATTTATTCTTAATGGAGATGTGTCCGTAAATACTAGCGACGCCTCGATCATCTGTGATGTAGCGGAAATCTTTCTGGGTAGTGGGCAAGACGGGCAGACAGAGGTTTCCAAAATAGATGCTTCTGGCTCCGTCAAACTTACTCAGTTGGGAAGAGAGTGCTGGGCGGATCACTTACAATGGGACACAAATAAATCCCAGGTCTTACTCATGGGAAATGCCCGGGTGCTTGATGCAGAGTGGGGAGAGGCGGTCGGAGAAAAAATCCTTTTGGAGAAGGGGAGGGGGCGGGCTCAGGTAATCGGAGGGAAGCAGGGGCGTTCCAAACTATCCCTGCCTAAACTTAACGGTTTTTCATTTCCTGCGCAAAAAGAGCCTGTCGGCCAACCCGAGTGATCTTATGATTGATCGACCTAAGTTGGAGGCTTTGAATTTATCGAAAGTCTACGGAAAAAAAGAGGTCGTGCGAGATGTCAGCCTCGATGCCTTTGGAGGGGAAATTGTTGGTTTACTTGGACCCAATGGTGCAGGAAAGACCACCACCTTTTCCATGGTCAGTGGATTTGTTTCGCCCACATCAGGCAAGATCCACCTTGATGGTGTCGATTTTACCGATCTTCCGGCGTACAAACGGGCGAGGCAGGGTCTTGTTTACTTACCGCAGGAGTCTTCCATATTTCGTAAACTAACTGTGGAAGATAATATCCGGGTGGTGGTGGAAACCATGGGACTGAGCAAAAAAGAGGAGAACGACATTATTGAGCATCGTCTGGCCGAACTTAGGCTAACGAGCCTAGCCAGGCAAAAGGCATACACCCTCAGCGGGGGAGAGAGAAGAAGACTGGAGATCACGCGTGCTTTGGTATTGAAGCCAAGATTTCTCCTTCTTGATGAGCCTTTCAGCGGGGTTGACCCCATTAGTGTGAGTGAGGTGACCTCGATCATTACTAATCTGAAAAAGCAGGGAATGGGGATTTTCCTGACCGACCACAATGTCCGCGAAACCCTCCGAGCAGTCGATCGGGCTTACCTTCTTTACGAGGGTGCGGTGCTGGCCCACGGCGATGCCGAGTTTCTGCTTTCCGATCCCGAGACTCGTGAGAAATACCTCGGTCATGACTTTCAGGCATAATAAAAAAAACTCCCTTTGACTATGAGCCAATCAGCCTTACCCGAATATGTTGAGAGTATATCCGTTCGAGAATTCTACGAGAAGTACCAGGAGCGTCTTTTACTGAGGTTGGTAACCCACCCTAAAACCTTATCGAGAAGCACCATCCGTGAGCGTAGTATTAATCGCCCGGCTCTTGCGGTGACTGGCTATTTTAAATATTTTGCCCATAAAAGAGTTCAGCTTTTCGGGGCGGGTGAGATGGGATATTTTAGGGAACAGAAACCGGAACTGAGGATGAAAATTCTCGAAAAAATGGCCGGAAAGAAAATACCCTGTGTCATCATCTCCAGAAACCTTGCTCCCACTCCTGAGATGATTGAGGTTTTTGAAACGTACGGCGTGCCTGTCTTTCGGACCACTCTGACATCCAAAGCCTTTACTACTGAAGTCACGGTGCTACTGGAAGAACGGTTTGCCCCTATTACTACCTGTCATGGTACATTGATGGATATACGGGGAATTGGTACGCTCGTCCGCGGGGATAGTGGGGCTGGAAAAAGTGAGGCCGCCCTTGCCCTGCTGGAGAGGGGGCATAGCTTGGTGGCAGATGATTTGGTGAGAATTAAGTTACTCAGTGATCATACCCCAGTTGGGTTTTGTGATGAAGTGAGCCGTGGGTTCATGGAGTGCCGTGGGATTGGTATTATTAATGTAGAAGAATTGTTTGGTATCCGTTTTATCCGGCTGGAAAAGAAAATCGAACTGGTAGTTACTTTTGTTGAAGGAGCCAAAGATATTGAGATCGATCGCACCGGTCTGGAGCGAAAAACCTTCGAGATTTTGGGTGCTCAAATACCTCATATGGAAATTCCCCTGCGCCCAGGTAGGGATATGGCAAGGTTGGTCGAGGTGGCCGCAATGGTTCAGGCGGCAAGAAATTTGGGCCACGATTCTGCCACGGACTTCAATGAAAAATTGCTTAAAAAAATGTCCGAGCAAACTAAATCGTAGGTAAAACTTTAGTTTCATTTTTGTATAAGTCCCCCAAAATCAGGGTGCTTGCGAAACAGGGCGAGATTCGATTTTTGGCAACCTAAAAATGTCTAAAAACTTACTTACGAATCGATGTGAATAAGTTGTGAGAAACTTTGCCGTTTTTGAGGAATTTTTTTCTTGGTTAACCGGGCAAACTGGTTCAAAAAAGACCTTTGTCTAATTTTGCTCCACCCCTATGGAGCTCCCCTTTACCCCTTAATCTAAAATCCCTAAACCCTTGAATTTAAAGCTATTAAGTAAGTTTCATTTCGGTTTCTTGCATCTTATTTTGTTTGGGCATTCCGAGTATTCGAAATTTTGGAACTTACTAGTAATCAATGGTTTTAGGGAGATCTGCAAACCCTGTGAATAAAACTCAGATTTCAGACCCTATGACTGAATTAACTGCCACCCCTGAAACCTTTTGGAGTTCCCTCAGAGACAATCTTCTCGAGGTCATTCCTGCCGACACTTTCCGTGTTTGGTTCGACAACATACGAGTGGGCCGTCTTGACGAGGATGGTTGCGAACTCATTACTCCTAACGAATTTTCCGCCATCTGGATTAGAGACAACTACCTTGATGTAATTCGCCAGGAAGCGGATCGCCTAGTTGGCCATCCTTTCACGGTAGAATTGCTTGGTGCTTTTGACGACGAGGAGACAAACCCCGAGAATCGCCTGACAGGTACCAAATCGAGAAAAAAGCCATCTCCTCGTGTTAGTGGACCCTCCTTGAGTGGGAGATCGCTTGGCATTAATCCTAAAAATACTTTTAATAATTTCATTGTCGGTCCGGGAAGTGAGCTTGCCCATGCGGCTTGTGTAGCTATTTCCAACGCACCTGCTCATGCCTACAACCCCTTGTTTCTTTACGGGGAGACGGGTTTGGGGAAGACTCACCTTATGCACGCGGTTGCCCATCAGGCACTCAACCGTAACCCAGCCTGCCGAATTGCTTATGTATCCTGTGAGAAATTTACCAATGAGTTCATTCGGGCTATTCAGGAAAATACCCTGACCAAGTTTCGGTCCCGTTACCGCAGTGTAGATTATCTGCTTATCGACGATATCCAATTTCTCGCAGGTAAGGAGCGTATTCAGGAGGAGTTCTTCCACACATTCAACGAGATTTATGAGGCACAACGTCAAATTTTCCTGACCAGTGACCGTCCTGCCGGAGAGATAGACAAGATCGAGAGTCGCCTTCTTTCCCGTTTTCAGTGGGGATTAGTCACCGATATTCAGGCTCCTGACCTTGAAACCCGCGTAGCTATCCTTTCCCGCAAAGCGGTTGCCATGGGGATCACCATTGAGCCGGAAATCCTTGAGTTTCTCGCCAAAAATATCTCCCGTAATGTCCGCAGGATGGAAGGGGCACTTACACGAGTTGCTGGTTATGTTGGGCTAACCCGAAAAAAAGCAGACCTTGACACCGTGCAGCGCTTGTTGCGCGATATCCTACGGGAGGAAAACTTGAGCCGTATCACCATGGAAACCATTCAGAAGAAGGTGGTTGATTATTATCACCTGAGAATGGCTGATATGCTTTCAAGGAGACGCCCCGCGAACATTGCTTTCCCCCGGCAAGTTGCAATGTATCTTTCAAGAATGCTTACGGAGCATTCCCTCCAAGAAATAGGCAGTGCATTTGGTGGTAGAGATCATGGCACGGTTATCCATGCATGCAAGACAGTTGAGAACATGATGGATCAGGACACCTCTATTAAACATTCAGTCGAGTTTTTAAGGGAGCAACTCTCCCAATCGATGGAATAGTTTCTTACCCCCTTCAATTTGCGTGCTTGTAAAGGGCACTGATTATTCCTATTACCGCTTCGTATGATTGACAATACTCAACAGAATGGTGCAGGCAATGACTCTGCCACTTCCCCATCCGCTAATGTGCCCAGCGAGGAGCAAAAAAGAGAGATCAGCCGTTGGGTGGCTGATGGGATGGGATTGTCCGAGCTCCAAAAAAAGCTGGATTCTGAATTTGGCATCGTGATGACCTATATGGATGTGCGTTTTCTTGTGGACGACCTAGACCTTTCTCTCGTTGACCTAGAGGAACCTACCCCCGAAAAGGATGAAGCAGAGACGGTGGAAGATGCCAATGCAGATTTGGATGACACCGAAAGCATGGGTGGCGTGCAGGTGGAGGTCGATACAGTGGTCCCACCAGGTGCAATGGCCAGCGGATCTGTTGTCTTTTCTGATGGGGTATCCAAGAGTTGGACCATCGACCAGTTTGGGCGCCTTGGACTCTCCGGCGGTCAGGAGGGGTACAAACCATCAGATGAAGATCTGATGGAGTTTCAGCGACAACTAGAAGCCTCTCTTCGCAATAAGGGAATTTGAAACGACCCCTCCCCCGATGTTGGGGATTTTAGGGTTTGGTAATCTGGCCTACTGCCTGCATTAGGAGTTGGAAGTCGAAGTGCTCCTTGTCCGTAATTTTAGCTGAGGGCCATGGGGCCATATCCTGAAGCACATCATCGGTGCCCCGATTAATCTTTTCAATGTGGAGGGATCCAATTTGAAGTTCAGTCAGGTCGCCTGATAATTCGATATGTAGACTAGATGGCTTTGGGGTTGGGGTATCATTTTGCAGGCTGTTCATCTGGAACTTCGTGCCGGTCTCAGTTGCGGCGGGCGGGGTTAACCACAATCCTTTTTTGGTCATTAGGTGGTTGAGCAAAACTTCTCTGCCAGTGCCGGTAGAAAGGTAGGAGTTATCCACCGTTTTTAAGCTTTGGCTGAGGAGGTCATCCATATCCTTGCTGAAATTGAGATTGAAGCTGTAGTTGAATGAACCCCGTTCACGATCCCTCTGGATATCGATAGTGGGAACGGGGTAAACACCGGGTTCAGCAAACTGAAAACTTGCCTCTCCTTCCATGCCTTCAAGAAAGAGAGCACTGGAGTTTGCATCTGTGCGATAAGCAAAAAAGGGAGCACCTCCACGATTGGCATGGAATTCAAAATATTTTGATTTCACAGAAATGGCAATCTGTCCGTTGAGATGCCTTTTCTCATCCTGCTCATCACTTTTCCAAGCAAACTTAACATAAAGAGCATCGCGGGGTTTGATAATTTCGGTAAATACCTTTTCGAATTGGGAAAGGAGAAGTTTTTTACGACTTTCCTCAAATTCGATTCCATCTGCGAAAGATTTCGCGGTGGCGGCCCATGCCTGAGCATCTTCGCCATTGGGATTGGTCTGAGCATATTTAAGGGTATCGAGCGTAGAATCTCGGTTTTCGAGAATTGCCTGAGCAAAAGCGATGAACACCTGATACTTGGTCGACTTTGCAATTTCATTGGGGAGTCGGGATATCAGATCCTGTGCTCTATGTGGGTTTGGGTCGGGGGAAAAGAGGGTGCGGTTGACCTGTAATTCGACAATCTGGGAAGAGTTGAGTTGGCCTTCCTCGAGAAGTGCGGAATAAAAAGTAAGGCAATAATCTGAATCGGGGTGTGAAATTTTAGAAAGCTCGACGACCTGCTCAACGGGAGAGGAATCTGAGGTGATTATATCAATGAGTTTTGTGTAAGTAGGGTTTTCTTTGAGTTCAATAACCGCACTGGTGAGATTCTTTAAAACTTCAGACTTATTCGCATTTTGACTGATTAGGTAGGCTCGGATGCGAAGGGATGGATCATAGAGCAATTTTGGCCCATGCAGACGCCCCAATAGACTTAAGGTTTCACAAAACTGTTTTGAGAAATTGGCATCATGTGGATCGTTTTCTTCGGTCTTGGCTAGCAGTAGCTGGTTCAGACGGGGAGATCCTGCATCAAAAGAACTGAGGAAAAAGAGGCTGGGCAGACTACCCAAGTAATCAAACATCAATAAGTTGGTTGCTTCTTTGACTGAATCGATGTTCTCCGCAGCTTTGCTCATCATTAAATAGTCCAACGCGACCCGTGCTGCTTCAGGAGAGTTGGGCTGTTCCGAAAGAAATTGCTGTGCCTCAGTCAGGTAGCCCGCGAGGTCCGCGTTTTCAAAATAATCCTCATAGAAGGGAATCCTATCTTTTTCTTGGGCAAAGAGGAGGGTTTTGCCTAGGCAAAATAAAAGAGTAAGAAAACGGAATTTTTTTGAGTTCATCGGATATTAATCAATCTTTAAATTCAGTTGATAAGGTCAATGAAAAGAAGAAAATGCCCCTTGAAAAATATCGAGGGTTTTCGCCACGGTATCAGAGTCATGGGCAGCACTAATAAAGCATGTTTCGTAGGAGGAAGGAGGTAAATAGAGCCCATTTTTTAAGCACTGATGAAAAAAAGTATTGAAATGCTCATGTTTAGCTCTGACCGCTTGTTCAAATTCGGTGACAGGTTCGTCGGTGAAGAACAAACAAAACATCGAGCCTACCTGGGGTACCTGCAGGGGGACTCCGCGATCTTTGGCCATACTGCTCAGTCCAAGTGCAAGCTTCTTTCCCATGGAATCTAGCCGGTCATAGGGATCGGTCTTTTTTAATAATTTAAGCGATGCAATACCTGCGGCCATGGCCAGAGGGTTACCACTCAAGGTTCCTGCCTGGTAGACGGGGCCGAGGGGGGCGAGGTGGTTCATGATTTCCTCTTTTCCTCCAAAGGCACCTACAGGCAATCCTCCGCCAATGATTTTACCTAGGGCGGTGAGGTCAGGGGTGATTCCGGTCAAATTTTGGACACCGCCCGAGGTTAATCGGAATCCGGTCATTACTTCATCAAAAATAAGCACGACCCCGTGCTCGGAGCAGAGCTTACGTAGGCCTTCAAGGTAGCCGGGCAGGGGGAGGATAAGTCCACAGTTTGCCGGGTAGGGTTCGACGATAAGGGCGGCCACCTCACCGGGGGATGCGGACAGGGTATCAGCTACAGCATCAAGGTCATTGTAGGGAAGGACGATGGTCTCCGCAGCGAAGGAGGCAGGCACTCCGGCACTGTCGGGGTTACCGAGGGTGAGGGCACCGGAGCCTGCTTTGACCAGTAGGCTATCGACGTGCCCATGATAGCAACCTGCGAATTTGATAACTTTATCCCGTCCGGTGTAGCCGCGGGCAAGGCGAATGGCCGACATCGTGGCCTCTGTGCCGCTGTTGCACATCCTCACCGTTTCTACAGACGGCACGAGCTCCACAATCAGTTCGGCCATTTCCACTTCCAGTGGGCCGGGTGTGCCAAAGCTGGTTCCGTGGGTCAGTGCATCTGCAATGGCTTCCCGGATCACTGGGTGGTCGTGGCCGTGGATTGCCGGACCCCAAGTGCATACATAGTCGATCAGTTCCTGCCCGTCCGCAGTCGTCAAACGGCTACCCGATGCCTTCTGGGTAAAGAAGGGGGTTCCACCCACCGAGCGGAAGGCTCGCACCGGGGAGTTGACCCCACCGGGAATGAGTTTTTTGGCACGTTCGAAGAGAGATTCAGATGTGTTCATGATGAAAATTTATCAATTGGAATATTTTTGAACGATAGGCATGCGCCGGCCTATGCCAAAAGCGAGGGGAGTGACCTTGAGACCCGGGGCTGCCTGCTTACGCTTGTATTCATTGCGGTCGACTAAGGAAACGATTTTCCGCACCGTCTCCTCTTCAAATCCTTCAGCAATGAGGGCTTCAATCGATAGTCCCTTCTCAATGTAGCTGTGGAGAATGCCATCCAGTATCTCATAATCAGGCAGGGAATCACTGTCCTTCTGGTCGGGTCGAAGTTCTGCGGAGGGTGGTTTTTCGATGGTGTTTTGGGGAATGATTTCTCCACTTCGGTTTAAGTGATTGGCCAGAGCAAAGACCTTGGTTTTGGGAAGGTCGGAAATGACTGCCAGTCCACCGCACATATCCCCGTAGAGGGTGCAGTACCCCACCGCCAGTTCGCTTTTGTTTCCGGTAGTCAGGAGGAGGGCTCCTAGTTTGTTGGACACCGCCATCAGTAAAAGGCCTCGGCTGCGGGCCTGGAGGTTTTC